>Ga0160427_10000173_pt1 | contig 43756 bp, 31 predicted proteins | sample SolpanmetagenomL_FD_108194 | JGI IMG/M metagenome (GOLD analysis project Ga0160427, IMG submission 108194) | Solar panel surface microbial communities from Lawrence Berkeley National Laboratory, California, USA - L | ecosystem: Engineered > Built environment > Solar panel > Unclassified ...
ATCTTTGTTAGCCTCCCACGATACGCCAGCTTGGAACAAGGTATGTAGCGCGAGTATTATTATTGTCTATTTTGTCTGAAGTTTCACCATAGCGTAACTTCGACACACGAATCTTCAAAAGAACCCTTTTTCCATTCGCCATGCACATATTTAGTCTACGAAGCGGAAATGTGAAAGACAAAGTGACTGGGTTTGCATGTCGGCAATTTGAGGTTCAAGAATGTGGTAACTTCTATCATAAACTCGATTCTTATATGTTGCATTGTGAGAAACATCATTTTAAACACGAATGTCAACACTGTCATGATGCATTTGCAGATGAAAAGAACTTCAAGACTCACCTCCAGAACTCTATCGAATGTGCAACGTTTGAAAAGGCATTGAAAGCCAAAAAGGAAAAAGAAAAAGAACTAGGTCAAGAAGGAAAAGGCAAACGCAAAGGCAATGGAAAAGGAATAGAAGTACCAACGAGGGGAGCAGCAAAAAGAAGAGAATATTCAGGTGCATCAAGCATCGAAAAGGTCCTGATGTCTTCCAAGGCACAACAACACTCTGAACGAGACGATCATGTTGAAGGCAGCGCTAAATTTATGTCTAGTTCCAGTTATAATGATGCCCCTCTAGTTGCTCAAGGTCACAAAATTTGGAATGGAATGAGGATTTATACTCGTGAAAATCCAATAAGTTGTGAAGAATTACAAAGACTAGGTGTAAGCTTTACCGTACACAAAAATCTACACAAAGGACTAACATTGCTTAACAGTATTCGAAAGATACCTACCATATATTCCTCCATCATACCGATTACTGTGTAGGAAAGAAAACTTCTGAATTGCCTGGAATCCCAAAAGTTGGGCATCGCTCTCCAGTAAAAATATGGTGCGTAAGAGGTGAGTGTAAGACACTACATACCCAAGGGGAACTCGAAGGTTTTACGAGTGTATCTACTTACGAGGACCATTTGCGTGATCACGCATAGATGAATATTTAGAAATGATTTAGACCCCGATGATCACTTTCATGATTGACCTTGGCAGTCATTCCTGTTGTAATGTCGTTTGGAGCACTAGTAACGACTTGTATATAACAATCGAATGATAATGAAATGAAGTCCAGTGACTAACTACGTTAACTTTTGTGTGGAGATTACAGAAGTAAGAGTGTCTGTAGTCTCGTGCAATCTAGGGATAGTCAGCTAATATTAAGTAACCAATCATAACACCGCTTCCTCCTACTACAGGTCTGCCTTTACAGTTTTATAGACCAAGTGTGTTCATCTTTTTGGTAATCCCTGCTAGTCGTGCCGTGTAATGAGCTAGAAAGGTGGTGCAGCAAGGAAGAGATCATCAGCCCACCGCAAGCTACGCCCGCGTGAAGGATTACTGGCTTTCTAATGAGCCCCTCTTCCGAGACTTTTATTCCTCCCGCGGTCCGCTAATGTGGGAACAGGATTTCAACTCAGGCTTGGCACATATACAATTTCAAAAATCCTTTGCCTTTAGGAGGCTTCATAATGTGTCAGTTTCATACCTCCATAGCATGCTCTTATATAATTCATAAGCAAAGCTAATCAAATTAATCAAACTGTAAGACAGTTAGTAACACGATTAGTCATCAGGATCAACTACGACTTCTGATAGATGCGTGTTTTGCTTTTTGCAAAAAGGAAATAGAGTTTCAAGTTGATGCGGGACGGACATGCGGGAAGGACACTTGCATAGCCGCAGTCTGTCATCGTGCATGCAATCCTGCAGCTCTATATGAGTAGCCTAATCTCTCATTTTGAATTCTTATTATTTTATTATCCCTTTTCCAGTCTACACTTCCAGCCTGAACTTCCTATACGTAAAGTCCCAAGTTGACTATTTAGCTTTAATTAACGCTGCTTAGTGATCATGGCCGGAAGTTCCGAGAACTTGCGGACAGCTCACTTACACCACACCGACCATGCAACCCCAATTGCTCCTGATTCTATTTTGACCAAGTATGTCGATGCTGTCGCGTGCGATGTTTGTTTCGACGCATTTGAGAATACAGAATTATTAAGCAACCACCGCTTACGGTCCCCTGCTTGCGCGAGAGACACAACGAATAAAGACATTGTCTCTGCTCGCTTTAGAGACCAACTACACGGAGTCGCAAATGTATTAGCAAAACTTCGCAGAGATGCACCTGGAGATGAGGCATTGATCAATATATCAAGAAAAGCTGACGGTGATATGGACAATTACCAAATCATATCTTACTTGCATGGAAAAAACCCTAGAATGGCGCCGTCGTTGACATTTTTGCTTAGTCTGTTAAAAAAACCAGAACTAGAACTGGAAGCCAAGTATTTGAAAGATCCGCGTGCAGCCACTGATGAAGTCTTGAGACTGTGGCACAGGGAGAAGTCTGAGACCTTCTCTGAAATTCGCCTTCCGTTCAAGTGGATACGAACCATTGAATTGGCAGACGGAACATCTATGCAAAACGTGCCGCTTCTGCGACAAAAGCGTAAGGTATGTACCGTAACTCGAATTGTCATGAGTTTACTGATTAAATCTTCGACATAGACTGATAAAGTCATCACAGACTTCCTGGAACGAGTGAGATTTCCATTTGCCGTGCAATTTTATAATGAAGTGCTACCAGGGAGAATTGCGACCCGGCGAGGATTCACATGTCGGTATCCTGACTGTGGTAAATTTTTCGAAAGTGCTAGATCTTTCAAGGCACATTGTGAGGAGCGTCACTCTACACATAAATGTGAACACTGTTATGATATATATGTAGATCAACAGAATCTAGCTGCTCACCTTGAACACTCTAGTAAATGTGCAGCCTTGGAAGCAGAGAAACGTGAAGAAAACAGAGGGCAAGGAAATGGAAAAGCAAGAGAGCAAAAGGGAAAAATCGCAATACCGCTAACGGAAGCAGAAAGAAGGCAATTACAAAAAAAAGCAAGAAAAGAGAGGAATAGAATGAAGATTCACCAAAACTTGACAGCAAATAATCGAGATTAGTACTAGTATCGTTCAAGAAAATAGGACATGACTAACCAATTTGACTTGATTTTGCGCGGTAGTATTACGCTACTCACGCAGAATACACCCCATAAGTACGATTATGTGTGGAATATTTGTTAAACAAATGTATGTCATGATAGAAAACGAAATTATGATCTAGCATACTCTGTTTCTCCCACAGAACTCTTATCTCATTATCACAAATAGTATTTAGGATTACGTTAAATAGGACATATACATGCAGCAAAGTACCATAATCAGGTCATCATCGTTCACGTCCTCATCATCATATTCGTTATAATAAATAAACCGCATGCCATATTCTATAGTTGACCTACCTTTGATTTGGCAACTTTTTTTCGAGGTTTCCTTTCACGGCCTGTTAGTTCCTGGTCATCTGCGGGTCTTTTTGCAGCACCGCCATGGCCTTTAGCTTTTGGTGTGGCTGAACTTGTGATGCCCTCTGTTCCACCAATTGAGTTGCTATCCCTTATGGAATAAGCAAACTGAGCATTTGGGCGAAGTGGAATTTCAAGGCAGCGGTTTTCAAAGTTATCATCGGTGTATCTTTCAGGTCTGTTTTCCCCGGGGGGGCGCATTAAGATGGGCAGATCGTGATCCCCTCTTTTCTGATTCACTACAGCTTTCGGTCTGAACAAATCAAACAGATGATTGTGTAAACCTCCACCATGGCTCAAAAGTGACTGTCGGATCTTGTCAGAGACATTGGCGACTTCGGTTTCAGAACGCGCATTTTCGCCTTCGTCTCCATAGAAAGAACCATCCTTACCTTTTGGTTCGTTACGATTCATCAAACCTGATATCAATCGCAACCTAGCGATCCTTTCAATGTGTGTTTTTGGCATGAAAAAGCTGGGATATACGGCTTTATCGTCATTTTTCACCTTTAGCGCTTCATTTTGGATTTCCGAAGTTGAGTCGTCTACAACATGGGACTTGCTTTTTTTATCTTCCGCAAGTATTTTGATTATCGCACAAGATTTGTTGGCACATCTCTTTCGATCATGATTGTTCCAATGCACGAGAAAGAATTCTTGCCAACCTTGTAGTAGCTTCTCGACTTCTGTAGTCGCTAGAATATCGCTTTCTAAGAGTTTTAGATGTCGTTTTTCGACATAACTATTCCAATGTATCGCTTCTACAATGTTTAGCTTTTCGGTTCTGTTTGTCTGGGCTAAATTAGCCCTGCCACGCGGGCTTGTTGGATCTTGCATAGTAGTTGGAAAGATTTGTGGGACTAATAGGGTAAGTGCATTCTGAACCTGTAGATTGCCAATATTGTTTAGCCAAAACTTTTTCGCAGGCTCAATGAATGCTTCCATCGCAGGTTTCTTGCATAAGGCATCATAATGGAAGTTCGTCTTGACATTCACGCAAGATGGCATCTCTGGGAAACCGTTTGTATTATATATTGAATCGGTCAACCTCCCGGTTAATAATTTTATCCTATAGTGCTTGCTCAGGTTAAACTTTTCGGATAGGGACCAAGATTTCACCAGAATGCGGGCCTACAAACATCTCCCTCACTATCTGATAACCTATACTGATCCTGGCCTTGTAGAGTTTAGTTATTTCACTGCTTGACGAGTTGTGTGCTAAAGGATTGCGAGCTTTGAATTGCGCAAGGCTAGGAGCCAGATCGCATTCATCATCCTTGTATTCGTCAAACCCTCTTTTCCACTCAGATATATATATTCCAGCAAGATAGTTTTGGGAGCGAGAGTACATACTATCCAACGTCTCAAGATTTTGAACGGAATTCTTCGCTTTTTGTACTGCTTGCCGTAGACTTTCGATCTCGTTGATAAGGCAGCCACAGAGATTCGACGTGCTTGGAAAAATCCAATTTCCGGCTCGGAGTGTAGTTCAATAGTCTTGTCAGGAGCCTCAATAATCCTTGGTCCCTCGCGTCCGCGTCTCGTTGTAAGTCCTTGAAAATTTTACTTTCCCATTTCGGTAGGCTTTCGTACTCGTCATGGCCATTGGGTGACATATTATCCGATGATTTTCTACTCAGATTCAAATTGTTAATATTTTTTTCGAAAAGATGCTACGTAGACTCATTCCGCTTATAAGTCTCACTTCTTAACTCACGAAAACTTTGGTAAAATCCTCAGGGATTCGACGGCATTCCTTCCCGCCCGCCAGGAAGGAATGAGCCCAAGATCGGACTGCCATACAATGGACAAGCCTTATTGTGAAAATGTTGCAATGCGTGGATCACATGTAAAACTGGCCATAGGCTTCCGTCGAGTGTGGTGGAATATGAAGCACTCGTCGTTCAGACCGGCCCGATATATACGCCTAAATCAATTTAGGAAAGGAACGTAGGAAAAACCGTAATATTAGAGTTGAAGCCTGTAATCCGTGAACCAAATTTGGATCGTCACGCTGGCGTCGGATCTAGCTTAGCGCAGATTTGCTAGCACATGATTGGCTCGATCGGACGATACAGTTGAGCCTAGGAGGATCTGGGATCAATAGGCTTTTTGCGGGGAAGAGGCACACCGTTTACCTCATTTCAGCTGCTGTTGTGAAGCTCACGGATTGTTCAAATTCATCTTTGAAGTCGAATGGTTAAGTATGCTAATAGGAACGTCTCGGCAGAAAGTGGTCTGAGATTTACGTGTTATCAAATTCGATATTCCATCGCCTTCTATTTACAGGGAGAATTAGTCGGGCGTTGCTCAACAAGAATGTCGGGACCGTCGCTTCTCTGATCGCATCATGTGCAGATTCGGGAGACCGTAAAGATCTCGAATGATTATGTATTGAGATACCGGCTTTGCTTTGATAATGGCAGTAAAGTAGAGAGCAAGAAAGCGGCGTCAAAATGTTCAATCATATTGTAAGTACCGCAATCCGGATTATCGGGTTATTCTTCCTCTAAAGTTTCATTATAGCTGCAGGAAAAGATGTATTCACTCCTCGAATCGCTCAAGATCCCATTCGACTTGGTTCTATATCACCCTCCGAGAGAAGATTGCTGTCAGATGGGGTTTCAATGTCAGGCAAAACTCAACACCCAGTGCTCGAAAACTTTGTTTGAGTCTTATGGTGCCTTTCGTAATTATTGTGACTCTTATCACCCTTGACCAAGCATTCGTCTATCCAGATTGTGGTAAGTCATTTGGACTTTATCGAACCCTCAAGATGCACCAAAGTAGGAAAAGTAGCAAAGGTTACGTGAGAAGGAGAAAGAAAGAAGAAGGACGAGCCGAAACCATAAAAAAACAATTTGAACTACTAATCTTAGAGGGAAAGAAATGAGACATGAGCGACTAATTCAGCTCGGTTTTGCCCGTCAGTTTTGCGCTAAATCATGTAGGATACATGTATGTAATGACTCTCATGCACACGTGTGTCATAGTAGAAAATGAAATCATAATCTAGCTTACTCTAGTCAGGCCCCTTAATAGTTCGTTGTCTTTCGCGTAGCATTGTAAGGACACGAAAATACTCCTCTGCCATGCTGGTAGTCAGTCGAGCATACAGTTGGACTGAGAAGGGTTTGAGCTTAATCCGCGGTAAATAGACAACTTCCGGAGAAGAGTATGGTAGGCTATAGGTTATGATAGTCGGAAACGTCAAACTATTATAACAGATAGCTTACCGTCAAGAGGTAAGGTCACGTTTCAACCCCGCAAGAAAAACACGTCCATTACTTAGTTGAACTTTTGCCGGAAGGATGAAACTTCGATCCAGAATTTCTAAGTACAGTTTCTAGAAAAAGGATTCTTCTTGATTTGGATATTGTGTTCCTTGTTTTTGGAGTCCAAAAGAGATTAAATAGAATCATGTGTTTCAAGTAATTCGGGCCGAGCTCGGCAGACACAGCTTTAAGGTTCACTACTCCACTTAGGCATAACGTGAAGAGATGGAGCAGTGAACCTTAAAACTTTGTCTGCCGAGCTCGGCCCGAATACATGATTCGCTTTCGAGCGTACTGTTTTTTCCTCAGCTGAACAGCGTCCTGCCGCTTTCTCCTGATACATTATCATGGTGCGTAAATCCGATGAATAAATAGGCCAGCTTCCCTTTCATTTTATCATTCCTTCCAACCTGCACTGTTAGCCTGAACTTTCATCACGGATTTTACTTTTAGCATTGCCTGATAATAACCATGCCCAAAACCGTCTCTAAAAATCCAGCCAGCCACAGGCGCTTGCCGTATGACCCTCACTCTGGCGCTGTAAGTGTGTTGCAAGCGATCACCAAGAATTTGAAGATCTTCAGAGGAGATTACGAAAGCCTTGTTACGCAAAATGCTCCACCCACAGAATTTCTTGAAGCGGATTTCAGCAAGCGAATAGAAGCTGCAATTCAAGCGGTTCATACTCAAAACCCTCACGTTCCCTCATGGGATTTCTGGAACGAAAAGTATAACGCCTGGGCTAATGAGCAGCCTCAAGCCGTAAAAGGAGACTCATCCAATGTTCCTGTGATGGGCTCAGATGTTGCGACTGAATTCGCCCGAGACGTTTTGAAACAGTGGGAGCAGCGAGGAGAGTGTGATAACGCAAAGCTCTCGAGCAGTCAAGTACGTCACACATCGAAACTTCTACCGATTCGTCCAAAGCCAGATCCAGGTGCGTTGATACCTCATCCAGGTCATCATCGCACAGTGGCACCCATTCCACCTGCTCAAGGCCAGGAAACGTTTCATGGCATGAAGATATATACTTCTGCACATCCAATGAGTATGGAAGAGGGGAAAAGACTTGGTGTAAGCTCTTCCCGTACATAGAAAACCCACACAAGGACTGACAATCGCTTGAAAGTACGCGAAAAAAACGGTCACTGCATTACGTACGTATACGGATTACTGTGTAGCAGAAAAAGGCCTCAGAGTGCCCAATGCAGAAGGGAAAGTTGGAGATCATGCTCCAACACAAATGTGGTGTGTAAGAGATGGATGTAAGACAAAACAGCAACAAGAGCTACGAAAACCTTTTGCGCGTTTAGATTTTTATCGTAAACATTTACGCAGCAGTCACGAGACTGCAAGTAAAGATGTAGCGAAGACATCAGAAGTTGATTAGGAATCCCGATGATCACTATCATGATTGACAGGGACAATCAACTCCACACGAATACAGACAATTTGGCTTTATTTTATACGTCGATGAAATAATATACGTCCTTAGCATATCCTGACAGATATCTTGCCTGGTGTGTTAAGCCATAGACGCTATCGTAAATCGTGCGTCGTTGTCTAACCTACTCTCCATTAGTAGATCCAGAATGATCCTATTGACTTTCTTGATGACCTTTCACAACAGGAACTCGTGTTTCTATCAAATCTCATGAACTGCCTCATGAGACTTGCACGTTGAACCTTGCAGCGCCCAGCCGTCTTGGCATTCAGCAAACGAGGAAGTGATACGGTAGCCCGATAAAATACACTCAAATATACAAACTGAGCCTAGTCTAATACAAAACGCCATGAATTCATTGTCATAATCATTACTTAACATTATATCCCATATCATTATTCTCTAATTATCAATCTAAGCTTTCAATTTCTCCTTGACGACAGCCATACCAACATCTTTTGCCCTTCGCTTCATTCTTTGAGCCTTTTCAGGTCTAGTCTCGGTATATTTAACGTATTGATGTCTCAATTCACTGAACAAGGCAGCACCCGCTGCAGCACCACCAGCCGCTTTCAACCATCTATATTCATCTTCCTCTTCGTAGCCATCTTCGTCACCGCCTCTGTATTTTCTGAATTTCTCGACAGTAACTCCACCAAGAGCGGCTCCAGCTGCTGCTATGATCCAAGTGGTCGGATCGTCTTTGTCGAAATGTTCACCAACGAAATCTTTGACGGCATGGAGAGGGTTTTGATGATGGTCATGATGACCATGTCCGTGATGAGCATGATGACGACGGTGTTTTTCAACGTGATATGCGTTTCTGCCTTGATGATCATAAGAATCGTCATAATGATTGTGAGCAGATTCATAAGGACGAGTCATAGCGCGATCATCGTAGTCGTAGATGGCGACCTGTTTGCGTGCAGTGGATGATCTTGATTGAGATCTTGCAGAAGATCTAGATCGGTTGCGACGTGGATCATCTTCGTCGTCGGTCAGGCCGTCAGGTGCATCGACAGATTCCGCGCGACGGAATGGTCTTGCACTTCCTGGTTGATCGAATGATACAGAACGACGATGTGCGTAAGTTGAACGTCCACGTTGGACTGTATCAGGCAAGTACACGTCGTAATCATCGCGTTGACGACGTGAGTGAGCGTTTTGAGAATAAAATCCGTCTGACATGTCTATTGTTTCTTTACTATAATGGAGTAATTGTTTGTAAGAGAGATATAAAGACTAACAATGTGTATGGACGATATAAAGTAAGGAAAGACAAAAGAGATGGAACGAATGGATTAATAATGAGAAGAGAGATAAAGAAAAAAAGAAGGCTGGTGGCTCTATTTTTATACTGAAACACTTGACTGACTGACCGACAGAAGGATGGAGGAAAAGATGGAGTGAAGGAGTCGAATCAATTATGCACAGCTCAAAGGAAGGAGGATCAACATGCAGAGGGCTTTGTTGAAACTAACATCCAACCAAACGTGCGGGTGTATGACGGTGACACCACCAATGAACGACCGAGTGGATAGCCTTTGTTCCTCCATGCAGGGTCTTGAAATCCAAAAATGACCAGCTCAGGGTCTTTGACGGAAGGAAAAAGCTAGAGCTAAGCTCTGAGTGGTGGAAATTTCTTTCCGAGGATTGTTCAGCCTGACAAGTGGGTCCAATTTGGCGGGGTAAAGGAAGGAACAGAACTCCTACCATTTTTGTCACCGAGAGTCGCGAGATGTAATCTAACAAATATTAGTACTTTCCATCGGTAATAACATGATATCTATGATAGCGTTAAATTGCAGAGCGAGTACCACAAATTGGAGCTATACGATTGTACCAGACTTTTCCCCATCCGAGCTTGCCTGTGTTTGATGTCAAAGAGAAAATGCTTGGCAAATCTTGAAACACATGAACTATCCCGGTACCCCGCTTTGCCTTTTTCCTTCCTTTTCTTCCCGTCGAAAGCTTGGGCACAAGTTGGAGTTGTAGGAAACCCAATTGCCCTTTCCGAGCCTTGGCGGAGGATTGTCGGTGGAGACCGGATGATTTGAACTCCTTCGTGCGGTCATGATGATGATATTTTGGCCGACACTCGGCATTTGAATTCCTCCATGAGCAGACTTCGTAACCTTGAGTATGTCTAGACTTCCTCTCGAAGGAAGACGTGTGAAGGTTTTGCATTTCTGCCGCAGTCATGACTTAATCTTGTTTTCAGAGGAATTACACCGTCGTGACATTTGAATTTCCATAGAAATTTCTTAAGCTATAAACATCCACAAGTCTTTTCTTTCTGACTTGTATTTATCACATCAGCCCCTTTACTGTCTACATTAACGTATTGTTTTGTTATTCATCGTTCTATCTTGCTATTCCATGCCCCATCATCATAAGATCTGTTTGAAGATGCTTATACGAGTAGTTCAATGATTCAGGGCATATGGGTATCAACTTGCAGGCTAAATGAACAACTTTCAGCCACAGACCTGTACAGAAATGAAATCTCGATCGGATACTCTGCCGCTTTCAGAGAAACGTTCTTGAACAGGTAGGTACAACAATGTAAGTCATCCTGAACATCACTCTGCTTTACACACATTTTCTTCCCCATCTTATCTCTAGTCCGTTAATGTTAGCGCAATATACTTCTGTCAAGGATGGATATCTCAGGCAGGCAATTGACTCCAGAATAATCTCGATCACTCTCGTATCTCAGTTGTCTGTCGACGAATATCGCTGTAACAACGGACAAGCTTATCAGACTCTGCGTACCAGAGACTGTTAGCGATTGCCTTTGCGTGTAGTAAGTCGGACTCTCGATGCATTGAGGGATTATTCATTTTCCCTCTTGTCAGCGTACAAGCAAAGTGGCCGCACCATTAGTAACTAGAATCTGGGCATGTTACCCCCAAGCAGGTCTGCTCGTGAAGTTCACGCTTCTTGCTAAATAAATCAGGTATGTCTTTTACACTCATGCGGTTGGTCATCAGACCTGAAAACTTACACTTTGATGAGTATACGGCTATGTTTATGATGCATGCTTAATTGATTCAAATTCTAGACACAGTTGATGCAAGTTTACATAGATGAGCTCTACGCATGTTGCATGATATGTTGACTCCAGTACACTAATTGAGCAGTAGGAATATCAAGATTGAGCGCATCGATTGAAGCAATGGCTTGATTCTGGCACGCCATATACGTTTAAGAGGCCTTTCGGACAATGCTAATGATATCCTTGTTTTTGCGCATACACGTCTTCATGATACTGCTAGTATTAATACATCAGAGTGACTCAAACGTTACTATCACATTTTGTGCGACTTATACGAGTAATAGGTTTCTTCACAACACAGGTAAGCCTTATCAGATCCAATCTGGACAGACACATCCGGCAAGAGACTTTCAGGCCTCAATTCTCATCATGTAACGATTCTCTGACCGTATAGCTAGCTGTGATTTTCCGGCCATGCACGAAATAATCCTTACCTTTAACTAAAATGCCAGACGTACACAATCGCCCTCTGTGTGCATGGTACACTGTCACTGACGGATTATCCAAATGACTGCATCAGCAGCATAGCTCATTTCAACACCACGACGTCCATTTGAAACACTGCTACCATTGGTAATACTTTCTTTACAATCTGACAAGTCACAGCTAATAGTATAAGAACGATCTCACTCTCTAGCCTCACCCCTTGTTCAAATACGATCTTCTTTATTATTATTATTGACGATTGTTCATAGGGTTATTTGCTCAGTCTTTCTGAAGCTCCGCCTTGGAGGCTTCACGTAGCAAGACCGACCTCTAAGTCGTCTTGACATATCGATACGATATATGAGATACCTCGTCTGCAACCTTCGAATATCAGGACTAATGCCACGGAACGACATTAAGCGACTTGATTCCTCATTAAAGAACGACGGAAGTCATAAGCTTCTTTTCAGGCGTAACAAGACAGCCATCCAGATCATCACTGTACCGTATCACATTTCCTTCAAGAAGAATAGGCTAGGAGAGGTAAGTCTATGAACATGCCATTCCATTCACAATGCATCTTGTCGCTTCTCTTCTGCGTCAATATATGAACCAGATACTCCACTCGGGGAAGTTGTACATCCGAACCTCGCGTTGTTACATCTTCTAGGTAAGATTTATTTATCAATTCATAACCCCTGTAAGTCCATACTTTCCCAAAACTGGATGTCAGAAAGAAGGGCGATTAACGAGTCGTACTAAGAATTCTGGGCTCATTGACACACTAAACAGCTAGTCTGGACTTCTACATTCACTTGACATAAGCTCCTATAACAAATTTTCCGAAAAAAAGGGCAATCAAGGATAAGGTATGTAACGCTGTGATGAGTATGGACACTAATTATCTAGTCTAGGCTTATATATGTACTTGGCATGATCTCCTACACTGGGTCTTATAACAAGAATGGAGATTAGTAAGTTTTGCCACGAGTGTTGGAGTACCTACTAATACTCTAGCCTAGACTTGGGGAGTACACTTGACATACTCACGTCTTTTCATGACCACGACACTGATGAACCCAAAGATGATCACGTTTAATGAGATGTAATGTCCGTAGCGAGTCATGAGACAACACCGCTCACTTCCTGACTAGATTACTACAACCACGTCGAAAAGAACAAAATTAATGGTAAGTGCAAGACAATTGACGAATTACAGATCATGGCAAGTATTCTTATTCTACCAAACAGGTAATTTGAATATATACAACTAAAAGTATTAACATCTACATCTTTCTAGGACGATGACTTCTATCTCTACCATTTTTATCTAACCTTCCCTTTTTAGTTTTATCTACAGGTGGTATAAAAGTTATATTCTCCATTACTTTTCGAATATATCTCAGCATGTATTCATCTACGTGATTATACTCTTCTTCGTCTTTTGCATCTTTCCCATCGTTATCAAGTAATACATGCACATTTTCTGTCTCTCCAGGCTGGGGTTGACTGGTGGACGCCCTTCGATCATCGGTACCGAAATCAGCTACGTTATCACTGTCGACTTCTTTCATTTGAGCCTTTGCTGCTTCTACATCTAGATTATCTTCCGCCGCCCCTAGTATTTTAGCAACATTGTTATTATTTTTAGAATTCAGACCGAGAACACGATCGACTGCAGCTCCTGCTACATCCTCTTCATCTCCATTATCTTCATCAGATTGATTAAGGATAGTCTTTGTTGTCGAAGAAGTAGTAGGACGATCAAACCATTCAGTACTAAACTCTCCTTCTTGAATAACCACTTCGTCCAACATTCTCTTTTGTTCCGATTTTCTCAAGATATTCACTTCAATAGTATGTTCACTGACGAGTTTATAAATATGTACATCCCTCGTCTGACCTATTCTATGAGCACGATCTTGACATTGTTTGTCCATTTGAGGATTCCAATCCAAATCAAAGAATATCACACTATCTGCACCTGTCAAATTCAATCCGACACCGCCGGATCGAGAAGAAAGTATAAATACGTCTATTCTTGTATCACGGTTAAATCTTTCCATCATATCTTGACGTTGTTCAATACGAGTAGAACCGTCTAAACGCATGTATTTATATGAATAAAGATTTAGAAAACGTTCGAGTATATCCAACATTGCAGTCATTTGTGTAAATATTAATGCACGTGATCCACGACTTGTTATATCTTTCAAAAGTACCGACAAAGTTTGTAGTTTACCACAATCGTATTGAAGTAGACGTGAATCCGGGAATGCAATTGACAAACGGATACGTGATTCGTGGAATGGGTCTGGAATATCAAAGTTTTGACCGATGGATTGCAGAAGCTTTTGATCATTAGAGGTGGTGAATGAGTTGAAAACATCATGAGCCACTACAGATGGAGTTACAAATGAATATTTTTGTATGACTGCTGAAAGATTAGTTGATCTTGTTGACGTAGGTAAGATCATACCCTGGAGATGATGCATGTCAGAAAAGTTTAGATTTCTCTGATCAGATTTAAGCAGAGGTCGAAGTAATTGTAATCTGTCGTTTGTAAGAATTGTACATTTTGCTACCAAATCACATCCAAGTATCGGGGTCAATTCAACCCTTCTTTCAGTCATTTCGATATACGATTTCCATCTTTGCAATCTTTCATCAACAGAATGATAGTCCAGTGAATTACACCAAGATGTTAAGGACAAGTCATCAACAATCTTTTTTTGAGTTTTATTGTTTTGATGTTGTGCATGTTGTAGCCATCTGCCGAGATATTTTGCAGCATTCAACTGTTTTATACGCGATGATAATCTCTTTGATTGACATTCTGACCTTTGAAGATCAAAGTTTCGAAGAATAACATCGTTCAAATCATCAAAAGGTTCATCTTTCATCAAGTTCCTCCTTACAAGTAGATTTTTGATTTCATAATCAGCTATAACTGATCTTGACATGCGACTATACGGTTTATGCATTGTAAAAGAAGTAATTATAGGTCTTTCTTCGAATAAATCTGGATGATTACAAACCTTTCTCAATGCCATTAATGCTTGACTGACACTGATAGGATTTCCAGACGATAATTTCTCTTTGACATCTGCTCTACTCAAAAAAGCATCATATAATTGGCGTTGTCTTTTACTTAATCTACAAAAGATTGTATGTTCAACTTTTGCAGGCAATTGCTTTTCGACTTGAGCTTTCATTCTTCTCAATATATAAGGACGAAGAGAATGATGTAGTTTGTTGACGATTTCTTGTGCTTCCACACCGAGTTTATTCTTTCCATCGACAAAAATCTCATCTACAGGTCTTTTGAACCATTGAGTGAATTCTTCCAAATCACCCATACCTTGACCATCTTGTCCCGCTGTCAAAAACGTTAATAATGACCATAATTCCTGTATCGAATTTTGCAAGGGAGTTCCTGTCAATAATAAACGTGCATGAGTTTTTAATCTAATCATAGCTTGATAACGTTGAGATTGAAAGTTTTTAATATTATGAGCTTCATCAAGAATCATATAATGCCATTCAGGAACACGAATTGATGACAAATCTTTTAGAATTAGTTGATATGAAGTAATGACGACGTTGTATTTGTCAGGATTTGACCATCCTCTTCTTTTTTGTTGTCTTTCTTCTTGGTTACCATAATAAGAAAGAACTTTGAAACCAGGTAAGAATTTCTTGAATTCCATTTCCCAATTTAGAATTACAGAAGTAGGAACTACAATAAGATGAGGACCCCAAACATGATGTTCCTCGGCAAGATGAGCTAGTAAAGCTATAGTCTGTATAGTCTTTCCAAGACCCATTTCATCGGCAAGAATACCGTTTGTTTGATTCAAATATAATTTGGCTAACCAATCAAGACCAAAATGTTGATATTCACGTAATGTACCACGAAGTAATGATGGTATTGGTGTAGTTATCTTTTTACTATCAACAGTAGTAATCACAGTGTTGACGTTAGAAATTGATTCGTCTAAATCTATAGTAGTTGTCGATTCCGATTCTGTATGTTGATTAGTTGAATCATCTATTGGTGTTGGATGATCACTATTATCATCCTTTACAATTATAGATTTGTTATTATCTTTTACAGATATGCATGGATTCGATTGATCATCAACTTCAGTGACCAAAGTTTTATCATTAAGATTGCCAAAAAACCCTAAAAGACCAGGTGATCCATCAATCTCGTCTTCGTCGTCATCAAGTTCCTTATCAACCTTATCAATATTATCGTCGTCGTCTTCATCATTACTGTCATCATCGTCGTCTTGGTCGTCATCATCGGAAGTACCCATATCATCACTCATATCAGTAGATTCATCATTTTCATCATCCATTAAAATATCATCTACTTCTTCAAGGACCATTTTAGAAGCATCATTCCCGTTTTCATTTGTTATAGCATCATCCCCATGTTCTTTTATTATAGGATCAGATACTTTTGTAACTTCTATACTCGCTTGATTCATGTCGTCATCCTCTTCATCTATGTCATGATCAATCTCATCATCCTCTGGATCTTGTTCTATTTCTAAATCTGGTATATTCGCATATTTCAACCTCAATGCTTCTGGTGATAGATCTTCATCTTCATCAACATCCTGTTCCTCTTTATCTTTATTAGAAACATCATTTTCAGATTCTGATAGACTCATATTCGCATCTTCATCACAATCATCTTCTTCAGCATTATCAGTCTGACTTGTATTTCCGTCATCAACATCATCTTCATCTTCTTCATCGTTACTTGATTGGTCATTCTCTTTATCACTCTCTTCATCATTTTCAGACAATTCTTGACTATCAATCCCACTCTTTCTTCGGTCCAACATCGCTGTTGCTCCTTCCAATAATCTCTGCATCTTCCTATCTCTTTTCAGGTCTTGTTCTTCAGCCCATTTATTCAATCTTTCTCTATCAATTTCTGCTCTTATCAAATCCCATTTCATCTTTACATCTCTTACAACTTGATTATATATTAATTTATACTCTTCATCTATTTTCCGTTGGATATCTTCATCGGTCATTGGTTGACGTTCTTTCCATCTCGTCAGGCATGCATATGCTAGTTTCTTTGCTGTTTCTACATGTCTTGCTCTTTCTCGTCGCAGTAGAATGGAAAAATAAGCGCCATGTGACCATAGATGGTCAACGTGTGAATAATATGGCGGAAGGGATGGAGGTGCATCTGGGTGGAATAGAGAACTTCGAGAAGGATGTAGTATTCCACCGGGTTCAGCTGCTGATAATATTCGTAATCGGGTTTTGGCTTCTCTTTCAGGCCAGTCTGGCGGAAGTGTTGGTTCTGTTCGGATGATGGGAGTGCGACCAATATCTGACGGATCAATAGGAGGTGGATTAAGTTGTAGATCATATTCTTTTTTATCATATGCTTCAAGTACGCTTTCGAGCGAAGAATGTTGTGTTTGACGAGGGATAAAATCTGGATGTCGTGGATAGAGAACAAGTTTTGGGAATTTGAGGCGAAGTTTAGGAGTGTGATTTGTACTTGGGGTGCTTTCAGGTCTTTTGTCGGGTGTCAGGATGTGTTCGGCCGTCGGCGGATCTTGCGATGGGGATTGAGGTGGGTTTGGGAGGATAGCTGTTGCATTGTCATCTTGTATCGGATATTTCACTTGTGATAGTCTTTTGGAACGTCGATCAACTCGTGATGATGATTGCGGAGTCGCAAGTGTTTCATTGTCAATCCTCTTGAGTGATGGTCTACCACGATTCGATGGTTTTAAATCCTTTAACCTTTCTGTGGTCGTTTCATCTTTCACGGGATTTAATCTTGGTCTACCGACAGGTCTTTTGATCGGGATATCCGTAATCTCCTGCTTGGTCTTTTCAAATGTCCCTGGTAATGACCTCCGATTTTTGAACTTTTCGTCTCGTTCCGACTTTATAAACTGCTGTGAAACTCTTGTTGATCTTTTATCTTTTATTGATGGCGACGATGATGTCTGATCTTCCAATTGAACGTGATGCAATCTACCAGATCTTCTCTTACCATTTTCTGTGAATGCAGCAGGACCATCGGCTGCGAATTTCTTCCATGGCGGTGATATTGGTTTTGATCCAGATCTTGCTTCTCCTGTAATATCTTCAAATTCGTCAAACTTTCTTTTCTTCGTTTGTGATTGTGGTCTTGTTTTTGGGGTTGAGATTGGTTCGTTCGATATGACAATGTTGTCGCCTGTGACTGTTGTATCTATCGAAAGCTCCGATATGTCGTCATGTTCATCTGTGCATTGTTTTGTTTTGGCTTCGCGATGGAAATCATCATCCATTATAAAAAGGACAGACAAATCAAAAGACCCCCACTATCCTGTTGATTTGCTGTCGGTAAAACACAAAAACAAGATGCAAATATTGCTGACGATTGTCGCATTATAGTTTCGAGCTTAGCATTGTAGCAGCATGTCTGTAAAGTGAATAAAATACATTTATGTCGAAATTTACTATATCTCTAGTAAAAAGCATGAAAAGATTGATGAGGCGGAAATAGTTTCCGAAATTTCCTTTGCAAGCGTTTCGAAGTCTTGGCATTTCTGAACCTTCTATCGAATAACTAGTGATTCAAATGTGATTGGAGGGTGATGAGCTGACAATACATAATCATGCTACGATCAACGATACAAGTGGCTCGTCCACTGATACGACAACAATTATTTCGACCCCGATATTCGTCAAGCGCAGTCGCGTCTGCAAGTCTTGGTCAAAATCCTTCAGTAACACTTTCTCCATTTACTTCTGCGGCAGAGGATGAACAACACAATATTGAATTTAATGATGAAAATGATCCTAGAATGGTAAATCACTCTTCAATTTGATCAACTATGGTAATTGCTTATAAAAAAGTAGAACGGAAATTATCCAAATCCTCCCGCAATAAAACGATCAATGAGAGATCCATACGACGAATGGTGGGATCCTCAAGAAAGAAGAAATTATGGTGAAGTCGTACATGAAGACAATGATATATTAGGAGTCTTTAGTACAGAGAATTACACACATTTTACACCAGGTTGGGGTCTTGTTTTGATGGGAACTTTTGTTGCGAGCGTTTTAGGTTTATGCGGTGTTGTCAAAGTGTTATATCCTGATAGTCCAACTGTACCCAGGAGGTATGAGGGTGGACTAGAAAGGGAATTAGGTGGATCAAAAACATTATCGGTTAGTGGTTATATTTCTTCTCAAACAATTAATTTTACTAATCATTGTCATGACATTTACAGGCCTTCAAGGAAGAATAGCATTATGTACTAATTAACCATAACAAAATCAAGCCATATATATATACCGCCTCATGGTCCTGTCTTCTTCGTGAGACATTGATCCTTCTTAACACTCGTCAGTCATTATCATTTCCATTATTTGTTTTCTTCGTGAGACATTGATCCTTCTCAACACTCGTCAGTCATTATCATTCCCATTTCACATTATTCTATTTCATGCTCAATTCGCATAAAAGTTTCTCAATCCATTCCAATTCTCCGTAAGCGCATCATATTCTACTTCGATACCAGCCCGTCTTGCGTACTCTATAGCATCTGATGATACTTGTTCACAATGTTTCAATTGTAGTATCTTTAATTGCTTCAGATTTTTTATTAGTAATTTGACACCATATCCAGTAATATCTGCTTGTACCAATGTCAAAACTTTTAGTTCTGGCCAGGTTGCGTTGATGAATGGAATTAGTTCATCGTCCATAGCACGTGGAGAAAACAAGTAGAGTTCTTTCAATTTGTCGGTAAATAGCGCAACTTCTAAGCTTTTCAAGTCATCTAAACTCATCGCATCGGTGATACCAAAATCAAGGAAATTAACTTTGTTTCTAGAACAAATCACTAGTTCAAGCAGTGTTTCGTATGGTGCTCTGATACGTTTCAAGTTCAGGCTTGGCAAGTCGTCTGGTACATTCTCATCGGTTTCAATCCGAAGCCAACACTTTCCAGAACATTCGAACGATTTTAATGACGAGGGTAGTCTTGACAGATCACATCTTGTACCAGAAATGTTAAGTGTCTCTAGATAAGGGAAGCCCATTTCTACCAGAAACTTAAACGTGCTTGGAAGGTAGGGGAAATCTATAAGCTCCAAAGTTGATAAATATTGTAAATCACCAAGGACAAGCGACAATTGTGCACACTAGCTGAAGTTAGCAAAGGCCATGTCATGTGCATATTTCCGACTTACACTTTCTTCGAGTAATCTGTTTGGAACCTCTCGAGTCCATTGAGATGCCGCTTCTAATCTCAGATATTTCAATTGATTTTGACGAATAACCGGAGTGACTGGTGGTATTCTTGAGATTCCGACTACTTTATTGCAATGGAAAGTAAGCAGTTGCGGACATGTTTGTAGTAAAAGTCCAATCTCGACAATATCCATCGCTGTATCGCGAATTGTTAATTGTTGTAATCGAGTCAATTGACCAAGATATTCCAATTCTTTCTTTCGTCCATTCAATTGACTCCCACTTAGCCACAACATTTGTATATCATTACATCTAGTAACAAGTGCTTCGAATGCGGTCATTTCTATATGGCTCATGGGAAGATATGCTGCAGATATACGATAACGTGATGAATTTATGCATCTACTAATAAACTTGTTTGAAACGTTTCTTCTTGTTTCTTGAACATTCAGTACTGTCCATAGATCTGGAAGAGAGATGATGGTGGATCTCCAGGTCTTGGACACTCTTGTGCAACGTACGATTTGTCGAAAGGATAGATAAGAAAGGATCATAAGAAGAATCTCGAGAGGAAAAGTAAGAAATGCATCCTGACATTTGGAACCTTCTAAAGCTATTAGTCTCTCCAGAATCTTTGCATAACCGAGTCTTTCTTTATTTATAATAGTCAAGGCTCGTTTATAAAGTGCTATAGCTTTTTCAGGACGCTTGAGTTGGACAAGGATCTTTCCGGCATGTAAATATGCTTTTGGATCATTTTCGTCCTTTCTTATAGCAAGTTTGGCTCTTTTAAGTCCATTTTCCAATTCAATCTGTTGCTCCATAGACTGAACAGTGTCGATCGCACTGTCCATACGGTCTTTGTTCGCAGGACCCATCATCCGTCTATCTGGTTGTTGAACGCGCTTCACATCTGATCAAACGCGTGTTTCTTTATAGTCCTCGCTTATTCTTGCCAATCCCAAAATGACGTTGATGACATTAAAAATAATCTATCGATATGGCAATGCAGTCATTTGATTAGATAGCAAATACGTTTTAGATCTACACGATGCATCTACTCTAAAAATCCAAAGAAAGATGTCTGTACTTCTCGAGACATCTGTTGGGGACATTACAATAGATTTATTGGTAAAAGAAGCACCAAAAGCGTGTGAAAAGTACGTCTATATCATCTACAAAAAGAATTATGATGTTAATCAACTAATAATAGATTATAGCTTTCTGAAATTATGTCTGATCAAATACTATAATTATTCACCAATCTATAATGTCCAATCCGGTTTCTCTTTCCAAACAGGAGATCCAATTGGACCAGAATCAAAAGATAGCGATGGAGGGTCGAGTATTTGGGGACTTCCAAATGCCCAAACCAACAAAAAAGCCACAAGAGTTTCGAGAATGACATTCGAAGCGGAAATATCCAACAAACAAAAACATGTCGAAAGAGGAACAGTCAGTCTTGCAACGACAAAAGATAAAATCGATCCAGACAAAAGATTGGCTGCGAGTCAATTTATAATAACCCTTGGAGACAATGTGGATCAATTGGATGGAAAAGCACTCATATTCGGCAAAGTAGTTGAAGGATTCGAATGTTTGGAAAAGATTAATACATCATTCGTTGATGAAAAAGGGCGACCCTTGAAAGATATTCGTATTTTACATACTATTGTCCTTGATGACCCATTTCCTGATATTCCAGACGTAATTATTCCTCCATCGTCTCCCATTCCTTCAAAGGAACAATTAGCTACAGTCAGAATCGCTCATGATGAAGACGTTTCGGATAATATGGATCCAGAAGCAATGGAAAGATTAAGAAGGGAAAGAGATGCAAAAGCTCAAGCGCTTACTTTGGAATTATTAGGAGATCTACCATTTGCAGAAGTAACTCCACCAGAACAGATATTGTTTGTTTGTAAACTGAATCCAGTAACTCAAGATGAAGATTTGGAATTGATATTTTCTCGATTTGGAAAGATATTGTCGTGTGAAGTCATACGTGATAAAAAGACTGGAGATAGCTTACAATATGCTTTTATTGAATTTGGAAGCAAAGAAGATTGTGAACGAGCTTATTTTAATATGCAAGGTGTATTAATTGATGATCATCGTATTCACGTAGATTTTAGTCAAAGCGTGAGTAAATTAGCGGATTCTTGGAGAGATGTAGCAAAGTCAAAGACTGCGAAGAGAAAAGGTGGATATGGTGGGATAGATGGATTGGAGAAGAAGAGACAATATAGAGATTTTCAAGGTAATGATAGGAGAGGAGATGATGAAGATTATAGATATGTCTTTGATAAAAAGGATAACAAGAGGTCGAGGAGTAACAGTCCACATAGAGGAAATGAAAGGAGTACTCAGATAAGGCGTGAGAGGAGCCCTCACAGAAAGGATAAAAGGAGATATGATGATGGAAGAAATAATGATGAAAGAGATGACAGGAGATATAACAATGAAAGAGATGACAGGAGATATAATAATGAAAGAGATGACAGGAGATATAATGATAGAGGTGACGATAGAAGGAATCGATATGAATCTGATAGACGTTCCAAAAGATGATATTTATTGATACATTTTATTTACATTTCTTGTATATCTTATATTACATCAGCAAGAGTTGTAATCATGTCTAGGTAATCTACATTCGATTCTTCTTGTATAGCATTCTTTAACAACTCTTGCAAATAATTCTTTATTCCTATTATAGAAGTACCTTGATCTTTCAATCTCGTCTCAATTATAGTTTTTGATCCATTATCTTCAGCGACAATCCATGCTAATATTATATTCAAGAGTTCTAATTGAATGATACCACTACCATCTCTAGTCATTACCCATTCTTCATCATCTTCTTCAATCATTAGACTTCTACCCTGACTGACCATATGTTCCTCTGTCTTTGCAAATCTTTGAGCGTACAAATTCCTCAAATCCAACAACTTGTTCAACTTTTCATAATCCTTTTCAGCAAACTTGGCCATTGTTCTAATTCTTTCTGAACTTTCACCTGGTAAGTACCTCAATAGTCCAAGTATAATACTTGATAAATTTGTGATGGATCTTTGGTCTAGTTTATTATCTTTAAGTAGTGCAAATATCGTCTTTAAACCACCCATTTCTACTATTTTCATACATATCGACGACGTTCCTTTGTCAATGGCTATACTTGACATTTTCAACGCTTGAACCTTACTGATTTTACCTTCTTTTAACATTATCAACATTAATTCTATACCTTCTCCATCAATAAATGCATTTATACTGTTAGACGTGTTTTCTAGAATACACCACAAGGAATCGAATAAATTCATGACGTATTCCTCTTCCGTACTTGACTTTTCAGGATCCCGTTTTCTGTAATTAGATAGTAATTCGAGTAACACGTCCATTCCTCCTAGTTTAATGAATTTGTCACCTGCATTGTCAGATAATTGAAGTAATATTTGTAATATTTCTGCCGAATATTGTCTATTTTGGCCCACTCCTCCTTTTTCATTCACGTCGACTTGTTTCAATCTATTTATTAACCATTTTATTATGTTTTCTGTAGACGTTTTGTTTGCCATTTCTTTTGTTTTTGATATTCCTTCCAATACAGTCAAGACGTGGAATATTCCTTTTGTATCTTCTTCGTCTTCATCTTCACTTTCTTTCTTTTTGTTATTATTATCGTCATTCATTCGTTCGAGATTTTGTTCTAATAATTCCACAACTCCAACTTTGATCATTTCTTCGATGAATATATCTTGACCATTTCCCTTGTTTCCGTCTTGTTTTTCTTCATCGACTGTATCATCATAATCATCCGAAACAATCTCTCCCAGCACTTCCAAGATCGTTATAACGATATCTAGATTCTCATGACTCAATAGCCCAATTAGTCCTTCTATTCCACCGGCTTTTCCAAAATCTTCCAGTAAATTGTTATATTCCGTCAACAATCCCACTTCTCGTATCTGAGCGTCGAGATCCGCTTCGCTTTCTATGAATTTCTCGGGCTGGTCGGGATATTTACTTCTCATTGAAGTGTTATTTTCGAATTTCTTGACTAATTGATTCGCTAATTTTTTTGCCCAACTTGAATCGTATATTATATCTTCGACTGTACCATTTAGAGATGTGGTGTTGGCGTCTACCAATGCCATTGCTTGTCGAGTTTCGATGGGTACTCCAGATCCAAAGAATCTCCCGCCCTCCTCTTCTGATTTATTTTGATCTTCCTCATCATCTTCGTTATCGTCATCTTCAGGAACAGGAAGAGATGGTCCGGCTTCTATATCATCATCTTCATCATCGTTGTTGGGGTTAGAGTGGTGAATGCCGTTACTGTGGACATCGCTGGATAATGACAATTTAGCTGATTTGTTATATATTTCTTTCGCATCAGGTACGATTAATTTACGCTTTCCGTTTATATTAGAGGACGATAAAGTAGATGCTGTATTTGAGAAGATCTCGTCGACTTTGGGCATTGCATTGAGGAATTACTAACAGTGGTGTAAGGACGATTGTCGACCAAGAACAGTCTTGTTTATCGGTCAAAGCTAATTCAAACTATTTTTATAAATAACGTTATAAAATTATTTTCAGAAGAATTCTTTGACGTCATTGATCACCAACACATCTGCATTTTATGACCAGTGATGTTTTGACAAGACTCGAATAACGAAATGATCGATCTTGAGCACTAGCGGAGATTTGATAAGGGCACATAATGGTTGATAGCATTCTCGTAGATTTGACGGGCACATTGAGATCCCACAATTTCTATATATATTCACTGAAAGATAATGATAAATTAAATATCGAAATTGTCTTGAAAAATGGCCCGTAGCAACATAGAAAGTACTGTAATATTGCAGGAAATTATTATTAAAAAACGCTTACTCTACATTAAACTATACTTTAATATTAAAAGGCACTAATTTAACCGACATAATCTCTATATGTCGTACCAATAGGATCAGAAACAGCAGTTCCATTCATCAAACTCTTATCTGCCAGCATAAACCATCCATAACCTAGAATGTTTGGACTCTTCTCCAACCAAGCGATCGAAGCTTGCATAAAAGCAGTCGTAACACTAGGAGCTGCCCATTGTAAAGCATATTCATTCAAATAGAGCTTATCGATTCCATATTTTTGACCCACGGCAAGAGCGGCGTTGACTTGTTTGAAAAGTTCATTCACGTCTGCGCTATAGGCATTATACCAATGTATGACGAGAAAATCTACGTGACAGTCTGGCGTGGTTTTACACAAGGCCAAAAACTTGTCAAGCCAGAATACACCTTCACCCGGTTGGATGCTGTTACTGACAGATGGAGAGCCGATTGAGAATCGTTTACTATATGGTTTGGATATCCATTGAGTATGAGCCTTGACAGCTGCCGTGATATCCGTCGCATTACACTGTTGTGCCTTTGCTCCTAAATCTGGTTCGTTGAAGCTGAACAAAGTGTCGGATGGGTTTTGCCTTGCAGCTGCAGCAGCTACACGAGCGTCCCATTTGCTTGTCAAGTCAGAGGCGTCACACCATAAAGTTGGTATGTATTGCATGTTTGCTGGAAGTGCATCTGGATCTGCATTCCAATTATATGCCCAGCCGGCACTATTCACCCACGGAGTTGCCTTTGCTCCCGCACCAGTTTCATACATGACTCCTTTTTTCTTCTTTGGAGCGTTGATTTTGATTGATGGTGTTGCTACTGCCAGTACTGGAGCAGCGATTACAGCAGTCTTTGTAGGTGTAACTACGACAGATGGAGAGCTTGGTGATGTTGGTTTTGGAGTTGTAATTGGTGAAGGAGTTGTAACTGGTGAAGGAGTCGTAACTGGTGAAGGAGTCGTAACTGGTTTTGGAGTTGTAACTGGTTTTGGAGTTGTAATTGGTGAAGGAGTTGTAATTGGTGAAGGAGTCGTAACTGGTTTTGGAGTTGTAGCTGGTGAAGGAGTTGCAATTGGTAAAGGAGTTGTAATTGGTAAAGTTTTGATTTGTGTTGGTGTAGTTGGGTTAGTTGGGGTAGTTGGTGTAGTTGGTGTAGTTGGGGTAGTCAATGTTTTAGTTGGCGTTGTCACAGGGGTGGAAGGTGTAGCAGGACTTGGTGTAGTCGCCTTGGAAGGTGTGGTAGGTGTGGAGGGTGTTGGTGATGGCTTAGAGCTTAATGTAGTCGGTGTGGACGGTGACGTTGCCAAAGCCTTGATTTGATTGTCAGTAGTGAGTGGAGACGTTTTCGCCAAAGCTGGAGATGTTGCTAAAGTAGTAGCGGATGTGGTAGTCAATGACTTTGACTTTTCAGACGCGACGATGTTGAGTTGAACATTAGGTTGATTAGATTCATTGACAGATACTATAGCTGCAGCTGAAGTAGCTTGGGACGCGAGCATTTCCACAAGATCTGCTTCGTTTCTAATCAAAGTCAGGTTTTAGATCATTTTTACCCTTGGTGAAAATACTCACGTCGCAATGACTTGTTGTCCCTGAGTAACAGTCAAGACATCATAATATGTTGTAACAGTATAGTCTCTTCGTTGCAAATCTCGTACTTCAACGTCTTGTGCTTGATGGAAAGCAGCATGCCTCTGATGAGATAGAGATAGGACTGAGGATGTAAGAGATAAGATGGTATATAAAACGATTGAAGAATAAAACTTCCGAGATGAATACATGTTTGTAAAATAGGTGGTAATATTGTAGAGAATATTGTGAAGCGGGATAGAAATGAATGTATAGCTATAGAGCTGATTTTGCTCGCGTATAATAAATTAAAAAGAGTGACTATGACAAAGAAAGCAAATATGGTGATGAAAAAGATGTAAAAAGGTCTAGAGAGGTGGTGATGGACAACGTGTTATATATCTTCTTACCAACTTGGTCCGACCATGAATTTAATTAAAGACCATTCGGAACTCTGCGGACGAACACATAAACCATCATTGACAGCAAATCAAATCAAGATGAGTGGAAATTAATTTGTTGGTGAAGTTGCCAATTATAGTATGAAGACCTTGGGATTGATCAGAGGTGGTTTTTCCGTAATTTATTTCCAACAGGTTTTCGTGGCACCCCCCACATTCTTGGTGAACATGTGTTGCCAAAAATAGAATAAAATTTGGTTGCTGCTCGTGTGTCAAATTTCCCGTTGGGAGGGAAGCACGAACTCTATTCCTAGTGCGTGCTGTCAAGAAAATGACGGATGACATGTTTGGTTCATACATGTCAAAGGGCTAGTGAATCGTAGATATAAATGGCATGAAAGGGTAGACAGTATCTCAAAAAGCTATTGGACTTTGAATATCAAACAATGTCGGCATCACAAAATGCCATCTTCGATGGTGGCAAATGGTTTTTTGATATGACATGGTCATGCGCCGTCAAGAGAGAATGTTAGAATTCCAACTGATTGTCAACCAAGTCCTACCACATTAAATATTTGGGAAATTGTGGCACGCCACGGGTGAAGTTTTTAATTTTAATAAAGAATTATGCACATGCTAGTTGGTCTGCATTGTTATTATCAAAAGCAAATCACTGCATTCGTGCTGTGTATTGGTATGAATATGATGATAGACATGGTAATGATACAAATTATGTGTTGATATACAAGAACTAGAATTATAAATGTTTATGCAGCATGGAAGCAAAACGCCCATCGTATGTCATATGATTGCCTTGTAAGCATCGAACTTAGGTCTCAACCATTTGAGAACCTCAGATAATGGTAATTCGTTATTAATCCCATCTGGATTTATTGAAGAATAACAAGCCACCCTCTCTGGCATTTCCACCAAAGACCAATCGATCAACTCATCTGGTGAGTCATCGAATTCTCTGCGTAAAACTACAGGGACTGTAACGTTAGTTGTCTGTAGCTTCTCCCAATCACCAATGTTATAAGTAGTACGACTCTGACTTGCAAGTACTATGCGAGCTTTTCCGTCTAACAAATTCCACATGTCTCTTGCAATGAGCTTACATTCACTTGCAGCACAATCACTATTAAGATAACCTGGAGTAGACACTAATTTACCCCATTCTCCCAATACACCAGTCTGAGAGCCTCCTTTCCAACCAGCTGGACCACCTGCTCGAAATCTAATCTGATATTCCGTAAATAAATTAGCCCTCATAGCAACCATTCCATTCCAACCAGAATATATAGGAAATGGTCTTCCATCGAGCCATCTTTGATAAGAATATTTATCTGCAGTCGCAAACGTCGCTGAAGTCCAATCTAAACCTTCTGGTCGGTCCCATAACTCGTTCTCTGTTGTAATATAAGGAAACTTTCCACTTAGGGAACGCATAACCCATTTATCATATAGTTGTGCCTCTGGCTGATTTTCATTCGGATACTCAATTGTCCAATCCGTACTGACGACCTTGTGTGCATCTTGAAGATGTAATTGATGTACCAATTCTATTATGTCAAAGGCGCATGTGACGACATCGTTGATGAATAATAAAGTTCCATCACCGGCATATGGTATTAATGGACGTAGGGCTTCGTTTCTAATAGAAGCGAGAGTGACGATCCGATGTTTATCTTTATCACGTAATAGATCAGAAGATCTTATAACGAGAGTTGAAACATCCATAGCCAATAATGCTGATCCGAGATGTCCGAGGAAGATTCTTGTTCGGTCTTCGGAATTGTTTTCAAAGATACTGATGTGAATCTCGTGAGTTGAGGATAGATGGTGTATTGTTGTGAGTAACGCGACTGATAACGATGGTAGAATCTCTTCATTGTTGCGAAGATTGATAGCAATCGACAGCGGCTGTTTATTGTATGATTTGTCTAATATTCTAGAAGTTTTGTATCGTTCAAGGTCGATGGTCGGACATTTGGCTAATGAATCTTTGATATGATCTTGGGCGTTTCGTTCCGCATTCATCCTCTCGACAAGTTCTTCAGTCAACACTTTTAGCCGATTCTTTTCTGAAACATGACTTAATTTTTCTTCAAATGAGTCGCCCAAATACACGTTGTCGAGTTCAATGTTGACTGATGCTTTGCTTTTGTCGAACTTTATTTTTGAAAACAAGGAAATGCTCTGCCCATTGTTGGACATTGGTTTTGTCGTTAATGAAAATATGCACAAGAATAAGAAAAGACCGGTCAGTGCGACTATCATCTCTCTACGACCATATCGTCGAGGAGGCGCAAAGACCTGCTTTTGACTAATGACGACCATTGTCTTTTCGTGCATAAGGAAGATAATGGGTCAAAAACAGAAAAATGAAAAAGGAAGAACTCAATTGGAAGATACAAACCGCCGTACCGCCTGATGTACATTTTCGTTTGTTCAACTTCCCGCGTTACACGAAACACAATTTTCGTCCCAAAGTTTGAATGATAGGGGGGAAATTGCTGGGTTTTTGCGGGGAAGTTGTGGCTGTTCCTCGATGGAACGATCGAAATTTTCTTCGTGGGGTAAGTGTACCGTCCGTTGTTTCGTTAGGGCAAATAAAGGCCCTCGTATCCTAGCATTGTACAGCCCCTTTTCCGACGAAAGATAACGATAGAGCCCTAATTATTAATAATAATATTGAAACTTATTTAGCCAACACCTGATAGAACAACCAGATACTAAGCCAGGTTACAAATTGCCCTTTTTTCTCAGACCTCTTGATTTTAAATCATAGGTTTTTAATTAAACGTTTTTCATTTTAGCTTTGGGGCTAGGAAATTTTATAATTGTAACTCAGAAAGGTCAATAATGAAAACACATGCCGCGGCAGAAAAAAAATAACCCTCCAACAACTTTTAGCTCCGCTCCGTGCAGATATAATAATCATAATATTTTAAGGTAAAAAGATATAACTATCGAAAAAACTATAAAAACAAGTGTAATGAGTTCATGTAACCACGATCTTTCTCTTTTGGATTCGAGCAAATCTAATTGCAGGTTCTGTAATTTTATGCAGGGTCGAACTATCAAAACATGTAATAGAGAGTTCCTTTCCAAATCTATAATGAATTTGGAGGCGAGCTTTTCAACCCAAGCTCATTCACCTCCGGGACCCCGGCTGTCTTTTCGGCAGACGACATGTTATGTCCATTCATAGCATCACCATTCTTCTTATTCTTTGTACCAAACCGCTTCATCAACGGCCAGTGACCATGTTTCTCATTATAATGCATAGAAAGAAACAAAACAATGATGAATATCCAGTATAGATTATAAGAGATTACAGATCCATACGTGGCTGAATTCTCCCATCCAAGTATGGCGTTGAATACACCCCACCCTCCACCACCATTCATTTCTGCGTTACAGCACTGTATAATATAAATCAACGCCACTTCAACAATCAAAGTATAGTAGAAATAACGCACGTTTACATGCCATACACTCTTCCGAATATCATATGATCCTGGACCAGAACCAACATCTGCGGCATCTCCACCGAGGATTTTATTCCACTATGAATGATCAATACTCGATCAACGTTGTGCAAGCAGGGCATTCACTTACGGTATTCTGTTCCAAATCCCATACACCTTTGGAAAACAGACCAGCTGCAATCAAATATAACAAACACGTCGATGCAATCAAGAATAATTGTATTGATGCATAATTTCCTCCTCTAATTTATTATTTAATGTCAGTAGGTTCACACGTGGTATAAAAGATAGATGGTTGAGTAGACTTACTTGTAAATGATGAACCCAATGAGAATACCGGCCAAGAGTCCAGTGACTACAGCCAAAGGAAAAGCAGTCGCTGGAATACCAAGACTGACACCACCAATAAACACAACAGCTTCAAGTCCTTCGCGAAGTACTGTCACAAAGGGTAGCCAAAACATGAAATACTTTTGTATCCACCCTTTTACACGACCATTCTTGTCGTCATTAGACTCCAAAGTATGGAGAAGTTTGACACGCCATTTATCTTGTAATTTGGAAATACGAAGTAAGGCTGCTCCCATTATGGTTATAATGATAGCAGCTATAAGACTGAAAATACCTTCCCATAAGTCTTCACTAGCCGAGAAATGATCTACACCATATCTATAATACGTTCCTATGAAAGCACCACCAATAATAAGTACGATCAATAGCCCTGCCGCGACTCCTAGCCACGCCTGACCAAAAATGTAAGTGACTGTCACCAATTATTTCGGTTGTTGACCTACTTGTCTTCGTAGTTTATTATATACCGCAGGATCTTTGTCGGGTCCTATCATCTGTTTTACAAATGATAATAGAACCGACATTATGATTGTACATTCTAAACATTCTCGAAAACAAACAAAGAAGACTATTGACTGTCAACACGAGATTACAGCCAACATATACGTATAAACATACCTGGAACAGCGAAAACATTCACCATCTTAGTCACGATTGATAAAGGTGAAGTATGATCAAATTCGATCTGATAAGAAGTTGATGAAACGACAAAAATCAGAAACGGAAAAAAAACATGATCTGATAAAATTCTTTTTCACCGCTACCCCGCAGAATATTTCCGTGGCAAAGTGGGGCCGGAATCGGGATGGGACGGTCTTGGCGCATTCATCCCACTCTGATTTCTTATCTGATCTAAAATTTTCCTCCAGTTTTTGACTTCCCATCTTGCACTTTTTTTTTTATCAGCCAAGAATTGATTGATTTTTGATCAGATAACGAAATGCTTCACATGAAACGTCAAATATGTTTCATCCTTTCTATTTTGTTATTTCTATTCACATTCGGCAATTGTGCTACAGTTGTATATGACTGGAACATAACATGGGTTAATGCCAACCCAGATGGTCTTGCTGAAAGGCCCGTCATTGGTATAAATAATCAATGGCCAATACCAATCGTCAACGTAACAAAAGGTGATCGATTGATATTTAATGTTGAAAATGGACTTGGAAATCAAACAACGAGTCTACATTGGCATGGAATATATCAAAATGGTACAACTGACATGGATGGTGCTACTGGTGTATCTCAATGTAATATCATGCCTGGCTCTAAATTTGTCTATAATTTTACTGTTGATCAACCTGGTACATATTGGTATGTATCATTCTAACTTTATGTGTATTGATTTGAGGTTTATATCATCATAGGTATCATTCGCATGTTCGAGGACAATACCCTGACGGACTACGAGGTATATACATAATCTTCTGATCTGTTAGTCCACTTATTCCTAACAACAACAGGTCCGTTTATTGTGAATGACCCTGATGGCCCTTACCAAAACAAATACGATCGGGAATACTACATGACATTGAGTGATTGGTATCATGATCAAATGCCTGGACTTTTGAAACGATTCGTCAGTGTTTTTAATCCCTCCGGAGCCGAACCCGTACCAGACTCTGGTCTTATAAATGATAAACTCGACACTACTTTCTCCGTTGAACCTGGTAAAACATATTTCTTCCGTATAGTCAACATGGCCGCATTTGCAGCACAATATTTATGGATTGAAGGACATAACATGACTATTGTTGAAGTTGATGGTATTTGGACACAACCACAAGAAGTTAGTATGATATATGTCACACCAGCTCAAAGATATAGTATTCTTGTTACTGCAAAGAATGATACCGGTGCTAATTTTCCAATTACAACAAGTATGGACGAGGTTTGTTATCACATTTCACCTCCCTACCATCCATGTAAAACTAATGAGAATAAAAGGATCTGTTTGATACTGTCCCGGACGGTTTGAACCCAAATGTCACTGCCTGGCTGGTTTATGACTCTACAAAACCAATGTCCATTGCCGCCCATTTGAATGAATTCAATCCATATGATGATTTTGGTCTGGTACCTTATGATAAGCAAGAAGTATGGAACGAACCCTCACGAAGTTATGCAATGACTATGGAATTCAACAATCTAGGTGATGGAGCGAATTAGTAAGTTGTCTATCGTCTATCAGCCCTGCATATTTGTTAATAACATCAAGTGCTTTTGTGAATGGTTCAACCTGGGTTGCCCCAAAAGTTCCTGTTCTCTATTCTGTTCTTACAACTGGAGAAAACGCAACGGATGCGAGAGTATATGGTCCAAACACAAACAGTTTCATACTTGAGTATGGCCAAGTTGTAGAAATAATACTTAACAATGCCGATGCTGGTAAACATCCTTTCCATCTTCATGGTCATGACTTTCAGGTTCTTGCCAGAGGCGAAGAGAACGCTGGATATAACTTTACTTCTGACGATGCTTTGACAGGAGTTAACGTTCCTTCTATTCCCATGAGAAGAGATACCTTTTGGGTAAAACCGCAAAGTTATTTCGTGATACGTTTTAGATCGTTTAATCCAGGTGTTTGGTTATGGCATTGTCATCTCGAATGGCATGTTGCTTCAGGATTGATAGCAACTTTCATTGAAGCACCATTAGAATTACAAAAGAATTTGACTGTACCACAAAATCATTTTGATACTTGTAGAGCAGGTAAAGTCTTGACAAGCGGTAATGCCGCGGGAAATACGGTAGATGTTTTTGATCTAAAAGGTGTCCCAACTAGTCCTGCACCACTTCCGAACGGTTTTACCGCTCGTGGAATAGTTGCTTTGGTTTTTAGCTGTATCAGTGCATTTTTAGGAATGGCTGTCATTGCTTGGTATGGTAGTAAAGAAATTGGAACGAGTAAACTTGTTGCTGGCAATAAGAAACATGGTGAAGATATAATTGCAAAAGAATCTAGTGATAGTTTATTGGTGGATCAAATTAGATGATATAATATGAAATGACGACGACTTTTCTTCTTCGTTATATAAAATCTGTTTGATTGACAAGACCTACCATATTGATGAGTGATTAGAAATGTGATATAAAATGTATTTCATTGGTTACATACCATAGTTATTGCTTGATAAATACAAAGTAAGATTATTAGATGCTTCAATATTTTTTGTTTTGCCACTCTTGGTCCAGACTGAGCCGCTTGGTTCGTGTCAGTGATAATAATAACATCTGGTCTCGAATCATGAACAGAAGAAATAGAGTTGTTTTTATGCTTAGAAAAACATCATCATTATTTATTATTATTATACGGATCTCCTACAATCACTGTAATCATTGGTTCGGCATCTAAAGTCAAACCTGGAATGAATGGTAAGCACGAAAAAACTTTTGGCCATGACATCAGTTACATCGACGACCAACAAAAACATTTTTGCCAAGTAGAAACTATTGGGATTTTACATGTAACCAACATAATTCTATCTTCCATCAATTTCGTGTTTCCGGGACAATAAGCGCACCCCACGCCTCTGACTAAAAGACAGGGGGTAGAAAAAAACACCGAGGAGAATTGCCGAGAAAGTCACGTGCTTGCCAAGAGATCCTCCAATCCTCTACGCTGAAAATTCCTCTTTTTGAAAAAATTTTCTCCACCAAGTTCCCTTTCTGGACATCTTGCAAACCATCTGGTTCCGTGGTAAGGCTATGACAGGAACGATCAACTCCCGAAATGGACGAAATTTTCTCCCATAAAGATTGAGGGATGGGTATCTCATGTCCATTTTGGGACGCTGATTTCAAGCGGGATGGAATGGACGTTCCTTTCTCGGACTAAGGTTGTTGGAGTAATTCAGTTTGTTTTGTTGTTAACGGAACCTTTCATGCTTCACGCTTGTCAAACAGATCAAATAAATCAAGTGAGTCGGGCAACAGGTGAGTCATACATGTAAGTATACACAAGTAGGTCTTTCATTGTTCGCATCAGTATTACGCATCCTGTCACTTCCAAACTTTGGATCCTTGGCCCTTTGGATCAGTCAAAGTTCAGAAAGAAGAAAAAAATCCTGATAGCGTTCCGTAGCGCGGAAAGTCTATCCAAAGATGGCACGAAGAATCCCACTATCGAAAAGAAACACCGAGGGTGTCAAAATTTTCAGACTGATTGTTAATAATATATCATGACACTTCCTGTCCTCTAAATGCTTGATCTCTTCTCTTCACTTCAGTTGTGACATTTCTATTATTGTCAAACATGTTGATCAAGCAGTTGACCTTGAGCTTATGCTCATTGCTCTTGTTGCCTTTTGGTGAAGCCAGTACTTTGGCCGAGCGTGCAACTTCACCAAGTATTCCCTCTAAAGTTAGTAGCTGGGAATACAAGGGATGTTATGCGTGAGTATATTTTATTTACAACCATATCAAATCAATGATTGACATTTGTTTTAGCGACTCCAAAACAAAACGCGTCATGAGACACGCGTCATACTCATCAAAGTATGAAATGACGGCTGCCAAGTGTATCGCCTTTTGCTCTTCTCGTCGATTGGCATATGCAGGACTTGAAGCTGGAAAAGACTGCTGTAAGTATCTCTCATCGATTTGGTGAATTTTGATTGAGAGTTTGTACTGATATATTTAGATTGTTCCAACACCGTTTCTGCAACCAAAAAGTCTGATCGTGATTGCTCTGCTAAATGTAGTGGTAAATCAAGTCAGGCATGTGGTGGTTCTTTACGATTACAAATCTACAAAACACCAACGCTTCGTACTACTAGTAGTTCTACTCGTAAAACTACTTCATCAAGCAGTACTTCCCGCTCGTCAACCAACAAAAGCTCAACATCGTTGACGTCAACTCGTGCTACAGTTTCCAGTTCGTCGTCTACACGTCCTTCATTGACCAGTTCGAGTTCGTCATCGACACTTTTTTCATCGACTAGTTCGAGTTCGTCATCTACACTTTCTTCATCGACTAGTTCGAGTACATCGAGAACTAGCTCATTGACAAGCACGTCCTCATCATCTTCCAGTCTTTCCACAAGCTCTGTAGCTCCAAGTTTATCGTCTTCAGCCACATCTTCCAGCGCATCATCGACACCAACATCTAGTTTGTCAATTACTTCTTCTCGACCAAGTTCTTCGTCTACTTCTAGTCAACCGACAAGCTCGTCTTCAGCAGCTTCCACAAGCGGAACAAGTTCGACAAGCAGTTCAAGCAGTTCAAGCAGTTCAAGCAGTTCAAGCAGTTCAAGCAGTTCAAGCAGTTCAAGCAGTTCAAGCAGTTCAAGCAGTTCAAGCAGTTCAAGCAGTTCATCATCTACTAGATCTACAGGTACTTTGGCTAGTACTAGCTCAAGCTCTAGCTCTATCTCAAGCTCTATCTCAAGCTCGACTACTTCTACAAGAGGAACTACAGCATCATCCAGCTCATCTGCTACTCAGTCTTTGTCAAGTTCAGGCTCTACTACACCAAGCACTACTGTGACATCTTCCTCTACTTCTACGCCTTTGACTAGTAGCTCTACACCAACTTCACAATCTTCATCTTCATCGACTATCTCTTCGACGTCAAGCTCGCCATCGTCGAGTTCAACAAGCACTTCTCGTTCAACAAGTACATCTAGCTCTGCCACTTCTTCAAGCTCTTCCAGCCCGGCGAGCTCGTCAAGCTCAGAGCCGACATCGACAAGCTCTTCTGCTTCTACTTCCACTTCAAGCAGGAGCAGCACGACTTCTATATCAACATCAACTTTGGGTTCTTCTACTGCAAGTTCCTTAAGTTCAAGTCCATCATTATCATCCACCTCAAACTCACCAACATCAATTCCATCATCATCGAGCTCTTCTTCAACTTCTACTTCGTGGTCAAGCAGCAGCAGCAGTAGTGCCACTATATCAAGCTCTATAAGCTCTTCAAATGCTTCAAGTTCAACATCAAGTTCTACTTCAAGTTCTCCGAGTTCCTCTTCCGCTTCTAGTTCAAGTATTTCAACGACTTCTTCTCTTACTACCTCTGCTCCTTCAACTTCTGGTAGTTCCAGCACAAGCTCTTCTTCTTCAATCACAGATTCAAGTTCAAGTTCAAGTTCAAGCACTTCCTCAAGCACTTCCTCAAGCACTTACTCAAGCACCAGCCCAAGTTCATCATCAAGCTCATCGTCAGCAAGTTCATCAACTTCCGATGCATCATCGAGCTCGTCAACGGAAAGTTCTACTCAGACGTCATCAACAGATACCGCAAGTAGCTCTACTCAGACAAGTGCTACTTCTTCTTTCGATAGTAGTTCATCAACATCATCCAGTTCTACTTCTCCGACATCGAATGTCTCGACAGATTCCACAACATCATCAACAGCCTCAACATCAACATCGTCAAGTTCGACGACGTCTACAAGCTCATCTGCTTCAGCTACTCCAACTGGTCCATTAAGTTGTCCAGCATCTGATGGTTCAATCTATACTTGCTCTACGGGATCTACATTCATGATTGAATGCGATACCGACAGACCAGGCGGTGATATTGGAATGGTTTATACAAAGACTTTGGAACTTTGTATTGCAGCTTGTGACGTAAATGCAGCATGTGTTGATGTGTCTTGGATACCTGCCAACAATGGACCTTGCTATATGAAAGGTGTTGCGGCCGGTGCTGTCACTACAAATGGGGTTTGGGGAGCAAAATTCTTGACACGTGGTAGTCAATCTTCATCATCAACTTCGTCTTCGACTACATCTGCAGTCACACCTATAGTGGTAACGACTTCATCCTCTACCGTCAGTGATGTCGTTACAACAACTTCTTCCACTACTGGTGTTATGCCATCATCGTGGTCATATCAAGGCTGTTGGGTTGATAATGCTAACGGAAGAGCTCTCATTCAATACAACCAGAACGCAAACACTAATACCATTGAAAGTTGCATTGCTCAATGTGCTAAACTTGGATATACAATTGCTGGTACAGAATATGCTGATGAATGTTATTGTGATAATTATCTCCGAAATGGAGCTGAATTGGCGGATTCTGATGACGAATGTAACAAACCTTGTGCAGGAGACGCGACAGAAATGTGCGGGGCTGGCAACAGACTCAGCGTATATTCTACAATATCACCGCCTCCAGTCCTTCCTGTTCCAATCGTCCAAATGACGAATCTGCCAGGATCATGGAAGTATTCTGGTTGCATAGTCGACTCTGCATTGGACCGTACATTTACTTATCAAATCATTAATGCTACAGCAAATGACGTAGAGTCTTGTCTATTATCATGTTCCAAATTCGGTTATGGTGCTGGTGGTATGGAATATGGTCAAGAATGTTATTGTGGTGATGTAGCTGATACTGTTGGACACGCTGTCCAACCCGACAGTGAATGTAACGTTCCTTGTCCAGGTAATCCTCTATTCTTATGTGGTGGAGGTGATCGTATTTCATTATATACATGGTCAGGTTCATCTTTGGCTCAATGGAATTATGGTACAGGCCCAAGTGCTGGTGTTTATGAATTCCTAGTTGGAGGTCTTGTAATTCCTTTGATTGCTACACCAGCAAAGAATGGTAAAGTCACATTCTTGGAAAAGTTCGGTACTGGCCCAGACAACTCTACTGGCGCTTATGAGCTTGACATATCAATGATTGGTCAAGGTGATGCTGCTTGGAGGACAATGCATGTTAAATCTGATGTGTTTTGTGCTGCAGGTCTTACTTTACCAGATATTGCGGCTCGTCAAATAAGTGTGGGTGGTTGGTCTGCTAATTCTCTGTTCGGTGTACGTCTTTATACACCTGATGGTTCTCCTGGAACACCTGGAACAAATGATTGGGAAGAAAATGGGTCAGAAATCTCTTTACAAGTAGGAAGATGGTATCCAAGTGCCATGATCATGCCAAACGGTTCTATCTTAGTTGTTGGTGGTGAAGATGGTTCAAATGGTAAAGCCGTTCCAAACCTTGAGATCTTACCAAGACCTGCTGGAGGATACGTCAAACATTGTGATTATTTGGCTGAAACTGATCCACTTAATTTATATCCTTTCTTGGCTGTTCTACCTTCTGGAAATATCTTGATTTCTTATTACAATCAAGCACGAATCTTGAACGCTAATACATTGGATACTATCTCCGTTTTACCAACAATTCCTGGCTCTGTTTCGAGACCTGACGGTGGTCGTACTTATCCTCTTGAAGGAGCTGCTGTTTTATTGCCTCAACATGCTCCTTACACTGAACCTCTTGGTGTTTTGATTTGTGGTGGATCAACGCCTTATCAAGGTGAAGCTCTTGATAATTGTGTCTCTATCCAGCCCGAAATACCAGATTCTCAATGGACTATTGAACGTATGCCTTCAAGACGTGTTATTTCTTGCATGGCTGCTTTACCTGATGGTACTTATCTCATCATCAATGGTGCTCAACAAGGTCAAGCTGGATTCGGTCTTGCTACGGATCCAAATCTGAATGCTCTTCTTTATGATCCTTCTGCTCCTGTTCACAACAGAATGACAATCATGGCTAATACTACTGTAGCTCGGCTTTATCATTCTGAAGCTGTTCTTCTCGATGATGGACGCGTTATGATTTCAGGTTCCGATCCAAAAGATAACATTAATCCTCAAGAATACCGTATCGAAGTGTTTATACCTCCTTATCTTCTCTCTGGATTACCTCAACCTACTTTTTCAATTCAAAATACTGATTGGGCATATAATCAACAAGTTACCATAACTCTTACTTCTATTACTTCTGGTCCAATTCGAGCTTCTCTGTTGGGTGCAGTATCGTCAACTCACGGTAACAGTATGGGTCAAAGAACAATCTTCCCAGATATTACTTGTACTGGTCAAACTTGTGTCGTTACTGCTCCCCCAAATTCTGGAATTTGTCCACCTGGTTGGTTCCAACTTTATATGCTCGATGGTCCTACTCCTTCTCATGCTACTTGGATTAGAATCGGTGGTGATCCTGCTAGTCTAGGTCAATGGCCAGCTAATTTACCAGATTTTACTCCTCCTGGAATGTAAATCTTTTGACTAGAAAAGTCCTTTTCCTTTCAAACGTATATAATTCTTACTAACTTTCTTTTAATTACATTTTTGGGATATGTCCAAGCAAAAAAGCCTATCATTTACGAATATTATGGAAACGAAATAAAACATGTACATAGATTTCTCATTTTTAAAACTATCATTTAGCCTATTAATTAATGCATGAAAAGTTAACCATGTTTTTTATGTCGCAAATTTTTGTCCCTGTGATGAATAACCGTTCAACGAATGCTATACTATAATCATGAGAAATCATTAATTGCATCATAGTAACATGAATTTATAGTGCATTTTTCAAAAGGTCTACTTGTACTTTGATATATCCAAAAGTCACCGAGCTTCACTTCATGATCATTGAGAATCTAGACTATGGATGCAGCATTCCGACTACTTTTGGATTCTTTTATCTGCGCGATATATGAGTCAGATATATTTTCGTGAGACTTTATTTTATCTTTTCGACTTGTCTTCCTACAAATTCTTTTATACGATGAGACGGATCAGTATAGTAATCAATACAATTTTTTTTCATTCGATCCCGTTGTTGACATTCTAGCGATTTTCTATCAACAGCCAGTCTGAACGTATGCTTCTTTCCACATATTGATATGCTCCCTGCGCAACAATAATATTATCTCATTTTGACAGTACCCGTTTTCTAAAGGTAAGTTTCAGCTATAATTTGAATCAAAAGTGTGCTCATCTCTCTAACGTGAAGACGTTTCGAGACCAACGGCAATGCAAAAGTCCCCAGTTCTACAAAAACGGTTTGAAACCATCAAATTTTCCTACCAGAAGGTCTAGCAGCTGGAATGACTCATCAGTACAAAAGCTTGTGCGAATGTCAAAGACGAGAAGCTAGAAAGGTCTCATAGCTACAATCGTCACTTATGAATCCAATGCCACTGCTCCGCTCTCATATTTTAGTGCTGGCTATATGGGATGTGGCACGCCAATCGAATTGGAGCCCGGCACATCTCGGATCAACATACTAAATTATAATGATCGAATAGTACGAGGATCCTATTTCGAAATTCGCACGGTTCACCCATTGTCTCTTTTGAATGGTCACCTCTACACCTCCATTGATAAATCAATTACGAAATGGAGTCATTGCACCTCAACTTATATGATTATCATTACATCGTCTGTGGTACTACAGCATGTCGGACTTATTGCGTATGCAATGATTCTGTAAAAAGTATCATTTACTCTATACCTTTTCTCTCCCGCAGAAAACAAAGACATTGATCAGGATCCGTCACAGTTGGCACTATGATAGACCTCCATCTATTTATAGTAATGCTGTAAAAACGTAACATTGACGTGTCGAGTAGCACAAGTTGAGATACTTGTATGTAAATTCGGTTTCCTCGAGAGAAAAGTAATCTCGACAGGAAGTCGGCACTTATGTATGTAAAGTGTATGAGAACCAGCTATCCAGTACTAAACGGTATATTCCAACGATTCAGTCGAAAACTCTACACAGAGATCTTGATGCTTATTCGATATAAAACGGTCGAGCCGTTGAAATTGCACCGTAGAAATCTACGATTGTAGCAACGTTTTGACATTGCACATGAACGATTGTTCCCGATAATAAAATATAATACTGTACATACATAAGCTCAAGGCAGACGCTTTTAACCTTCAACCTTAGTCACCAAAGGTTTGGACAGAAGGCATTTTAAACTTACGACATGGACGGCAACAATTCGCCAGGGGCTCAAGCTACATTAGCAGCAATCATGCTCTTATTCTGTACAGTGGCTATTGGTGCTAGAATAGAAGCAAGACGGATACGAAAGCAAAAATGGGGCTGGGATGACTACACCATTATTGCTGCCTGGGTAAGTCCTGAAACACACGTATCAGAAGAATGATGCTTTCTAAAAATTTGGAGGTCTTTACCCTGGCCCAAGCCGTGGGAATGTGGATAGGTAATCTGCATGTTTTACAGTATTAATTTCAGCTAAAAGTGATAGGGGTCGCGCATAATATCCTTGGCAGTCATCCACCAATCGATCCGGTGACTGAACTGCCATTTCTTACGCAGCAGATAGCTATCTTCTACAAGGTAGGCTATTTGCATACATTCGATGTCAATCGACTTATCTTCGCCAGATACTATACGCGGCTATGCTGACTGGATCAGGTGCAGTTGCCTTCAACAAGATATCAGTGCTTCTCATGTATAATCGGTGAGTTAAAAACAGAGGTCTATCGACTGCATCTGCCTAATGAATATAGACTCTTCCCAAGGAGAGCTCGAGACTGTTTCACATCCATAGCGTTGTGGATGACATTCGTTCTGGTGATCATATGGTCGATTGCTTTTGAGCTCACTATCATTTTCAACTGCTGGCCGATCGAGTTCAATTGGCACGATTTTGGAGGAGACGGCTATCATTGTATCACGAACATGTGGTTAGCAATTCAAGCATGGACTGATGTAGGACTCGATGGTATCGTCGCTTATACCCAGTGGGTTTATATACTGACCGAGGTTAGTCATTATCCTGCTTATACCAATACATTGTATTTGGCGACTACAGTTGCCAAAGATCCAGAAGATTGCCGTCACAGCCATATTCATGCTTGGAGCACTGTAAGTACCAATAATGACATCTACGAGCATAATGTGTGAGATGTACTAAGACTAGATCAAACGCCAGAACTCTAGCTGCCAGCATCACAAAGTTGGTGGTCTATTATAAAATTCTTAACTTATTAGTAACAAGTAAACCTGACATAACATGTATGTTTGTTTTGATATATCCAAAGTAGAAACCACAAAATTAATCTCGTTTCTCAGATTACGAAACCCCCTTAATATACTGGCCGATGATCGAATCATCTCTAGGTATCACAGCTGCATGCTTACCACTCCTACGTCCAATATTCACAGAATACATTGCTGGCACGAAAGCTTTGGCCTACATTTCGAATCTGCAACGTCCCAGAAATAAACGTGAGCAATCCACGGAAAACTTTGCGGATGCTGGCGTAGTAGACGGTATGGCTAAGGATAAGACTGGAGTCATTATAATACACGAGCACGAGGTTTAGTCACGGTGGGGTAGGCTTTCAAGAATGGGGTCTTGTAATATAGTGTGAAGCATGAGTAACGACTTGTACCATAATCGAACATAATTGAATTTACTGACTGTCTACAATGTATGGAAATCAGCAATTCTACGGTCACGCGCATCTTGGCAAGGTTACTCAAGTATTAGAGAAGTTTCAACATTACTGGATTGAACGAAACTAGTTCCCGTTCGAACGGTAAAAGTCTCAATTTGAATTATGTTTGTTACATAGGATGTTGAACTTTGATCTGTGAATGTATTCTGATTTCTGCATGCGTACCGATAATTAACAGCTATAGGACTTTTGATTTTACGCATCACTTTAGAGGGAGATAAGCTCACATGCCTGTAACATCTGTATGTGCAATTCATATCATAATGCTATTTACCAATCATCGAGCTGTGACTCGAAAGTTCGATTTTCGAAAAACTGACCATGTGGATAAGTCAATTTTGTTCGAATGATCAGAGACAATTCGCTGTTTATTTAGATCTATAAACCAAGCGGAAGACATATTTGAAACAGATCTACGTATTTCAAAGCAGAGTTTTAATCTTCCTAACGGTATTCAACGGCGACGATGCCGAAACCCGTCCAGAAAATCGCTTCCACGGGAAAAATATATTTATCAAGATGTCCTGCTATCGAATCTTGTCATAGAAAACAGATCTCTCGATATCAAATCTTCTTTAATAATGCATTTCGCTTCTATACTCACACTCGCTGCTGCAGCTCTCCTTACAATACCTATTTTGGCCGCACCGGTTGCTGATCCGCTTCTTCTAACTCCAACATCGTACAGAAAGCAGCCCGGTGTTTCGAACGTCGGTCATCCAGGAAAAAGAGCAGCAAATGCAGACGCAGAAGCTCGGGGCTTTAGAACGTACGTTGGTCATCCTGGGAAGAGAAACGCCGACAAGAATGTTGGACATCCCGGTGCTCGCAATGCCGCCCCTGAGGCAGAAGCAGAAGCTCGGGGTCTCCACCTTAAACCTGCTTTGCCGAGAGATGCCGCCAAGAATTTAGGACATTCTGGTGCTCGCAATGCCGCCCCTGAG
>Ga0160427_10000174_pt1 | contig 43727 bp, 40 predicted proteins | sample SolpanmetagenomL_FD_108194 | JGI IMG/M metagenome (GOLD analysis project Ga0160427, IMG submission 108194) | Solar panel surface microbial communities from Lawrence Berkeley National Laboratory, California, USA - L | ecosystem: Engineered > Built environment > Solar panel > Unclassified ...
CGGGCGCCTCAAGGAGGCGCGCGGGTTCGCCACCCGCTACGAGAAAACAGCTACTTCTTTTTTGGCCCTAGCTCACCTACTGGCTACACTTGATTGGCTACGCTAATTGTCCACACACTCTAGTCAACGCAAGCTATGGCAGGCGCCTCGGCAGCCTGGATGCGGGTCTTTGGGTCGTGCTGATGCTGGGAGCCTAGGCTGCTATGCCTGCTGGTACTAGGGCGCGGCCTGGGCGGGGGCGGCAACACGCGCCTGTCGTTTTCGCGTACCTGGAAAATTGGCTGACGGGTGGGCACGCGCCTAGCGCTAGGGCTGCTGCCTACCTTTGCGGCCTAGTTCTTCATCCCCCTCCCCACCCTACTTCATTTTTCCCCGCTCCGCGCTATGGCCCGAATGGAAATGACCATGCCCAAGATGGGCGAATCCATCATGGAAGGCACCGTACTAAAATGGCTCAAGCAAGTCGGCGACGTAATTGAGCAAGACGAATCGGTGCTGGAGGTAGCTACCGACAAGGTCGATACCGAGGTGCCTGCTCTGCACGCCGGCACGCTGGCCGAGATACTGGTGCAGGAAGGCGACGTGGTAGCCGTGGGCGCCCCTATCGCCGTCATCAACACGGCCAATGGCCAGGATAGCCCCGCCGCGCCCGGCCAGGAAAACACCGACGACTTGGAGGAAGCCAGCGCTAACCCGCCCATGGCCGACCCCGACAACGTGCCCGACCTGCCCGTAGCACCGCCCGACACCGATGGCGTGCCCTACCTGCCCAGCCCCGGCACCCCTATTGCGCCCGCGCCCGGCCAGCCAGCCGTGCTGCCACCCGCTAGCCAGCAGCAGCCGGCCCAGCCCGAGGAGTTTCCGGCGCAACCCGGCCGCTTCTATTCGCCGCTGGTGCTCAGCATCGCCCGCGAAGAAGGCGTGGGCATGGCTGACCTGGAACGCCTGCCCGGCACCGGCCAGGATGGCCGCGTCACCAAGAAAGACATTCTGGACTACGTCGCCGCTGGCAAGCAGCCGCTGATGCCGGCCCCTAGCCCCACCCCGGCTCCGCAAGCTGCCTTCCAGCCCTCGGCTAATGGCCAGCAAAGCAAAGCCCCCGATGCCCCGGCCTCGCTCGACGCGCCGGAGCCCGCGCCGCGCCAGCCCCAACCCGCGGCCGAGAGCTCAAAGCCGAAAGCCGACGCCCCAAAACCTACCAAGCCAGCACCCTCGGTATCGGGCGGCCAGGAACTGGTGGAGATGGACCGCATGCGCAAAATGATTGCGCAGCGCATGGTAGACTCGAAGCGCATTGCGCCGCACGTGACGAGCTTCGTGGAGGCCGACGTGACGGAGCTAGTGAACTGGCGCAACAAGCACAAGGACGCCTACAAGCAGCGCACCGGCGAAAACCTGACGTTTACGCCTCTATTTGTGCAGGCTGTAGTGCGCGCCATCCAGGACTTCCCGAACATCAACGTGTCGGTAGATGGCGACTACATCATAAAGAAGAAGGACATTAACGTGGGCGTGGCTGTGGCCCTGCCCAGCGGCAACCTCATCGTGCCGGTTATTCACAACGCCGACCAGCTCAACCTCAACGGCTTGAGCAAGCGCGTGAACGACCTCGCCAACCGCGCCCGCCAGAACAAGCTCAAGCCCGAGGACCTGGAGGGCGGCACCTACACGCTGAGCAACGTGGGCTCGTTTGGCAACGTGATGGGCACGCCCATCATCATGCAGCCGCAAGTGGCCATTATGGCCGTGGGCGCCATCAAGAAGAAGCCGGCCGTGATTGAAACGCCGCAGGGCGACCTGATTGGCGTGCGGCAGTTCATGTTCCTCTCGCACAGCTACGACCACCGCATAGTCGATGGCTCCCTAGGGGGCATGTTCGTGCGCCGCGTGGCCGACTATCTCGAGCAATTCGACCCGAACACGGCGGTGTAGCCGGGCCCAAATTAGTGTAAGCACCAAAAGAACGTCATGCTAAGCTTGCCGAAGCATCTCTACCACGCCATTAGTGCTCAGTAGAGATGCTTCGGCAAGCTTAGCATGACGTTCTTTTTCAGCTTTTTATCAAATGAAAAATATTGTTTTCCTGCTGGCCCTCGCTATTTCGGCCGGCCTCAACGTTTTCCTCTACCAGCGCTTCACCGCCGCCGATACGGCCCGCAAAGAAGCCGAGCAGCACTTCACCGACTGCCAGCAAGTCACGTTTCAACTACAAAATCAGCTGAGCCAGGAGGAAAACAACAAAGGCGCGGCAGCCTCTTCGACCACCGCGCCTAAGTAGGCTTTCGTTTCGTGCAGCCCCCTAGGGCTTCACGCTAGTCGTACTGGCCGAAGCCATGCCGGTGTTCTCGCCCAGCACCAGGAACATGAAGGCATACTGCCGGGCTACATCGTGCAGAGCCTTGAAGCGGCCCGAGGCGCCGCCGTGACCGGCTTCCATGTCGGTGTGCATGAGCAGCATATTCTTGTCGGTCTTCGTGGCGCGCAGCTTGGCTACCCACTTGGCGGGCTCGAAGTATTGCACCTGCGAGTCGTGCAAGCCGGTAGTCACGAGCATATTAGGGTATTTCTGGGCCTTCACGTTGTCGTAGGGCGAGTACGAGAGCATGTAGTCGTAGGCGGGCTTGTTGGCCGGGTTGCCCCATTGGTCGTACTCGCCGGTGGTGAGCGGAATGCTGGCATCCGACATGGTGGTGACCACATCCACGAACGGCACGGCCGCGATAACGCCTTTATAGAGGTCGGGGCGCATGTTGACAACGGCGCCCATGAGCAAGCCGCCGGCGCTGCCGCCCATGGCAAAGAGCTTGCTGGGCGAGGTGTACTTTTCCTTAATCAGGTACTGCGAGCAGTCGATAAAGTCGGTAAACGAGTTCATCTTATGCATCATGCGGCCATCCTCAAACCACTGGCGGCCAAGCTCCTGCCCGCCCCGGATGTGGCATAGCACGTAGGCAAAGCCGCGGTTGAGCAAGCTAAGGCGGGCGCTGCTGAAGGTGGGGTCCATGGAGAGGCCATAGCTGCCGTAGGCGTACTGTAGCAGCGGGCCCTGGCCGTTCTTATGGAAGCCCTTCTTGTACACAATCGTGATGGGCACTTGCTTGCCGTCGCGGGCCGTCACGAACTTGCGCTCCGTCACGTAGTCGTTTTTGTTGAAGCCGCCCAGCACCGGCTGCTCTTTCAGCAGCGCCAGCTTGTGGGTGGCCATGTTGTAGTCGTAGGTGCTGCTCGGGGTCGTAAACGACGTGTAGGTGAAGCGCAGCGTGGGGGTGTCGAAGTCAGGGTTGGCCCCTAGGAAGGTAGTGTAGGCCAGCTCGCGGAAGTCTACCACGTGCCCAATCTCATCTTTAAAATTGATAACCCGCAGCTGCCGGATGCCCTCCTCGCGCTCGTTCAGCACCAGGTAGTTCTTGAACAACTCTATGCCCTCCAGAAACACGTCCTCGCGCTGCGGAATCACTTCCTTCCACTGGCCGCGGTCGGTGCTGGTGAGCGGCGCAGCCATTATTCGGAAGTTGGGCGCCTCCCAGTTGGTGAAGACGTAGAACTTGCCGTTGGCGTCCTGCACGTCGTAGAGTAGGTCGGGCGTGCGCGCCGCAAACACCTTGAACTCGCCGGCAGGGTTGCTGGCGTCGAGGTAGCGGAACTCCGACGAGAAGGCGTTGCTCAGCTCGATGCCAATGTATTTCTTTGATTTGGTGCGGCTTACACCCAGGTTAAAGGTATTGTCCTTCTCCTCGTACACCAGCGCATCCTGGCTGGGGTCGGTGCCTAGGGTGTGGCGATATACCTGGTAGGGCAGCAGAGTCGTCACGTCCTTCTTGGCGTAAAATACCGTCTTGTTATCCGCCGCCCACACGGCCGAGCCGCTGGTATTCGCAATTTCCTCGGGGTAGAGCTCGCCGGTCTTCAAGTTCTTGAAGCGCAGCGTGTACAGGCGCCGGCTCACGAGGTCGGTGCCGTAAGCCAGCAGCTCGTTGTTGTCGCTGACAGTGGCGCCGCCAATGGCAAAGTAGGTGTGCCCCTGCCCCATCTGATTGCCGTTAAGCATCACCTCCTCGGCGGCTTGCAGGTTGCCGGCTTTGCGGCAGTAGAGCGGGTACTCGCCGCCAGTCTCGTAGCGGGTGTAGTAATAGTAGCCGTTGTCGCGCACTGGCACACTCTCGTCCTGCTCTTTGATGCGGCCCTTCATTTCCTGGTAGAGCTTCTCTTCCAGGCCCTTCACGGGCGCCATTTTCTCATCGAAGTAGGCGTTCTCGTCCTTCAGGTAGCTTAGTACCTCAGGGTTTTCGCGCTCGTTCAGCCAGTAGTAGTTATCGGTGCGGGTGCCGTAGGGCGACACCAGCTGCTTGGCCTTGACGGCCGCAACGGGGGGCGTAAGCATAGTGGAGGGTGGCGTGGGCTGCTGCGGCTGGGCCAACGCGGCCAGGCTGAGGCAGCTAAGCCAAAGCGTAGTAAGTGTTTTCATGAGCAGAAAGTGGATTGACCTGCCCAAAGAAACACGTAAAATTTGTATTTAACGGATTATTTTTTGCCTAATCGCTCGTCGAAGCGACTTACCTCCTAGTCGTAAAGACAGCGGTCCGGCTGCACTGGCCGAAGCAGTTCCACCGTACCCCTAGGGGCATTATTCGGTAGAGTTACTTCGGCTAGCGCAGCCGGACCGCTGTCTGGCAACCTGTGGCTTGCTACTCGCCCAGTGCCCCTAGGGCTTGCTCCAGGGCGGTAATCTTAGCCTCGGCGTCAGCCAGTTTCTGGCGCTCGCGGTCAAGTACCTCAGGCTTGGCGTTGGCGGCAAACTTCTCGTTGCCAAGCTTTTTCAGCACCGACTCGCGGAAGCCCTGCGCGTAAGCAATCTCTTTTTGCAGGCGCTCGCGCTCGGCGGCAGTATCAATTTGCCCTTCGAGCGGCACAAAGAACTCGCTACCGCCCGCTACGAAGCCAACGGCCGCAGCTGGCGCCGCATCCACAAACGATAAGTCGCTGATAGCCGCCAGCTTTTGAATGAGCGCAGCGTAGGCTTGCACCGGGGCGGGCTCGTCGGTCTTCACGGCCAAGGTCAGCGGCTTGTTGGGACCGATGTTCTTCTGGTTGCGCACGTTGCGCACGCCGGCCACAATCTCCTGGGCCTTTGCTATTTCGGCCAGCACCTCGGCACTGTCGGCCGGGGCTTCCACCCTAGGCCACTTGGCCACGCACACGTAGTCGCGGGGGCCGCGCTCGGCCAGCTCGTGCCACAGCTCTTCCGTAATGAAGGGCATGAAGGGGTGCAGCAGCTTGAGCAGCGTTTCGAGGAAGCCCGCGGTGCGGCGCAAGGTTTCGGGGTCGATGGGCGCCTGGTAGGCGGGCTTCACCATCTCCAGGTACTGCGAGCAGTAGTCGTCCCACACCAGCTTGTACACCGTGAGCAGGGCGTCGCTCATGCGGAACTTCTCGAAGTGGTCGTCGAGCGTCACGATGGCTTCGGCCAGCTTAGCCTCGAACCAGCGCACCGCCTGCTCATTGCTGAAGGGCAGCGCGTTATCAGTTTCCCAGCCTTTGATGAGGCGGAAGGCATTCCAGAGCTTGTTGCTGAAGTTGCGGCCCTGCTGCACCAGCTTCTCGTCGTAGAGCAGGTCGTTGCCGGCCGGGGCCGAAAATAGCAGGCCGGTGCGCACGCCGTCGGCGCCGTACTGGGCAATCAGCTCCAGCGGGTCGGGCGAGTTGCCGAGCTGCTTGCTCATCTTGCGCCCTAGGGTGTCGCGCACGATGCCCGTGAGGTACACGTTGCGGAAGGGCACTTCCTGGCGGTATTCCAGGCCGGCCATAATCATGCGGGCCACCCAGAAGAACAGGATGTCCGGGCCCGTCACCAAGTCGTTGGTCGGGTAGAAATAGTTGATGTCGGCGTTATCGGGGTCGTCGAACCCGTCGAACACCGAGATGGGCCACAGCCACGACGAAAACCAGGTATCGAGCACGTCTTCATCCTGGCGCAGGTCGCTGGCTTGCAACTGAGGGTTGCCGCTTTGCTCGCGGGCTAGCTCTAGGGCCTCCTCGGCGCTCAGGGCCACCACGAAGGTGCCATCAGGCAGGTAGTAGGCCGGAATTTGCTGGCCCCACCACAGCTGGCGCGAGATGCACCAGTCGCGCACGTTCTCCATCCACACCCGGTAGGTGTTCTTGAACTTGGGCGGGTGCAGCTTCACAGTGTCGTTCTCTACCACTTCCAGCGCCGGCTTGGCCAAGTGCTCCATTTTCAGGAACCACTGCAGGCTGAGCTTGGGCTCGATAACGGCGCCAGTACGCTCCGACGTTTGGGCGATGGTGGCGTACTCTTCCACTTTATCCAGTAGCCCAGCCTCTTCCAAGTCCTTGGCAATGAGGCGGCGCACGGCAAAGCGGTCCATGCCAGCGTAGCGCTCGCCGGCCTTGTCATTGAGCGTGCCGTTGTCGTTGAGCACGTCAATCACCGGCAGATTATTCGCCAAGCCAATTTCATAGTCCACAAGGTCGTGGGCCGGCGTCACCTTCAAGGTGCCGGTGCCAAAGTCCACGGCCACGCGCTCGTCGGTAATTACCGGCACCTCGCGGCCCACCAGCGGAATGCGCACCCGCTGGCCCACCAGCGCCGCATAGCGCGGGTCGTTGGGGTTCACGGCTACGGCTACGTCGGCCATAATCGTTTCGGGGCGCGAGGTAGCCACTACCAGCGACTGGCCGGGAGCATCCACCAGCTCATAGCGCAGGTGGTACATGCGGCCCTGGGTGTCCTTGGCAATTACTTCCTCGTCGGAAATGGCGGTGCCGCCTACCGGGTCCCAGTTCACCATGCGCACGCCGCGGTAAATTGAGCCCTTGCGGTACAAGTCTACGAAAACGCGCAGCACGGCTTCCGTGAGCTTGGGCTCCATCGTGAAGCGCGTGCGGCTCCAGTCGCACGAGGCGCCGAGCTGCTTGAGCTGCTCCAGGATGATGCCGCCGTACTTGTCCTTCCAGGCAAACGCGTGCTCCAGGAACTGCTCGCGTGTCAAATCTTTCTTGCTGATGCCCTGCTCTTTGAGCATGGCCACTACCTTGACCTCGGTAGCAATGCTGGCATGGTCGGTGCCGGGCACCCAGCAGGCTTCCTTGCCCTGCATGCGGGCGCGGCGCACCAGCACGTCCTGAATGGTATTGTTCAGCATGTGCCCCATGTGGAGCACCCCCGTCACGTTGGGCGGCGGAATGACGATGGAGAACGGCTGCTTCTTGGGGTTGGCGGTGGCTTTGAAGAAGCCCTGCTCCTGCCAGCGCTGGTACCATTTGGCTTCAACGTCGGCGGGAGAGTAGGTTTTGGCGAGAGACATCAATCGCAGATTTAACGGATTTAACTGATTTCGCAGGTCGTCGGCTGCGTAGCTTAGCTTTCTTCGCTATACTCGGAGCATCCTGGTTAGTATGGGCGGCGGCTATTAGATTAAACAGCTATCAGCCAGCAAAAGTACGGCCGAGGTGGTAGGCAGGCACGTCACTCACACTTAATACGCTTAGCTTTCGTCAGATATTATGAAAGCATTTCAATGAATAGGCTGCTTGGATTTGGCTATTGGCATAGCCTAGACGAACCTACTCTACCCGACCCTGCCTGGTTCATTGATGCATCTTGGTCGGCAGACGAACGCGGGCGAGTAAAACAATATCTTGCGCAAGGGCACAGAATAAATTATTGGATGGGATTTAGTTGGTGTCGCTTCCGGTGTGGCATTTCCACCAGCGCGATGGGTGCTTGTGACCTAACAGATGGCACCTACTGCTGGCCGGAGGGCTTAGCCCACTATGTTTCTACGCACAATTTGCGGCCTCCCGAACAGATAGTGAGGCACATATTAAATCAATCGGCTTTTCCAACGCAGCAGGCTCAGCAAGTCCCAGAGTTTAGCGAGATGGATTTGACTTGGTGGTATTCTCAAAAAGCCTGGCACCCTGCAGCTACAAGTTTTCTAAGTGAGAATAACCAACAGACAGAAAGCTTTGTGAAACGCTATGACCAAGGCAAGCTCTTTTTTGAAGATTACACAGAAACAGGACTACGAGCTGTTATAGCTTTAATCAATAGGCTAAAGAGCCAGAACACCTGATGCCCCCGCTTGCCTTCCCTCCGCCTACCGCCGCCCGCGACGACCTCGACGGCCTGCTGCTGCTTGGCGGCCAGCCCACGGTCGAGAACTTGGTGGCCGCCTACAGCCAGGGCATTTTTCCGTGGCCCATCCCCGGCCTGCCCCTGCCGTGGTTTTGCCCCCCTAGGCGCGGCATCCTGCGCTTCGCCAAGCTGCACGTGGGCCGAAGCCTGGCGCGGGCGCAGCGGCAAAGCCCATGGCGCATCAGTTTCAACGAGGACTTTGGAGCCGTGATACGGGCGTGCCAGGCCGAGCCCCGCCCTGGCCAAGAGGGCACCTGGATAACCGACCAGTTGGTGCAAGGCTACTCGGCGCTGCACGCGGCTGGCTATGCCCACAGCGTGGAGGTGTGGGAGGGCTCCGAACTGGTAGGCGGCCTCTACGGAGTGGCCGTGCGCGGCGTATTCGCGGGAGAAAGCATGTTTCACTACCGACCTAATGCCTCCAAGCTGGCCATACTGGCGCTGGCCGAGCACCTGCGGGCGAGAGGCAGCAGCTTCTTCGATATTCAGCAGCTTACGCCGCATATGGCGGCCCTAGGGGCCGAAGAAGTATCTAGGGCCGAGTTTCTGCAGCTGCTGAAGCAGGAGCAAGCAGCCGGTATAAGGCTATCTCTGTAAGCACTACGCAAGAACGTCAGGCTCATCTAGCGTCCGCGTAGCCGAAGCAGCTCTATCACGCAGTTAGGTTCGGTAGAGCTGCTTCGGCTACGCGGACGCTAGATGAGCCTGACGTTCTTATTGGCTTATGTCGCGGACTCACAGCGTCCACAATAACACTACGCGGCCTTATGTAGCCACTGTTGCTTCTGGGTCAGGCGCTCGCGGCTTTCGCGGTGGTCCGGGTCGTCTACGCAGCAATCGACGGGGCACACGGCAGCGCACTGCGGCTCTTCGTGAAAGCCCACGCATTCGGTGCACTTATCGGTTACGATGTAGTAGTACTCGTTTGATACCGGGCGCTGCGGGTCGGTTCCCCCTACTTGCTTGCCGTCCTGGGTTTCTACTTGCTTGAGGGTAGTACCATCGGCCCAGCGCCACTGGGCGCCGCCCTCGTAAATGGCAGTGTTGGGGCACTCGGGTTCGCAGGCACCACAGTTGATGCACTCGTCGGTTATCATGATGGCCATAGGGCAGGCGCGGCTCGGGGGAGCTAAAAGGGTAATTTTACGTTTAGGAAACTGCCCGCTTATACGCACAAGCGTAGACTAGGGCTACTGTTTCAACTCGCAAAGGTACCTTTCAAATGTGGCAACTGTGCTGCATGTGCATAAGCGAAAGTGCGTATCATCGGGCGTTAATGGCCCAGGGTACGCTGCTTTTCCATTTACACAGCTGCTACATCTCCACATTCCCCACATTCATAAGTAGATGCTTCATCACGCTTCCCGCCTAGCGGCCTTCGCCGCGCTGGGCCGCCGCCTCGCTTCCCTCACCGACGACGAAATAACCGACCTGGCAGCCCGCGCCCGCTCGCGCAACGGCTGGTTCGACCGCCCCAATGTGCGTGCTGCCCTGGCTGGTGTAGCCCAGCTGCTGGCCGAGCCGCAGCTTAGCCAGTGGGCCGGTCGTTACCCGGCCGAGCCCGCCCAGCCTCGCCAAGTAGGCGTAGTGATGGCCGGCAATATTCCGCTCGTCGGCTTCCACGACTTCCTATGCGTGCTGCTCAGCGGCCACACCCTGCTCGCCAAGCCCAGCCAGGAAGATACCGTGCTCATGCGCTGGGTTGCCGACGAACTCATCGCTATTGAGCCCGCCTTCGCTGAGCGCATTCAATTTGTAGAGCGCCTGAACGCGGCCGACGTGTACATCGCTACCGGCTCGGACAATACGGCGCGCTACTTCGAGTATTACTTCAGGAATAAGCCGCACCTTATTCGGCGTAACCGCACTAGCCTAGGCATCCTCACGGGCCATGAATCAGCGCAGGAATTGGCGCTGCTCGGGCCCGATATTTTTCAGTATTACGGCCTAGGGTGCCGCAACGTCAGCAAGCTCTACGTGCCAGAGGGCTACGACTTTGTGCCGCTGCTCGATGCGCTGCAAGTATGCGCGCACGTGCTCGACAACCATAAATACCAGAACAACTACGACTACAACAAGAGCATTCTGCTGGTGAATGCCGTGCTGCACTACGACATGGGCTTCGCGCTTTTCACTGAGCGCGAGGCGTTGGTTTCACCCATTTCAATGGTGCACTTCAGCTACTACGCGCAGGAGGTCGACCTGGTCGAGCAACTAACCAGTGTGGCTGCCCAGACGCAGGCTATCGTTTCAGCGGGCGGGCGCTTCGCGGGCTCCGTGCCCTTTGGCCAGGCCCAGCAGCCGGGCGTGGCCGACTACGCCGATGGCATTGATACAATGGAGTTCTTGGCCGCCGAAACCGCCTGAGCCGCAGCTCCGCACCGAGCGTGGCCAATAATAGCTAATAGGTGCACTGGCAGTCCCAGGAAGCGGCAAGATGCACATCGCAACAACACCTTTTGCCTGACCGTTGAAGAGAAGATATTGCTTTATATTCGCATAAATTTCACTCTTTCTTCATGTTCTACCTTCCCACCGACGAATCTATTGAAACCATTGGCCGTGAGCAGCTTTCGGCACTGCGCTATAGCCACGACGACGTACTGGAAGGGCATCCTGCCGAGCAAACTCGCCGCCGCCACGATGTAGAGCGGGCCGCACAGCTCACCAATGCGCACGACAACAAGACGACTATCTATTTCCGCACCGACGACGGCCACACCAAGCGCGTACGGGCCAAAGTACTAACCACGCACAGCCAATACCTGACGCTTAAAGGGGACATTGACTTACCTATTCGCGCTGTGCTAGGCATTGAGCTTTAACAGCAGCGTAAACAACTTGAGCGGCTGCCGCAGATACACTTGCCCCTAGGCGAAGGTATCTGCGGCAGCCGCTCAAGTCGTTTACGCTGCTATTGCTGGTATTAAAGTAGGGCCAGCGTTCTCACTATCAGGCGGTCTACTATCTCGCCGGAATTCTCGGCAAATTCGCCGGTAGTGCGGTTGGCTACAATAGCGTTTAGGCTAAGCACCTCGTGGCCCAGCAGCTGGCCCAGGGCATAGTAGCCCGCGGTTTCCATCTCGAAGTTGCTAAGCCGGAAGTCGCCCTCGGGGCTGGGATGGCGGAAGTCCTGCAAGCGCTGCATATAGTCAGGCTGGCGCAGGTCGAGGCGCAGGCGCCGGCCCTGCGGCCCGTAAAAGCCAGGGCAGGTCACGGTATTGCCGATAAGTAGGTCGCCAGCTAGCTGCTCGCGCAGCAGGTCGGAGCCGCGCACTACGTAGGGTGCAAATGGCAGCCCTAGGGTCTGCTGCAAGCTCTGCGCTACCTGCGTTTCGAGGCCAGTCTCAACCAGCGGGTAGAACTGCATTAGCGAATCGAGGCCGATGGCGTGCTGGCTGGCCAGCAGGGCCCCCACGGGCACATCGGGCTGCAAGCTGCCACTGGTGCCCAGCCGAATAATGCGTAAACTCATGCGCTCGTCGGCAGGGCGCACGGTGCGCGACATAAAGTCGATGTTCACCAGCGCATCCAGCTCGTTCATCACGATGTCGATGTTGTCGGTGCCCATGCCCGTGCTAAGTACCGTCAGGCGCTTACCACGGTAGTAGCCCACGTGGGTCACAAACTCGCGGTGCTGCCCCTCATACTCGATAGAATCGAAGTGGCGGCTCACCTGCGCCACCCGCGCCGGGTCGCCCACCGTCAGAATAGTATCCGAGATATGGTCGGGCAGCAGGTTGAGGTGGTAAATCGTGCCGTCGGGGTTGAGGATTAGCTCGGAAGCAGGAATCATGAGGAAAGAATTATAAATTAAAAACTATGAATTAAAAATTAGAATGGACTGATTAGCTGCGGCGAGCAATAATCTGCGAATTCATAATTAATAATTTTTAATTCATAATTATCCTTTAGCATACGACGCCAACCCCTGCGCGGGGTTGTAGTGGTTGCTTTGCTTGGGGTAGGCACCAGTGCCGTCGTAGGAGCGCTTGTCGGGGTGCGCGGCGCAGGCTTCGGAGCAAGCGCCTTGCAACGCCTCGCCGCAGCTTTCGCACAGCGGCACGTGCAGGTTGCAGTGCGGGTTGGCGCAGTTCACCATGCGCGGCGAGGGCTGGTGGCAATGGTGGCACAACGATATCACGCTGGGGTTCACGCTATTCACGTCCACTGCCACACGGTTATCAAACACGTAGCACTGGCCGTCGAAGTCCTCGCCGCCCACCTCGTGCCCGTATTTGATAATGCCACCGTGGAGCTGATACACGTTTTCGAACCCCTGCTCCAAGAGGAAGGCGCTGGCTTTCTCGCACTTCACGCCGCCGGTGCAGTAGGTCAGGATTTTCTTATCCTTAAACTCACGCAGGCGCTCTACCCGCTCCGGAAAGTCGCGGAAGTTTTCAATGTCGAGCGTCAGCGCGTTCTTGAAGCGGCCTAGGTTGTACTCGTAGTCCGAGCGGACATCCACCACCACCACATCGTTGCGGTCCTTCAATTCCTTGAACTCCTGGGGCGACAGGTGCTGGCCGGTGCGCTCGTGGGGGCGCACGTGGTGCAGGCTGCTGTGCACAATCTCGGGCTTCACGCGCACGTGCAGCTTCTGGAATACGTGCTCGGCAGCTTCGTCAATTTTGAACTCGAGCGCGGCAAAGCGCGGGTCGGCCTTTACGGCGACCATGTAGGCAGCGCAACTGGCGGGCGAGCCCGATACCGTTCCGTTCAGGCCCTCAGCGGCCACGATGATGCGCCCGCGCAAGTCCAAATCGAGGCATAGCCGGTGGTGCTCATCGCGGAACTGCTCGGGGTCGGCGATGGGCGTATAGCAGTAATAAAGAAGAACTTGATACATTTTTAATTAAAAATTATGAATTAAAAATTATGAATTAGGTAAGCCGCTGCAGCAGCGACAAACAGCAATTTTTAATTCATAATTTTTAATTTTTAATTCCTAAACTGGTTTCGCCGGGTTGCCAAACACCGTTTGCCCCTTAGCCACGTCGGCCACTACTACCGAGCCAGCCCCAACGCGGGCTTTGTCGCCCACCTTCACGCCAGCCACAAGCACCGCACCCGCACCAATGAAGGCGTTTTCGCCCACCGTAGCCCCTACCCCAATTTGGGCACCAGTGCCCAACTGCGCGTAGTCGCCCACGGTAGCGCCAGTTTCTACAACGGCGTTGGCACCTACTAGTACGCCCTGGCCAATCTTGGCTTTGGCGGCGAGTACTGCGTTAGGCCCCACGTAGTTGCCATGGCTCAGCTCGGTGTGGGCCGATACGCTAGCCCGCTGATGCACGGCATTGACGGGTGCCACCTGGTACTCGTCGTGCAACATTTTGGTGAGGCTGCGGCGGCTAGCGGCATCTTCAGTCGCCACGAATACCTCGCACTTCTTGCCTAGTAGCTTCAGCAGCTCGTTGTCGTCGGTATTACCCATCACGGGCACGTCGAGCAGCTCGGTACTGTGCAATTTAGGGTCGTCGTCCAGGATGCAGTACACGACTACTTCATTCGATAAAAAGGCATCGAGCGCCGCCGTGCCCACGGCCTGAGCGCCCAGGATGATAACCGGATTTTCCATAAATCACAAAGGTACGCTAAGGCACCGGGAGTAATGGGCAGGGAAAGTAATCGGGGATGAGTTTAGCTTTCGGCGCTACTACCCGCTGCCCTATCGCGCGTCATCACACTACTCAGCACCAGCCATAGCAGCCACGGCAGCAGCACGCTGCGGTAGCGGTTGAGCGTGCCTAAGTTGGGGGTACTGAGGCCCGTGAAGGCCGCTAGCAGCAGGCAGTACAGCACTAATACCAGTACTAGCCCCGCCGGCAGCGGCCCCGGCCGCCCCCGCACCACGCCCCACAGCGCCCAGCCCACCAGTAGCGCCAGCAGCGCGTTTTCGAGGCCGGCGCCAACATATAGCGGCACAGGCGACTCGCCGGGCCAGGGGCGCACGAGGGTTTCGACCACGGCCAGGGGCGACAGGGCCAGCAGGCCAGCTACCGTAGGCTCCCAACTGGCATACGCAATGCTGGGGCGGCCGCCAGAGGTAACCAAGCCATGGTGGTAGTTCAGGTTGACTTCGCGCACGAAGTAGGCTTCCGTCATTTGCTCCCCCCCTAGGGCCTTCGCTAAGCCCAGCAGCAAGACTAAGCCGAGCAGCAGCCCTCCCGCCTGGGCCACCCAGCCGCGACCCAGCCAGCCCTGCCGGATGGTAGCTTGCATGGCGGCTAGGGCCAGCAGCCCACCCAGCAGCGGCAAGGTAAAAAAGTAGCGCACCCGCGTCATCACCCAGGCCAATACCCCTAGGGCCAGCAGGCGCCCGGCCAGGCTCAGCCAACTGGGCCAGGGCTGAGCAACTTGACGGTATAGTAGGGGGAGCGCCAGCGCTAGCAGGCCCGTACCCGTGCCAATGAGCACAGTTTCTTTGTTGAGGCCAGCTGACCACCACAGCACGGTGGGCCAGAGCAGAAACGCCAGCAAGGCGGCCGGCAGCGGCGCCTGGGGCAGCACCCGGCGCAGCACTGCCACCAGGCTCCAGCACCCTACAAAGCAGCCCATGCTGAAGTAGAAGGCGTTCAGCCACAAGCTACCGCCGCTCAGCAGGTTAAGCAAGGCAATGAGCTTGTCGAAAAACAGCGTCTGGCTCCAGCGGTACACGGGTTCGCCGGGGCCAGTGGGACGGTAGTAGAAGTAGGATTGCTGCAGCTGCGCCAGCGCTGCCACCGGGTGCGCCATTAGTCGGGCCGCGATGTTTTGACCCTGGGCGCTGGCGTGCTGCGCGTCCATGCTGGGCCAGTAGGCGGCAGCGACCGTAACGACCAGCCGCCACCCTAGGGCCGGCAGTAGCCAGGGTTGCAGCTCAGACGGAGCCAGCCGGTAAGCGCGGCGCAGCCACCAGCCGAGCAGCGCTAGCAGCAGCGCATTGGTCAAGAGGAAAGCCACCATTACCTCGCTATGCGCATAGTGGGCGCGGCCCCACCCACCAGCTTGGCCCCGATGGCGCAGTGTAGGCAGCGCCGCGGCTCGCAATAGTGCCGGTGCAGCGCCAGCAGCCCCTGCGAGTCGGCGGCGGTGCGGTGCTCGAAGCCCAGGTCCTCGTAGCGGTCGGTGTATTGGTTGTGCTCGGCGGGCAGCTGCGTTAGCAGGGCTATGCTGCTTTCTACCAGCTCGGGCTGGCCGGTGTGGCGAGCGTAAGCCACCCGCAGCGGTACCACCACGTTGATGATTAACAGCTCGATACTGCTTTTACCTAGCGCTGGCACCTTGCCCGGACGGCCAGGCCGGTAGTGCTGGCGCCAGTAGTCAGGGGCGGGGGCCCCGGCAAAGAACTCCCCTAGGGCCGCCACGCTCGTAGCCGTAAGCAGCGCATCGAAGAGGGCTGGGCGGCGGTGCAGCAGCCCCACCAGTTGCCCCAGCCGCACGGCCGGGAAGTTGGCGGGCCGCAGGCGCAGGTAGTTCCACTCGTGCGCCCCTAGGGCCGCCTCGGCCAGCCCATACTTGTGGCGCAGAAACTCGTGCTCCTGGCGCCGGTCGGCCAGGTAGGCGTCGCCGGCGGTTTCTTCGGTTTCGGCCAAGAAGCCGGCCTGCCCAAACAATAGGGCTTCGAGCTGGCGCTGGTCGTGGCGGTGGCGGCGCAGCACGGGCAGCGGCACGGCCTTAGCCAGGCGGCTCAGCGGCTCGCTATTTTTTTGAAAGCCGAAAGCCGTCATCAGGGCGTGGTAGGCAGTGGCTTCCCAATCGTGCCCCAGGTGCTCGTGCAGGGCCGCTAGGTCGTCGGCTTTGCGCTCGACGCGTTCCAGCAGGGCCCGCTCGGTCATCATGGTGCGCGTGAGCTGGGCCACCTGGGGCAGCAGCGGGGCGCAGGGCAAAGCAGCAGCGGGCGGGGCTAGCAACAGCGCTTGGTAGCGGCTCAGCAGGTCGGGCGCTAGGCGGGGCCCCAGGGCCAGGGCGGAAATGAGCGTGCCATTGGTGCGGTGCACCTCGGCGTCGGCATCGTGCACCACGTGCAGCACCACCTGGTCGTACTTCTTGTCGGTCTGGTGGTTATGGCGCCGCCAGTCGCTGGCGCGCAAATGGATTTCTACGGCGCCGTTCCACTCCACCGCCCCTAGGCGCAGGCGGGCATTCAAGAAGTCCGGGCCCGCGTCGGCGTTGCGCTGGCCGGGCCGCAGCACCTGAATCTGCTCGCCGCCCGTAGTGCGCAGGTCGGTTCTATCGAAGTACTGGTGCTGCCACACGTAATGCAAAAAATCCTCGCGCATGACAACAAAAGTAGAGCTTGCTGGCTAGTTATTAGCTGGTAAATGCCGACAATCAATTAGTTATTGCCAGGATGCAAAAAAGCGGCCCACCTCCGAAGAAGTGGGCCGCAATAGCTTGGGGCAGCGTCCTTGCTAAGTGCTTAGCGAGTTGCTCGCACTTACCGCAGGTCTACCACCTTTACGCCAGGGTGCTTGGCCTTGTCGAAGGTGAACGAGCTGGCCGTTACGGGCACGTTGGGCTTGAAGTTGGTGAGGGAGAACGTGGTGCGGGTGCCGTTCTTCTTGAACGTCTTCACGCTCTTGATGGACTTATCGGCCTGGCTCACCAGCAGGTCTACCTTAAACACGTCGTTCGACTTGTTGTCAGGCGTCAGCTCAATCTGGTCGTAAGTCACACCGCCTACTTTGGTGGGCTTCAGCAGCTGATACTTGTACCCTTTCTTGTACATGGTGTACATCTCGGATGGCGACATATCCGCGTTTTTCGGGTCGGTTTCCGTGATGTTTACCTCATTCTCGTTTTTAAGGTAAGTCCAAGTGGTTTTGCCGTCGTTGACAACCTCCTGGCCGTTGGCCGTGAGGGCATATTTCTGGCCGCTTACCGTCACGTTGCCGCTCAGGTTCTGCTTTAGCTTGGCAGCAGGGTTTTCAAGGGTTTGGGTAAAGCCAGCCTGAAACGATTTGAGGGCAGTGTATTTGGCGCTCACAGCATCCAGTATCTTGCTGGCGGCGGGGTCTTGTTGGGCGGCGGCCGGCAGGGCGAGCGTGGCGGCGAGCGCCAACAAAGAGAAGTGCTTAGTCATGGTATTGTTCAGAAAAACGACCCTAGGGGGCCGGTCGGGCTAGCATACGCAAAACCGGGGCCAAAGTGTTGGCACTCTCCTTAAGAACATCATGCCCAGCGGACTTCCGCTTGTCGAAGCAGCTCTCCTATGCCTTTTCATTCGGCAAAGAGACTTCGGCAAGCAGACACCCGCTGGGCATGACGCGCTGGCATCAGCTTTTGGCTTTTTCTACTTCGGCAGCAGGCTTAGCAGCTCTTCTAGGGCATCTTCGGAGCGCACGAGCACCTCGCGCTGCTTCGAGCCCTGGAAGGGGCCCACAATGCCAGCACGTTCCAGCTGGTCCACGATGCGGCCTGAGCGGTTGTAGCCGAGCTTGAGCTTACGCTGGATGAGGCTGGTGCTGCCTTGCTGGTGCAATACGAGCAGACGGGCTGCTTCCTCAAACATGCTGTCGCGCTCGGTTAGGTCGTTGTCATCGTCACCGTCCATGTCGTCGCCCCCGTCGGCACCGGCTACTTCGGGCAGCAGATAGGCGTCGGGGTAGCCCTGCTGCTCGCCCACGTAGTCGCACACACGGTCTACCTCGGGGGTGTCGATGAAGGCGCACTGCACCCTAATCAGGTCCGAGCCGGCGGAGAACAGCATGTCGCCCTGGCCAATGAGCTGGTCGGCGCCGCCGGTATCCAAGATGGTACGCGAGTCGATTTTGCTGGTCACCTTAAAGGATATCCGGCAGGGGAAGTTGGCCTTGATGATGCCCGTAATTACGTTCACCGAAGGGCGCTGGGTGGCCACAATGAGGTGAATACCGATGGCGCGGGCTAGCTGGGCCAGGCGGGCAATGGGCGTTTCTACCTCCTTACCGGCTGTCATCATCAAGTCGGCCAGTTCGTCGATTACCAGCACAATGAACGGCAGGAAGCGGTGGCCTTTCTTAGGATTCAGGCGGCGCTCCACAAACTTGGCGTTGTACTCCTTCAGGTTGCGGCAGCCGGCTTCCTTTAGCAGGTCGTAGCGGTTGTCCATCTCCTTGCACAGCGAGTTGAGCGTGTGCACTACCTTCTTCGTGTCGGTGATGATGGGCTCCTCGGTGTCGGGCAACTTAGCCAGGAAGTGGCGCTCAATTTTGTTGAAGATGCTCAGTTCCACCTTCTTGGGGTCGACGAGCACAAACTTGAGCTGCGCGGGGTGGCGCTTATAGAGCAGCGAGGCCAGAATCACGTTCAGGCCTACCGACTTGCCCTGGCCCGTGGCGCCGGCCATGAGCAAGTGCGGCATCTTGGCCAGGTCGGCCACAAACACTTCGTTGGTGATGGTGCGCCCGAAGGCCACCGGCAAGTCCATTTCGGAACGGGCGAACTTCTCGCTGCCCAGCACTGAGCGGATGCTCACCATCTCTTTCTTGGTGTTAGGCACCTCGATGCCGATGGTGCCCTTGCCGGGAATGGGCGCGATGATGCGGATGCCAAGGGCCGCCAGGCTCAAGGCAATGTCATCCTCTAGGCTCTTGATTTTAGAAATGCGAATGCCGGCGTCAGGCACGATTTCGTAGAGCGTAACCGTGGGGCCGATGGTGGCCTTGATGCTGGCGATACTGATGCCGTAGTGCCCGAGGGTCTCGACGATGCGGTCCTTGTTGGCTTCCAGCTCCTCTTTGGTCACCTGGGCCTTGGGGGCGCCGTAGTCGTTAAGCAACTCGAGCGTGGGGTACTGGTAGCGCGAGAGGTCAAGCGTCGGGTCGTAGTTGACGTCGGGCATCACGTCGGCGTCCTCGTCTTCGTCAACCACCGCCGCAATGTCAGCGCCGGCGTTAGGGTCCAGGTCGTCGCGGCTCGGAATGGTGATTTCGAGCGGCTTGCTTAGCGTTTCAGAGTGCTGACTGCTAGTGACTGGTAAGCGCGCGGGTAACGGGCCATCGGCCAAGTCGGCCAGCGACAACGGCGTGGGCACACTAGCTGCCACAGCAGGCGTGCTCGGCGCTACTTCGGGCTCGGGCATAGGCAGTTCGAAGCTGAACGCTGGGCCACTGGCCACACCAGCTGCTCCGACAGTAGCCGCGGTAGCAGCCGATATGGTCGGCGACAGGGCTAGGGCGGCGCCGGCAGCAGCCAGTGGCACTGAGGCCAGCACTGGCTCGTTAGCGGGCTCGGGCGTAGGTTCAGCTATCTCGAAGCTAGGGCCAGCCGCGGCCACTACGGGTGGTTTAGTTGGAGCAACGCGCGGAGTTGGAGTTGGGGCCGGCTCATACTCGGGTTCACGAGTCAAAGGGGCTTCGGCAACGGGGGCGGGTGCGCTGGTACGCAGCGGCGCTGCTGCAGCTACCACGGGCGCGGCCACTTCCTCATCCAGTTCTTCCTCGTCGTCGGCCTCGCGGCTGCCGAAGCCCAGGTTCAGGCTGGTAACGTTGAAGAAGAACACCACGAACATGATGAGCCCAAACGCGAGCAGCAGCACCGTACCCCAGCCCAGCAGCGAGTACAGCCACGAAGCCAGCTCATAGCCTCCGGCGCCGCTCAACCAATCGAGACGGTGCGCTTGCTGCGGGTCGGGGGTAGCGCCGGGCAGGGTCAGCTGTACTACCACGTAGCCCAGCAAGGTGCTGGCCCACAGCACCGTAAAGAACGTAAGTGCCAGCGCGTAGCTCACCGAGCCGCCGGTCCGGCGAAACACGATTTTGTACCCTAGGAAGAATACCAGCGGGATGAGCGCGTAGGCCGCCACCCCTACCCCCTGGTAGATGATGCGCTCGGACAGCCAGGCGCCAAGCAAGCCCAGCCAGTTGCCGGTTTCGGCGCCGGCCTCCTTTACGGGCAGCGTGCCGAGGGCCGCTACCACGCTTTGGTCGGCGCGGCCGCTCAGCAGGAACGACGTGAAGGCAATGGTGAGGTAAAGCGAGCCCAGCAGCAGCCCGAAACCAATGAGCAGGTGAAAGCGCCGGTCGCGCACTACGCCCAGGATGCTTTGCACGAAGGCGGGCGGCCCCTGGCGCGCTGGGCGCGGGGGCGCAACGGGCTTGGGCGCGGCAGCTTTAGAATTGGCGGGGCGGTTAGGCTTGGGGGCGGCGGATTGCGGGCGGGCAGGCGCGGCCTCGCGGGGGGCGGGGCCAGCGGGGGCACCGCCACGCGGGGTGTTGCCGCGGGGCCGTGCCGGGTCGCCGTCAGCCGGGGGGCCGGGGCGGTTGCCGGGCGCGGACCCACCAGCGGGGTTGCGGTAGCTATTGGTGGCCATGCGCGGAATATCTAAGCATAAAGGCCAAATCTACGCCAGCCGGCGCGCACCACCGAAAAGCCGTTGCGCAGGGTCGCCGAGCCACTGTAAGCCCAACCAGCTAGCCACCAATTACCTAGTCTTTTTAAGCAGCGCCGTAGCCAGCGTTAGCCCGCCAAGCACCTATCAGCTTAGCCCTGGCTGGGGGCCTCCCCTACCCCCTAGGGCCCCTGGCCGCGCTAGAGCACTTCGTAGAGGTAGAGGCGCCAGTAGGCCTCCGAGTCGTCGAAGATGCCAGCCAGCCGCAGGCCACTGGCAGCGGGATTGGCGAGGCGCACGGCAGCCAGCAAGTAACGTCCCCCTAGGGCCTTGAACTGCGTTGCCCCGAAGGCAAACTGCTGCACCGTGCGCGCTGGCTGCTTGGCAATGGCGTAGTTGCGGCTCAACTCGGCTGACTGCACGTAGCAGCGGTTGCCCCAAGCGTCGAAGTAGGTTTCGAGCACTGGGCTCTTGGCCAGCTCGCCGGCGATGAGGAGCCGGAAGGCGTGCTTGTAGGGCAGCGGGTAGCTGTTTTGGTTGCTATCGAGGGTATAGAAGCCATTAAGCTGCGCCACGGCTGGCGGCAGGCCTAGGCTGGCCACCCGGTAGGCGTCCGGGGCTTGCCCGGTTTGGCGCGCGACGAAGGCCCGCACCTGCCCTAGTAGCTTGGGCGCCACGAAAGCAGCGTAGCTGGGCGCATCGGCCTTGGGGCGGCCTAGGGCAATGCGGAGATTGTTGATGTACTCCTCGTTGAGCGGCAGCTGCACCAGCCCTTGCAGCAGCACCAGCCCATAGGCTAGCCGCAGCGCCCCCGGCTGGTCCAACGGCAGTTCGCGCAGCGCAAGCACCAGCAGCCCAAACCACGCTAGCGAGAACAGGAAGTGAAAGCGGTTGAAATTGAAGGCGGTGAGCAGCGGCAACTGGTGTTGCCAGTGGCCCGCCAGCTGCAGCGCAAACCCACAAAACAGGGCTAGCACCGCCATAACGCCCAGGATGGTGCCCACTCGGCGCAGCAGCAGCGCCTGTCGCTCGCCCGCGCTCTGCCGCCAGGCCAGCAGCAGCGCCAGCGCCACCACGCCCCGGAAGAACGGACTAGAGTGGTAGTGCCCCAGCAAGAAGTACCGCGCTGCATCCTTCAGCCCCGGCACTAGGCCCTGGGCCACGATGCGCTGGTAGTCAAACTCTTCGCGGTGCGACACGAACTGGTGACTGAACAGGATGGAGTTGAACAGCGGCCATTCGACCACCACGTACATGCCGAGTAGCAACACTATCCCTAGGGCCCCGCGCCCCACGCCAGCCCAGGCCGGACGCCCGCCACGCAGCACTTGCCAGGCCAGCCACCCACCCCACACTACCGCTGCAAACGGCCCCACGAACACGAAATTCGACCACAGCGTAAACGCCGCGCACACTGCGTAAGCCAACACCACCCCGCGCCCACGCCGCAAGTCGAGCGCCGCCCGCAGCAGGGCCGGCTGCCCCAGCACCGTAAACCCGTAGATGCTGTACACTGGCAGCGTGGCCCAGGCCAGGGCCACGGCCGCGGCCAGCCCACGCTGCTCGGGCCGCGTCAGGCCGTAGCCACGTAGCAACCAGTACATGGCCAGCAGCCCCCCTAGGCGCACCAGCGTTAGCTGCGTGAGGTAGGCGCGCCAGGGCTCGCTCAGCAGGTTATAGAGCAGCATCGTGCCACTTAGCCCTGGGCGCAGCGCATTGCGCGGGATGCCGTTCATCACCTCGGGCACCACCACCTCGCGCCCGTAGGCAAAAGCCAGGTGGTGCTTGGCCAGCAGGTACACCAGACTGATTTCGGTATCGAGGCAGTCGTGAATGAGCACGTAGGCGTGCGGGCCCAGCACGAGCACCGGCAGCAAAAAAACAAGGAGGGCCAGCAGGGCCCAGGCAAGCGGCTTCAAGAAGGATTTTGAGAATATGGGGTCGCAAAGAACGTCATGCTCATCTGGCGTCCGCGCAGCCGAAGCATCTCTACTGTGCCGCCTAGGGCTATTGTTCGTAGAGATGCTTCGGCTGCGCGGACGCCAGATGAGCATGACGTTCTTGGTAGCCAGTTGCTTACCTATCCTAACTGCGCGGGTGAAACTCGGTCATCACCTGCTTCAGGTAGTCGCGGTCGAGGTGGGTGTAAATCTCGGTGGTGGTGATGGAGGCGTGGCCTAGCATTTCCTGCACCGCGCGCAGGTCGGCGCCGCCTTCGAGCAGGTGGGTGGCGAAGGAGTGGCGCAGCGTGTGCGGGCTGATGTTTTGGGTGAGACCAGCCTGCGCGGCGAGGTCTTTGATGGTGGTAAAAACCGTGATGCGCGACAGCGGCCGGCCCCGCATGCTCAGAAACACCGTGTCTTCGGCGCCGGGTTGAATGGTTTGGTGCTGCCGCACTCCCCCCAGGTAAAAGTGCAGGTGCTTGGCGGCCTCGCGCCCTAGGGGCACCAGGCGCTCCTTATTGCCTTTGCCCAGCACCCGCATAAAGCCCTGCTCGAAGTACACGTTGGTCAGGCGCAAGTCGCATAACTCGGTCACGTGCAGGCCCGACGAGTACAGCACCTCCAGCACGGCGCGAGCGCGCAGCCCCTCCGGGAAGCTCAGGTCGATGGCGCCCAGCAGGCGTTCTACGTCGGGGTACGAAAGCGTGTCAGGTAGGTGCCGGCCGGGCTTAGGGCTTTCGAGTGTGTCGGTGGGGTCGGCCTTGAGCAGGTCTTCCATCAGCAAAAACTCGTAGAAAGCCTTAATACCCGAGAGTGTGCGGGCCTGCGAGGTGGCCGACAGCCCCAGCTCGGTGAGGGCGGCCAGAAAATCGCGCAGCAGCCGGGTAGTTACTTGCAGCGGACCGGCTTGCAGCTGCTCTAGCTGCAGCCACTGGTGCAGCTTGCGCACGTCGCGCACGTAGGCCTCTACCGAATTGGGCGAGAGCGACTTCTCTAGCTGCAAATACCCGCTAAACTGCTTGATTGCCTGCGGCCAATTCACTTCGTTGAGTTATGAGTTAAAAGTTATGAGTTATGGACTTTTCAAACGAAGCTTTGCCGCATGCAAACTAGTATCATTCAACAGAAAACCTATGCCTTCGCTTCACGCATTATCAAGGCTTATAAATACTTGACAAGTGAACAGCGAGAATTTATTCTAGCAAAGCAATTAGTGCGCAGCGGAACATCAATCGGAGCCAATGTAGAAGAAGCCCTAGCGGCAAGCTCTACTGCTGACTTCATTCACAAACTCAACATAGCTGCAAAAGAAGCACGTGAAACCTCCTACTGGCTTCGTCTGCTACATGACAATCATTTTCTGCCTACGCCAGCTTTCGCTTCTATTCACAACCATAATATTGAAATAATTAAAATCCTATCCAGTATTCTCCTGACTACTAAAGAAACTGAGAGAGTCAAAAAAGCTAACTCATAACTCATAACTCATAACTCATAACTCATAACTCATAACTCATAACTCATAATGAATATCCTCATCCTCAACGGGCCTAACCTGAACCTGCTGGGCCGGCGCGAGCCGCACATCTACGGCCACCGCTCGTTCGACGACTTCCTGCCCGAGCTGCAAGCCGACTTTCCCGACCTCATCCTCAGCTCGTTTCAAAGCAACCACGAAGGCGCCCTGCTCGACCGACTGCACGCTGCCGCCGGCTGGGGCGAAGCCGGCCAGGACGGCGCCAGCCAGGGCGTAGTGCTGAATGCGGGCGGCTTTACGCACACCAGCGTGGCGCTAGGCGACGCCGTGGCCGCCGTAGCCGGCGCGGGCCTGCCCGTGCTAGAAGTGCACCTGAGCAACCTAGCCGGCCGCGAGGAATTCCGCCATACCAGCTACATCGCCAAGCACTGCACGGGCAGCATCAGCGGCTTCGGGCTCGAAAGCTACCGGCTGGCCCTGCACTACCTGCTGCGCCAAAAGCCCAGACCGGCCCTCGGCTTCGGGCGGCGGTAGGGGTAGCGGCGGGTTCCTAGGCTGCATTTAGACCTGGCGGGGCTTCGGCAGCGCAGCAGGCCCTAGGGGGCGGCGCCGAATAAGCCGGTTGTAACTCTTACTTTTAGGCTGCTTCAATGTGCCGCCGCATGAAAATTTCCATTACTCCCCGATTTTACTACTTGCTGCTAGCTGTGCTGGCTTGGCCGCTGGCTAGCCGGGCCCAGCTGGTGCCCGTGCCGCTAGCCGCGCGGGTGCAGCAAGCCACCCTTATAGTAGAAGCCGAGGTGGGCGCGGCCACCGCCGAGCGCCTGCCCGATGGGCACCTGGCCACGCGCCACGCCCTCACGGTGTACAAAGTATTCAAGGGCCAGCTGCCGGCCGGGCCGCTGAGCGTGCTCACGCTGGGCGGCACGCTGGGCCTGCGCCGCGAAGAAGTCAGCAACTCGCTGGCGCTGAGCAGCGGGCAGCAGGGCGTGCTGCTGCTGGAGCCCGCGCCCACCCGCCCGAGCAGCTACCAGGCCACGGCGGGCCCGCAGGGCTTTATTACCTACGACTTGGCTGCTGGCACGGCCGCCGAGCCATTTGGCAGCTATCCAAACTTGGCTACGGCGCTCTACCCCGCCCTAGGCCCCCAGGTGGCCCGAGTGGTGCAGCCCAACGCGCGCCTGGCCGCCGCCCAGGTGCGCCGCTCGGCCGCAACCGGCCAGCACATCACCACGGCCACGCCGGTAATCAGCAGCTTCTCGCCGGCAGCCGTCACGGCGGGCACCAGCACCACTACCGCGTCCTCGAGCACCGGCGTGCTGACCATCAACGGCACGGGCTTTAATGACACGCAGGGCACGGGCTACGTGCTGTTTCGCAATGCCGACGACGGTGGCGCCACTACCACCCAGGCGCGCAGCGACGACTACGTATTGTGGACCGACACGCAGATTCAGGTGCGAGTGCCTTCGGTGAGCGCCAGCGGCAACACGGCCGGCACGGGCCCGGTGCAAGTCGTCAACAGCGACGGCAATGCCGCCAGCTCGGCGAGCAGCCTCACCGTTACCTACGCCCTGGGCAACGCCAATTATAATAACCAGGTCTACCGTGTGCACTTGGTGGGCACCGGCGGGGCGGACAACCCTAGCGGCTACGTTTTGCACTACACGGCGAGCACCGACCCGAGCTTCAGCGTGCCGCCTGCCGCCCGCGCCGCCTTCGAAACGACCCTGGCTACCTGGCGCTGCCAGGCCGGGGCCAACCGGGTTATGGGCGCCGATGCCAGCCAGACGCAGCCCAATGGCAGCGATAATATAAACCTGGTAAGCTTCGGCGCCTTGCCGACCGGGGTGCTGGGCCGCACCTATAGTACTTCCAGCGGATGCATTAACTCTACGGGCGGTATCGACTGGGTACTGGTCGATACTGATTACGAGTTCACCAGCGCCAGTTCTATCAATTGGTACTTCGGTACGGGTACGCCGGGCAGCGGCCAGTACGATTTCCAGAGCGTGGCGCTGCACGAGCTAGGCCACGGCCTCCAGCTGCAGCACATCATTTCCAATACGGGCGTGATGAACTACGCGCTAGCCAACGGCGAAACCCGGCGCACCCTCGATAGCAACACCGACCTGGCCGCCGCCAGCGACGAAACCTCTTACAGCACCAGCGCCATGGCCGATGAGCTTTGTACAGCTACCGCTTATGCGCCCGCCACTGGCGGCTGCCCGCTGCCCGTCGAGCTGGTGGCTTTTGCGGCTCGCTACGTTAGCGGCCAGGGCACAGCCCTAGGGTGGGCTACGGCCTCGGAGCAGCAGGCCGCCTACTTCGGGGTTGAAAGCCAGGACGACCCCACCGCGCCGTGGCAGGAAGTAACCCGGCTGCCCGCCGCCGGCACCAGCGCCACCACCCGCCAGTACCGCTACCTCGACGCCCGCCCGCTGGCCGGCACCCGCTACTACCGCCTGCACCAGGTAGACCAAGACGGCACTGCTACCTACTCGGCCAGCGTGGCTGTGCAGGGCGAGGCCGCGGGCGAGTTGCTGGCCTACCCTAACCCCACCAGCGGCCTCGTGCACCTGCGTGGCCCGGTAGCCAACGGAGCCACCGCCCGGGTGCAGTTGCTCGACGCCGTGGGCCGGATAGTGGCGCACGCCAGCGGCGCGGCCGCGCTCGACTTGCCACTGGCGGGCCTGCCAGCGGGCATCTACGTGCTCGAATGGGACGGAGGCACCGGCATCCGGCGCCAGCGCCTAACCGTGCAATAACCCGCCCTAGGGGGTACGCCGGCCTGGAAGCGGCCCCTACCTTTGCGGCCTATGACTCCGCAATTCACCTTCAATCCCGGCCCGGCCGCCGTGTACCCCGAGGTGCGGCAGTACCTCCTCGACGCCTACGACGAAGGGTGGCTCTCGGCCCCGCACCGCGGCGAACGCTTCCAGGCCATGGTGCGCCAGTGCACCGAAAACCTGCGTCTCAAGCTCAACATTCCGCAAGACTATACCATCCTGTTCACGTCGTCGGCTACCGAGTGCTGGGAAATCCTGGCCCAGAGCCTGACCCCGCGGCGCTCGTTTCACCTCTTCAATGGCTCGTTTGGGCAGAAGTGGTTCGACTACGCCCGCGCTCTGCGGCCCGGCTGCACTGCCCTGCGCTACGATATCAACGACGTGCCCGACGCGGCCAGCCTGCCCTTCGACCCGGCCGAAACCGACCTCGTCTGCATCACCCAGAACGAAACCAGCACCGCCACCCAGCTGCGCGACCAGTTCATCCTCAACCTCTTCAACCGGATGGGTCCCGCCCTGCTGGCCGTCGATGCCACGTCGTCGCTGGGCGGGCTGGCGCTCAAGTTTATCAAGGCCGACGTGTGGTACGGCTCGGTGCAGAAGTGCCTGGGGCTGCCGGCGGGCCTAGGGCTGCTGGTGCTCTCGCCGAGGGCCGTGGCCCGCGCCCGCGAAATCAACGAAAAGGCGCACTACAACAGCCTGGTAAGCATGATAACCAACATGCTCAACCACCAGACCACCCACACGCCCAACGTGCTTGACATCTACCTATTGAGCCGCGTCATCGACGCCCGCGACGGCATCAAGACCATTGCTCCGCACCTGGCCGAGCGCGCCCAGAAGCTCTATGACTACTTCGAGCAGGTGCAGCCCCTAGGCCTGCGCCCGCTCATCGACAACCCCGACGCCCGCTCCACCACCGTGGTGGGCGTGCAAGGCCCGGCCGCCCTCATCGAGGAAATTAAGCGCCGGGCCCGCGACGAAGCCGGCATCCAGCTGGGCTCGGGCTACGGCGACCACAAGGCCACCAGCTTCCGGCTGGCCAACTTCCCGGCCGTGCCCGACGCCGCGTTCCAGGCGCTGGTGCAGTTTCTGGAAAAGGCGCGTAATTAAATGTGAGAATGTAGGTGAATGTGGAAATGTGAAGATTAGCGCAAGTTGGCAGGCTGCCCTACTGCATTAATTTTCTCATTTTCACATTCACCTACATTCTCACATCTATCCCCATTTTCACATTAAAAATCGTGATTCAATTATTCACCGATGGTTCGTCGCGCGGCAACCCTGGGCCGGGTGGCTACGGCGCCATCTTGCGCTACGGCCCGCACGAGAAGGAGCTGACCCAGGGCTTTCGGCGCACCACCAACAACCGCATGGAGCTGCTGGCCGTGATAGTAGGCCTGGAAGCCATCACGCGTCCCGAGCTGCCGGTGCAAGTCATCTCCGACTCGAAGTACGTGGTAGAGGCTGTGGAGCGCCGCTGGGTATTCGGCTGGGCTCAGAAGCCCGACTTCGGCAAAAAGGCCAACGAGGACCTGTGGCGCCGCTTTCTGGAAGTGTATAAGCACCGTAAAGTCACCTTCCAGTGGATAAAAGGCCACGCCGGCCACCCCGAAAACGAGCGCTGCGACGAGCTAGCCGTGCGCAGTGCCCTAGGCAAGGGGTTGCTGGTGGATGAGGGCTACGAGGGGTAGCAGAAAGGCATAATACCAGCAACTTATTTAGCATACCTAGCTGCCTCTCCATGTTGCCCCGCTTTAAGGTTATGCCACCCACCACGTTAGTCGGCCATCGCCGCTGCATGACGCTGCTGGCCGATTCTACGGCTGACTTGTGGCAGGATTTTCAGCGGCTGCTGCGCGCGCAAGGAGTAGCCCCTGAGGTGGCGCGCTATTCGGTGCGGGTCTATCAGCCTGTCTATTTTGAGGACTTTGACCCCGCTGTTCCGTTTGAGAAATGGGCGAGCGTAGCCCTAGGGCCCAACGAGCCCCTGCTACCAGGTACCGAAACGCTGGTGCTTCCTGGCGGATTCTACGCAGTATTTGACTACCGGGGGCCGGCTACAGCGGGTTCGCAAGTATTTACCTACATTTTCGGCACTTGGCTGCCAGCTTCAGGCTACGTGCTGGATGAACGCCCACACTTTGAGGTGTTAGGCGAGCGGTTTCACCGGACCGCGCCCGATTCGGAAGAGGAGATATGGGTGCCCGTGCGGCCTCGTTTGTAGTGTCGCCCATGCCCAACGGCTACTTTCAGTTCAAACAATTTCGCATCGAACAAGGCGACTGCGCTCAGAGAGTCAGCACCGATGCCTGCTTGCTGGGCGCTGCTGACCTAGCCGACGCCACGCATATCCTGAATATTAGCACCGGTACCGGCCTGCTTGCCCTCATGGCGACCCAGCGAACCCTAGGGGCGCCACCATCCCTCATGAATCGTTTTCTTTCTCTGTTTATCAGCGTTTGCCTGCTCAATATTACCCGGCCTGCTTATGGACAGTCAGCTCCGCACTTTAACGTTCAACTTTTCTCAACAAGCCTCAAAGAGAAGCCTGTTGCTTATGAGCCAGCCTCACCGACACTTTATGAAGATGAGGATTATATAGTTAGCGCCTATTGCTACGGAGAATTTGGGGGCGGTTTATTATTTAAAAGTAAACGTACGGATAGTACCTATACCTGTCAGGCTACTTGTGTACTTAATATACTCAAGCTGCATCAGCACTACATCGCTAATTGTACTTTGGCGCACATGGCAGGTTCTGCGCGGGTATTAGAGATTGCTGACCCGCGCAAAATGAAGGCATTACCTATTAATAGAAAAAAAAGAGGTAAGCACCCCAGAATAACGGTAATGCAAGGTGAGTTGTCCACGGCTGGCACAAAAACACTTGCTGACAGCGTAGGCGTACACCTTGCCGGCAGTTTTCTGCTAAATGAGCGCCCTTATTTCATAGTAACGAATTCAGAAAATACGTTTTTAACAACCATTGAAAGTGGTCGCTTCATGACTGTTACTAAGTTGGCTGACTTTAGTACCTGGTCTTATGACCCTTCTGTGCGTGAAACGCCCGACGGACATTATCTTTTTTTCTATAAAAATGACAAGTCGCAGGGTTACATTGACGTGTATAATACTACTATAAATGTAATTCGCTATTTATAGCAGTGTATACTTAATCGGCACCTACACCTCTCTGTTAACGTGCCCAACGACTACTTTCAATTCAAGCAATTCCGCATCGAGCAAGCCGACTGCGCCCAGAAAGTCAGTACCGATGCCTGCCTGCTGGGCGCTGCCGCCAACCTAACCGGCGCCACGCGCATCCTGGATATTGGCACCGGCACCGGGCTGCTGGCCCTGATGGCAGCCCAACGGGCCCTAGGGGCTATAATTGAGGCTGTGGAGCTAGACTCCGCCGCCGCGGCCCAGGCTGCCGCTAACGTGGCTGCCAGCCCATGGCCCGGCCGGGTACGGGTGCACGCGCAAAGCCTAGCCGCCTACGCTGCCACCAAGCCGGTACCGTTCAGCCACATTCTCTGCAACCCGCCTTTTTTCCAAAGCAGTCTGCTGCCACCCAGCACTGCCCGCGCCACCGCCCGCCACGCTACCGACGCTTCGCTCACGTTCGCCGAAATTGCGGCCTTTGCCGCTCGGTTTTTGCAGCCCCTCGGGCGGTTGGCGGTCCTGCTGCCTCCGCCCGAGATGGCGCACTTCGAGCAGGCGGCCCACGCGGCTGGGCTAGCCACACAGGCCCGGCTGGGCGTGCGGCACCGGGCGGGTGGGCGCCTCACGCGCTGCATCTGGGAGTTTGGACCGGGGCTGGCGGCGTTAGTTACCGAGCGCGAGTTGGTTATTGAGGCGCCGGGCGGCCTAGGGTATTCGGCTGAGTTCAGGCAACTGCTAGCGCCGTTTTACCTGCACCTATAGGGCTTCGTCGTGCTCCACGAAGACAATGCCGTAGTCGGCGGCTAGCTCGGCTAGAATGGGCCCGTACAGCTCAGGCACAGTCGGAATTACGACACCCCGCGCCTGCACCTCGCCGCGCAGCAGCCGGCGCACGGCCATGCCTAGGGGCAACCCAACGGTTTGAGCCATGGCCGTGTGGCCCCCGTCGGCACCGGTCACCACCAACGCGGCCGTGCGGCGGCGGGCCTGCCCAGCCAACTCGTAATCAAACTGATGCTGCATCACAATCTGGTCGCGGTCGTGGAGCCCTAGGGCCCATTTCTCGGCCAGCAGGTGCTCCAGCAGTTGGGCACGAGTGGCGTGAGGCAAGCCTACCAGGCGCTCCGAGAAGATGCCAAGCCAAGCCAAGCGAGTTATTTCGGGGCCGTGGGGGTCGAGGCCAAGCTGCTGCGCGGTGTGGGCGGCCACGTCGTCAAGTGGTAGGGAAGGAAGGTTGAAGCTGTCCTTCACCACGTCGCGCCAGGGCGTAGTGGCGAGATAGTTAGTTGGCTCGGTGTCGTTGGTGAAGCCCAAGTCCACCAGCGCCTGCCAGGCCCCGCAGAAGCCCGGCCGCCGCAATGTGCCGCGCCGCATAGTGCGCACGTCGCCCAGGCCATACGCCTGCTGGTACGTGAGGGCATCGCGGTTGGCGTAGGCCTCGAAGTGGCCGTGGCCAGGCACGGCCACCACCTCGGCGCGGGCAAACAGTTCGCCGTAGGGGATGAACTGCTCGCGGCCGTTCTCGAGGTAGCGGGCGGGCCCGGGCTGGCCAGCCAGCACCACGTTGCGCGGGCTCCAACTGAATTTATAGCGCCAAGGGTTGCTGCCTTCGCTTTCGGGCGCCACCAGGCCGCCGCAGTCCGAGCGAAAAGCGGTGACTACCGCGCCCGCCGCCCGCAGCTCGGCTAGCACCTGCATGGCCGACATGTGGTCGAGGCCAGGGTCGAGGCCGCATTCCATCAGGAAAGTCAGGCCCGCGCCCGCCGCCTCGTGGTGCAGCGCCTGGATGTCGGCGCTCACGTAGCTGGCCGTGGCCAGGTGGCAGCCGTGCGCCAGGCAGGCGGCGGCTACCAGCGGGTGCAGGGTGGCGGGCAGCATCGAGATAACCAGGTCGGCCTGGGCTACCAGCGCCCCTAGGGCCTCGGGGGCGCGCACGTCGAGGGGCACCACCCGCACGTACTGCGAGTGCGTGGCCAGCCCGGCGGCCAGATGGGCGGGCTGGGCGTCGGCAATGGTCAGAAACCAGTTTTCCTGGGGGGCGTGGCGCAGCAGGTAAGTGATGAGGGCCGAGGCCGAGCGGCCAGCGCCCAGCAGCAGCAAGCGGGTTGTCATAAGCGAAGCGGCTAGACCGGCTGGCTTATCTGCCGGCCGGTAATCGAGCTGTGAAGTACGGGCCCGCCGCGCGCTTGTGACACTTGGCCCGGCGCGGCGTGGGGCTAACTGCACTGCGCTGCCGCCCGTGGCCACCCCTCCCCTACGGCAGTTTGCTGTTTACCTGCTACTTTCGCGCCCCCTTTTCTTTGACTACCTCGCATGGCCGATTCCGTTTCCGCCACCCGCCGCCAGCTAAGCCTGGGCTACGACGAATTTGCCAGCCTCGACCAGCTCACGCCCGACGAGCGCCGCACCTGGGACGCCGCCCGGGCGGCCACTGCGTTTTCCTACGCGCCTTACTCTCACTTCCACGTGGGGGCGGCCTTGCTGCTGGCCGATGGCCGCGTGTTCCAGGGCACCAACCAGGAGAATGCGGCGTACCCCTCGGGCCTTTGCGCCGAGCGCACGGCCCTGTTTGGGCTGGCTGGCAGCCAGTTAGCTATCGAGCTGCCGCGCATCGTGGGTATGTCGGTGGCTGGGCGGGCCGCCGCATCCGCCGACTTCACCGCTGCGCTGCCCTGCGGCGCCTGCCGCCAGGTCATGCTGGAGTACGAGCTGCGCCAAGGCCAACCCATTTGGCTGCTACTGCCCAGCCTAGCCGGCACCGTGCTGCGCTTCGAGCGGCTAGCCGATTTGCTGCCCTTCCACTTCTCGCAAAGCGACCTGCCCCCACGGCTGTGAGGCAATAGCGGGCAGAACGTATCGAAGAACGTCATGCTGAACGCAGTGAAGCATCTCCCCTGACACCCTAGGCAGTGCGCGAGAGATGCTTCACTGCGTTCAGCATGACGTTCTTTGTACTTAATTACCTAAACTTACCCACTTTATGTCCGCCAAACTCATTTTGCAGCTAGCCGCCGTGCTGGGCGCGCTCACCGTGGCCATCGGGGCCTTTGGGGCGCACGGGCTGCGGCCCATGCTCGAAGCCAGCGGCCGCGCCGAAACCTTTGAAACGGCTGTGCGCTACCAGTTTTACCACACCCTCGCGCTGCTGGCCGTGGGCGTGCTGGCCGTCGCCCGCCCCGAGCTGCGTAATGGCCTCGATACCGCCGCCCTGCTGTGGCTGGCGGGTATCGTCATCTTCAGCGGCTCGCTCTACGCTATCTGCTTCACGGGCATCACCAAGTTTGGCGCCGTAGCCCCCCTAGGCGGCCTGTTGCTCATTGCCGGCTGGGTACGCCTGCTGCTAGTGGCAAGCAAGCTGTAAAGCCCCTAGGGCCACCAACGTAAAAAAGGGCTTGCGGCAGTGCCGCAAGCCCTTTTTTATGAAGCTAAGTGAGCTTACATCGAAGCCTTAGCGGTGGCGGCGGCTTTTACTTCGCCTACCAGCGACACTTGGGCGCTACCACCTACCGAGTTCGAGTCGATGGTCAGCACTTTGTTTTGCATGCCTTCTTTGCCAGCCGAGTTAAACTTGGCCGAGATGGTGCCGGTTTTGCCGGGTGCTACTGCTTCCTTGGTCCAGGCCGGAGTGGTGCAGCCGCAGCTTACGCCAATATTGGAGATTACCAGCGGCTGGGTGCCCACGTTCTTGAACTTGAACGTGTGGTCCACGATGTCGCCCTGCTTAATGGAACCAAAATCGTACTTCACTTCCGAAAACTCGATTTGGGGGCCAGCGGCTTTAACCCCTTTCGAGGACGTAGTAGTAGTTGAAACCGTTTTCACGGTCGGCATTGCCGGAGCCTGCGCGTGGGCGGCAGTGCCGGCGAGTGCGAGGCCAGCGGCCAGCATCAGCATCTTCATCATGGCGGGTAATAAGTAAAAAGGGTTACTATGTTAAAAGTAGGGGTGCCGAGCAGGCCTGGCAAATCTACGGCCAAACTTGGCGCGATGACCGGCGGCGCGTGCTGCAAACCACTGTACTACAACAAAAAATTCCGCTGTACCAGGCATTTGCCTGACTAAGTAGCGGCGCTAGGCTTGTTCGCCCAGTAGCTGGGGCTGGAAATTAAGCAGAAATAGCCGCTCCGAGGCCCGCGTGATGGCCGTGTAGAGCCAGCGCGCAAACTCACCCCCTAGGGGCTCGCCGGGCTTCAAAAAGCCGTGGTCCACGAACACCGCTTGCCACTGGCCACCCTGGGCCTTGTGGCAGGTGAGGGCGTAGGCAAACTTCACTTGTAGGGCATTGAGGTAAGGGTCGCGGCGCATTTCAGCGCTGCGCTCACCCTTTTTGGTCAGGTGAGAATAGTCCTCGCCCACGGCCTGGTAGAGCGCCTCCTGCTGGTCGCGCGGCAGGGCCGAGGCCTCAGTATGCAGCGTATCGAGCAGCAGCTTCACCTCCATTTCGGGCTCGTCGGGGTAGTCCACAAGCCGCACTAGGGCCTGCGCAAAGCGGAAACCGAAGATTTCTTCGCGCCGAATAATCTTGCGTATCTGCAAGAAGTCGCCGTTGGCTAGGAAGCCAATGTCCGAGTTTTTCGGCACCCAGAAGTAGTTGTTGCGCACCACCATGAGGTAGTCGCCGCTCTGTATTTCATCCTCCGCCTCGAATAGCACCTGCCGGATGAGCTGGTTGTACTGGTTAGCGTTGCGGTTGGAGCGGCAAATAATGGTGGTGTTCTCGTGCCCGTAGTGGCGGTAGGCCCAGCGCAGGCCGTCTTCGAGCTTGTCGCCGCCCATCTTAAAAATATCCTGGAAGCCCTTGGTGTGTAAGTGAATGGCCGGCTCCTCGTGCCGCAGTTCCTCGCGCAACTCAGTGGCATTCACCAAGATGCCCGAGGCCTCGGCCTGGCGCATCACTTGGCGCAGTTCCACGCCTTCCACACGGGCCCGGAAGCGGTGGGCCAGCAGGGCTGGGTCGAGGGCAGGCGAGAGCAGCTGGCCCACCGGCGGCAGCTGGGCCGTATCGCCGATGAGCAGCAGCCGGTTGGTGCTTTTCTCGAACACGTAGCCCATCAGGTCGTCGAGGAGCCCGGTTTCACCGAAAGTCTTTTCGTCCGATATCATCGAGGCCTCGTCCACGATGTATAGCATCTCCTCCACCCTATTGGGCTGGCGCTGGAAGCTGAGGCGCTCGCTAGGGCTGCCGCTAGTTTGGCGGTAGATTTTCTTGTGGATGGTGCTGGCCGGCACCCCGGCGTAGGAGCTCATCACCTTGGCGGCGCGGCCGGTGGGGGCCATCAGGGTGTATTTGCGCTGCATGCGGCCCAGCCACTGCACTAGGGCGCTCACCACGGTGGTTTTGCCGGTGCCCGCGTAGCCGCGCAGCACAAACACCTTGCGCCCCGGCAGCTGGTCGCGCAAGAAGGCGTCGAGCTGCACAAACAGCTCGGCCTGGTCCTGGGTGGGCTCGAAGGGAAAGTAGTCCCGAACGGACGGGAAGCGGGTTTTTAGCACGAAAAGCGGGTTTACCAGTAAACACCCAAAGGTAGCCCCGCATTCCCTAGGGCAGCATTAAAGATGCCAGGCTAGGTAATGCCATGGCAGACGACGCTTTAAGAGCCGCAACCGCTGGCAACGCTGTGCTTACGCCTGCGGCGCGGGCGCTTCTACGATTGCCATAGTAGCGCTGGCCTTGGCCACCAGTACGTCGTCGCACCATACTTCGGCCTCGCAGAAATGCAGGCGGCGGCCGGCCTTAAGCACCCAGCCTATGGCCCGCAGCTGCCGGCCAATGCCGGGGTTGAGGTAGCTCACCTTCAGCTCGGCCGTTACCACCGGCTTTTGCACCAGGGCCACACTGGCGAAACCGGCCGTGAGGTCGGCCATAGTGGCGATGAGGCCGCCGTGGGCGTAGCCTAGCTGCTGCTGGTGCTGGGGCGTGAGGGGCACGGTCGCTTCCACGCGGCCCGGCTCGATGCGGGTGAGGTCGGCCCCGATGAGGTGCATAAAGCCTTGGCCTTTGAGCTTTTCGCGGATGCGGGCTTCGAGTTCGGCGTGGTCGGGAGCGGATGGGTCGGGTTGCATAGAAGCCAAAGATATTGGCGGAGCCGGCCCCTAGGGCCTGTGCGCGGCTGCAGGCCGGGCCATTAGTGCTCGGTCGCCCCTAGGGCCCGGTGCACAAATTGTTCAGGTAAAAGCACCCATCTAGCCGGGGCTTGCGTAAAGGGAGCTCCTAACCTTGCCTCGCCCTCATGCCTGCCCCCGTTACTTCGTCGCCTGATTCGCTGCTTGCTCCCTACGCTGGCCAGGTGCGGGTGCGGGTGGGCGGCCTGCTGGTGCGCGAAGGCACCCTGCTATTAGCTGGCCACCGCGGCCTACTCCCCAACGGAGCGGTGTTTTGGTCGCCGCCGGGCGGGGGCTGGACGTTCGGCGAAAGCCTAAAGGATGCGCTGCGGCGCGAGTTTATGGAAGAAACCGGCCTGGCGGTGCAAGTCGGCCGGCAGCTGCACCTGCACGAGTTCCGCACCCAAAAACTGCAGGCCTTGGAGTTGTTTTTTGAGGTAACGGCCCTCGACCCCACTGCTACCGCCACCCTGGGGCACGACCCCGAGCACGGCCCTACTGAGCAGCTGCTGAGCGAGCTAGCCTGGCTGACGCCCCGGCAGCTGCTAGCGTTGCCACTTAACCAGGTGCATCCAGTGCTGCGCGGCCTGCTTAGCCCCGACGACGTGTTTGTGCCCCAAGTATTGCTGGCGCCCTAGGGTCGCCGCTACCGGAAAGTGCGGGCTGCTGGATAGCTTTGCCGTGTGGTTACTCCCGCTGCCTTTGTTGCCCCCGTTGCCGAAACCGTGCGGCTGCGCGACGAAACCTTCGATCCGGCTCACCCCACGGCCTACCAGCTCTATGTGCTGGTTGGTGCCGGCCGCCTGCGCGTGGCCGCGCTCGACGTGGCGCGCCAAAAAATAGTGGCCCTCGACGACGAGCCCCTAGCCCACGCGGCCGACCTACCGGCCCGCGCCGTCGGGCACGAGCTACTAGGACATGCCGGCTGGAGCCGGGTGCGTGTAGCCCTGGGCGGACGAGCCTTTACGTTGCTGCCCGCCCCGCTTTTCCGCAGCGGCGACGAGGCAGCATACCTGCAAGCCCACCATGCCCTTGGGGCTACTGAGGTAGCGTTGTCGTACCCGCTGCCACTGGCGGCCCCAGCCACCGACGTCGTAGCTGTCTTCGCCGCCGACCAAAACCTGCCGCGCTGGCTAAGCGATACGTTTGGCCCAGCCGGCCGCTTGCTGCCGCAGCCGGTGGCCCTGCTAGCTGGCTGGCTGCACCAGCGCGGCCCTGCCGTGCCCGTGCGCCAGCTCTACCTCAACCTGGCCGAGCAGGAGCTGACGGCTGTGGTGCTGGGCGCCCGCCTGGAGTTTTGCAACGTGTTTGCCGTGAACACGCCCGAAGACGTGGTGTACTACACCATTTTGGTGATGCAGGAGCTGGGCTTAAGCCCTGACCAGGACTTCGTGACCGTGTGGGGCGACCTTACGGGTGACTCGGCCACGTTTACGCTGCTCAGCACCTACGTGCGCAACATTCGCCTGGGCTCGCGGCCGTTTGGCTTGCGCTATACCTACCGCTTTAACGAGCTGGCCGAGCACCGCTACTTTGATTTATTCAGTTTAGCGCTGGTAGATTAAGGCAGCGCCCGGTTGCTTTTACCTGTTTTGCGCGCCCGTCGTCATGGAAAAAATTGCCCTCTTTCCCGGCTCCTTCGACCCTTTCACCAACGGGCACCTCGACATTGTGCGGCGCGGGGCCGAGCTATTCGACCAACTCATCATTGCCATCGGGCACAACAGCCAGAAGCAGCGCTACCTGCCGCTGCCTTGGATGCTGGAGCAGCTAACCCAGTTATTTAGCACCGACGCGCGCATTTCCGTGCGTAGCTACGAGGGCCTCACGGCTGAGTTTGCGCGGCAGCAGGGCGCCCGCTACCTGCTGCGCGGCTTGCGCAACACGCTCGATTTCGAGTACGAAAATGCCATTGCGCAAGGCAACCGCCATATCTGCCCGGACTTAGAAACGGTGTTCCTGCCACCTACGCCGGCGCTGGCAGCCGTGAGCAGCACTATTATCCGCGACATTCACCGCCACGGCGGCGACGTGCGAACGCTCGTGCCATTTGAGCTACCTGCGCGACCCTAGGGGCCTGATGCAAAAAGGTGCTAGGGTAGCGATTACAGAAGGTTTTGCCCTTTCTTGTAACCACTACCCTAGCACCTTTTTGTATATACAGTAACCTGCTGCCTTAGCGGCGGGCGGCTTGCTCAGCAGCTTGCAGCGGATCTGGGTGGTCTGCTTTGTAGAACTGCATAGCTAGCAGCGAAGTGATAACGCCCGACATGCTGCCTAGCAGGATAATGGCTAGGAAGCCAATAATAGACGACATCTCAAACCCGAATACGTTCTGCACCTGCGTTAGGTCGAGCTTACTGGGCACCACGGCATCGAGCAGCAGGAACGTGAAGCCTAGCACCACCGAAGCTACAATGGCCGTAACGATGCCTGTGCCGTAGCCCCCGAAGTAGGGCATCGTGTCGCCACGTACCATGCGGAAGTTGCGGATGGCTAGTACGGAGCCCATCACGAGGATGAGCACGTCGAGGCCGCCCGCCGTGATGTTCTGGAAAAAGCCAGCCACCACTGCAATCAGCGTGTAGGCAACTAGCACGGCCGCAGTAAGGAGGCCGAAGCGAAAACCATTTTTTTCAGGAGTGAGCGCGGGCTCATTGTCGGTGTTGGTGGGGCGGGTAGCCATAAACGTAGGAATGTGGACAGAGAACAAGTGAAAGCGAAACCGGGCGCGCAAAGCGCCTTCCGGCCTCTTACAAGCGGATATACTGATTTAGGCGGCCTCGCGTTGTGTGCAGCGCGGGCACAAATTGGGCCCTAGGGGTGTTTAGAATAGGTATAGCGGGGACGAGCCGTATTTTTGTGGCTAGTGTACCCGGCATTTTCCCCTTTGGCATAGATGATTTCGACTACCAACGTAAGCCTGCGCTACGGCAAGCGCGTTTTGTTTGAAGACGTAACGGTGAAATTTTTGCCCGGCAACGTGTATGGCCTCATCGGGGCCAACGGTGCGGGCAAGTCCACCTTCCTTAAAATATTATCGGGCGAGATTGAGCCCAACACTGGCTCGGTAGAGATGCCGGCCGGCCAGCGCCTGGCTGTGCTGAAGCAGAACCAGTTTGCCTACGACGACCAGGAGGTGCTGAAAACCGTCATCCAGGGCCACCAGAAGCTGGCCGATGTGATGAAGGAGAAAGACGCGCTCTACGCCAAGTACGACCTGGGCACCGCTACCGACGCCGATGGCGAGCGCCTAGGGGTGCTGGAAGGCGAGTTTGCCGACATGGAGGGCTGGGACGCCGAGTATAAGGCGGCCGAGCTGCTGAGCGGCCTGGGCATCACCGAAGACAAGCACCAGAGCCTGATGTCGGACCTCGGGGCGAGCGAAAAAGTGCGCGTGCTGCTGGCCCAAGCCCTGTTTGGCAACCCCGACGTGCTGCTGCTTGACGAACCGACTAACAACCTCGACGCCGAGAGCGTGCTGTGGTTAGAAAATTTCCTAGACAACTTCGAGAACACCGTGATTGTGGTGAGCCACGACCGGCACTTCCTGGATGCTGTGTGTAACTACATGGCTGACCTCGACTTCTCGAAGATTACCATGTACCCCGGCAACTACTCGTTCTGGTACGAGAGCAGCCAGCGTGTTCTGCGCCAACGCCAGGAGGTGAACAAGAAAACTGAGGACAAGCGCAAAGAGCTAGAAGAGTTTGTGCGCCGCTTCTCGGCTAATGCTTCGAAATCGAAGCAGGCTACCAGCCGCCAGAAGCTGCTGCAAAAGCTTACGCTGGAAGAGATTAAGCCCTCGTCGCGCCGCTACCCCTACATCGCCTTCAAGCCCGAGCGCGAGGCTGGCAACCAGCTGCTGAGCGTGGAAAACATAAGCAAGAAGGTAGACGGCCAATTCGTGCTCAAGAATGTGTCGTTCAACCTCGACAAGGGCGACAAAGTGGCCATTGTGGGCCGCGACGACCGGGCCGCTTCGCTGCTGTTCGACATCTTGTTTGGCGAAACCAAGGGCGACACGGGCGACTACAAGTGGGGCACCACCATCACGCCCAGCTACTTCCCCAAGGAAAACTCGGCCTACTTCCAAGCCGACAACATGAACCTCGTGGATTGGCTGCGCCAGTACTCAGTGGAGAAAGACGAGAGCTTCGTGCGCGGCTGGTTGGGCCGGATGCTGTTTTCGGGCGAGGAAAGCCAGAAGAAGCCCAACGTGCTGAGCGGGGGCGAGAAAGTGCGCTGCATGCTCAGCAAAATGATGCTGGAAAGTGGCAACGTGCTGGTGCTCGACGACCCCACGAACCACCTGGACCTGGAAAGCATTCAGGCCCTCAACAACGGCCTGAAGGACTTCACCGGCTCGCTCATCTTCGCCTCGCACGACTTGCAGTTTATTGAAACGGTGGCTAACCGCATCATTGAGCTGACGCCCGATGGCATCATCGACCGCCGGATGAACTACGAGGAATACCTGGCCGACGAAGCGCTGAAGGCTCAACGCCAGAAGATGTACCAGCTGGCCTAGGGCACGTTCAACCCGCCGAGCTAGCGTTAGAAAAATCTCCCTGCCCGCAGGGAGATTTTTTTGCTACTACCGCGTTAGATAGCCACTTACCTTTTTTGCGGTCTTGGCCGATGCTAGCGCGGGCCCGGCCGATTACTTAGCGCTCGTTCACTACTTTACCTTCCCACCGCCGTTACTTTGGCCACGCATCTCATCCTTCCGCTCATTATGAAGCGCTACCTATTGCCGCTGGCCCTAGGGGCAGTGGTATTCCTCGCTCCCAGCCTGGCCCACGCCCAGGAAAAGCCCGTGCTCAACACGGCCCCTACCGTACCTACCCCGGCCCCGGTGCAGCCGGCACCGGCCGTACCTGCCCCCATCATAGCCGACACGGCGCGCCTGCGACCGGCCGCTACGCAGCCCCAGCCGGCGGCTGCTCCGGCTGGGGCCTTGCCTACGCCGTCCTACAACAGCCCCTCGGGCTTTGAACTGCCTGAGCGCGAACAGAAGCGCCAAGCCTTGCAGCAGCACGCCGAGATGTACAGCAAGTACTTCGTGTACACGGGCCTAGGGCTGGGCTACACTAGCTACTACGGCATTAGCCAGTTCAGCTTCAGCATGTCGCCGGCCATTGGCTACCGCGTCACCGATAAGTTTTCTATTGGACCGGGCATCAGCTACGCCTACAATAATTACGGCTACGACACCAGCATTAATACCACCCAGCACATTAGCGCCAGCAGCTTTGGGGTGAAGGTATTTGCGCAGTATATGGTGTATAAGCAGTTTTTCGCGCACGCCGAATACGAGTCGACGCGCGCGGAATTTCCTACTTATTACAGCAACGGTGCGCCAACGGGCGAAAAAACCTCCATTCAAGTGCAAACGCCGCTACTGGGGGTTGGCTACCGCTCGCAGATAAGCACCCGCGCCGCCGCCGATATTTTGCTGCTTTATAATTTTAAAGACGATTATAATAGCATTTATCCTAACCCGGTAATTCGCTTTAATTTCCTGTTTAACATTGGTCATTAACTAAATTGGCCGCACAAAAAACCCTCGCCATAACTATGGCGAGGGTTTTTTAATGTATAAATCGGGATATTGCCCGAGCTATTGTGCGTGCTTATACCGGCCGACGGCCGCTGATAACGCGCAGCAGAATTGCTACAATTGCGATAACCAATAGAATGTGAATCAAACCGTTACCTTGGATGCCAGCACCTAGAACGCCGAAGAAGCCGAGGGCCCATACGATGATGAGGATGACAGCGATGATATACAGTAGGTTGCCCATGAGTGAAAAGAGAGAGGTGAAAAGGTTGAATGCGCCCGGTGGCAACCGGTTACAAGGTCGTGTACGAAAGGTGAGGAAAAAGGATAGGGCCGAATGCCAATTGCGGGAGCCGCACCCGGCCAAGGCCTAGCTTTACAGCCTAAATCGTTTTGTATTTTCCTTCTCTTCCCACCCATGCAAATTGCCGTTATTGGCTCGGGAACGATGGGCAATGGTATTGCCCACGTATTTGCCCAGCACGGTTTTACCGTTTCGCTCATCGACATCAACCAGCCGGCCCTCGACCGCGGCTTGGCCACCATTACCAAAAATCTTGACCGCCAGGTAGCCAAAGGCGCACTGGCCGAAACCGACAAGAACGAGACCCTAGGGCGCATCCAGCTGCGCACGAGCCTAGCAGAGGGCGTGGCCACTGCCGAACTGGTAGTAGAAGCCGCCACCGAGAATGAGGCGCTCAAGCTGCAGATTTTCCGCGACCTCGACCAGCACGCGCCCGCCAGCGCCATCCTAGCTAGCAACACCTCGTCTATTTCCATCACCAAGATTGCGGCCGCTACCAAGCGCCCCACGCATGTAATCGGCATGCACTTCATGAACCCCGTGCCGGTGATGAAGCTAGTCGAGGTGATTCGCGGCTACGCCACGTCCGACGAAACCACCCAGCGGGTGATGGAGCTATCGCGCCAGTTGGGCAAGACGCCCACGGAGGTGAACGACTACCCCGGCTTCGTAGCCAACCGGATTCTGATGCCCATGATTAACGAGGCCATTATCAGTCTGTTTGAAGGTGTGGCCGGCGTAGAAGAGATTGACACGGTGATGAAGCTGGGCATGGCCCACCCCATGGGCCCGCTGCAACTGGCCGACTTCATTGGCCTCGACGTGTGCTTAGCCATCCTGCGGGTGCTGCAAGAGGGCCTAGGGCAGCCCAAGTACGCTCCCTGCCCGCTGCTAGTGAATATGGTGCAAGCCGGCCGCCTAGGGGTGAAATCGGGCGAAGGCTTCTACCGCTACACGCCCGGCTCGAAAGACCTTGTAGTAGCCGAGCGGTTCCGGAAGTAGATAGCCCGCGTGCTATAGCCAGCGAAAAGAACGCAGTTCTTTAAAAATACGTTAACCTGTACAGCGGCACGCCTCTTACCAAACACCTGCGTGCCGCACGACATCTTATGGAACATGCAACGTTTGGGGCCGGCTGCTTCTGGTGCGTCGAAGCCGTTTTTCAAAACCTGAAGGGCGTGGAGAAAGTGGTGTCAGGCTACGCCGGTGGCCGCATCAAAAACCCTACCTACCGCGAGGTGTGCAGTGGCATGACCGGCCACGCCGAGGTAATCGACATCACCTTCGACCCGGCTATCATCAGCTACGAGGAGCTGCTGGAGATTTTCTTCAAAACCCACGACCCTACGACGCTCAACCGCCAGGGCGCCGACACCGGCACCCAGTATCGCTCGGTTATCTATTACCACAACGACGAGCAGAAACAGCTGGCCGAGCAGTGGAAAAAGACGCTGAACGACAAGCACGCTTTTCCGAACCCCATTGTGACGGAAATCACGGCCGCGCCCGAGTTTTACCCGGCTGAGGACTACCACCAGAATTACTTCAACCTGCACGGCCACGAGCCCTACTGCCAGTTTGTGGCCAAGCCCAAAGTGGAAAAGGTGAAGCAGCTATTCGGTGAGAAACTGCGCGCCGGAGTGGCCTAGGAATTGACTTTAAATGAAAAATAAAAAAGCCCGCTAATCAGCGGGCTTTTTTATTGCTTGGCTTGTAACGGAAAGCAATTCGTGAATACTATTCAACTGCTCTGTTTGACCTCCTCCCATTTACTGGGCCGGTTGAAAGTGGAGTATCAGGCGTTTTGAAGCTCGACAGTAGTGGCGGCCGCCACTACCTCATCGGGCGTTAAATTCTGTAGCGAGCTGTGCGGTCGGAAGCCATTGTATTCTCGGCGCCAGTGCTCGATTTTTTCCTGCGCATCGGTC
>Ga0160427_10000175_pt1 | contig 43472 bp, 50 predicted proteins | sample SolpanmetagenomL_FD_108194 | JGI IMG/M metagenome (GOLD analysis project Ga0160427, IMG submission 108194) | Solar panel surface microbial communities from Lawrence Berkeley National Laboratory, California, USA - L | ecosystem: Engineered > Built environment > Solar panel > Unclassified ...
ACGGTTCAAGGAGCGTCCATTCCTGATCGGTCAGACTCGACGCATACCCGGTCCTGGTCATGCCTCAGGGTAGAATGAAAACCGCGTCTGAGAGCGCTTTAAACCGTTAACATACGCACTTTAATACGGCCACCGGTTGCCCATCCTGATACTCGATCTTGTCGAAGGTCAGATTCAGCATCTCGGAGATGCGTAGGCCGGTGCCGTACAGGAAGGCGATGGTGCACCAGTTCCGCAGCCCGCGTGCAGGGGACTCGTCGCGGTAGGCCGTGTCGAGCAGCTTCGCCACATCGGGCAGACTGATAGCATCGGGGAGACGTTTGGGCAGCTTGGGCCGCTTCAGCTCAGCCGGGCCACGGCCGAGGTTCCGGGCGAGGTCCGCGGTGTTCGCGTTCTGCTGCAGCGGAAAGACGGACTTGCTGCTCAACTTGAGTTTCGGCAGCCAGACCTGCTTGCTGCCCTGCGCCAGCAGATAGGCGCTTTCGGATTCCCGAACGACCTTCAACGGCCGGTTGAGCCAGCGACCACGCGGCATCGCGCGTCGGTGAGGACCGGGACGTCCAGGGGCGGCAGGTTCGGCCCCCGGAAAGCGATGTCGGTCAGGAGGACAAAGCCGCCCACCTGCAGGTTGGTCAATCCCAGGACAGTATGCGACTGTGCCAGAAAAGCACCCGCGAGGAGGAGGGACAACATGACATTCAAGATAGTGGCCGCGACTGCCCAGCGAATGATGTCGAAGATCAAGACTGACTGGCTCAGGCGGTTGTCAGTGCCCTTCGGTACAGTACAGCTGGAAACACCGTGCTCATTCGGCTTTTGACGTCCAACAGCGCCCGGACGGTGTCCCCGACCCTCCCAGATCCGGTCAGGCAAACCCTCACCAGGTCAGGTCGGTGGTCGTGCTGCAGCGGAGCCAGCCACCACTTCTCCCTAGGGACTCAGGGGTACTGGACCGGGGTGCTCTCGATGCTTCCCGGCGTGCGGCTGTAAGTCCAGGTGACCACCGCACGGATCTGATAGACCGTCTTCGGGACCGGGTTGAACGCGGAGCTGAAGGTAAATACCTGCTTTGCGGCGTCGCCAGTGGAAACGCGCTCGGTGCTGGTCGCAAGCACCTCCGTGCCGTTCCTGAATTCGACCTTGGCCGGGCCGCCACTGCCGAACCCGCCATACCTTACGGTGGCTGTGAGTGTGGCGCGCCCATCCGGGCCGGCCGCAGCAGTCTGAAGGCTGACCTGGTACGGGATGGCCACCGGATCGCTGACTGAAACTGGCGCGGAAGTGCAGGCCACGAGGGGAAGGACGAGGAGGGACAGCAGAATGGTTTTCAAGGTCGGCTCCCGGTTTCCGTTCATCGTCAGTGCGGGTGAACGGCAGGACGAATGGTCTTCAGTCCGGAGTGTACCCGCTGACGCGGCTGCCTGTTGACGATGTTGACGTCGTTGACGACAACGCCCCATGGCGTTTAACAGAATTCTCTATACGCCGATGCAGGTTTCCGGGAGGCTGCTCCTGCCGGACGCTCACAGTGAAGGAGAATCTGAGAGGCGAGAAGGCGCTCGAGCAGATCAGGGGTGACCACGTCGTCGTAGCGCGGGGCGTACCAGGATAAGACGCTGACCCCAGGCGAGCAGACCCAGCAGCAGTGCCCAGAGGACCAGCATGGCCGGGAGCTGTGGGCTGAAGTCAGCGACCCCACCCAGTGCGCTGAGCGCCGAGACAGTCAGAATCGGGGAAGGCAATCCGGCCCAGAGCAGACCCACGCCCAGCGACTGCGCCCAGGATTCCCGCCCAGCGTGCCGGACCCGGCGCAGAACCCCGGTGCTCACGCTCAGCAGCAGCCACGCCCAGGTGTTCCAATACAGCAGAAACACCTCCTGCGCCGGGCCGTCGTCCGTCGGTGGATGCCGGGTGACCGTCCAGAGGAACCAGCCGCCAACCAGCAGGAGCGGCACCCCTGCCCAAGCCAGGTGAGACACGGGCGGGATCAGGGAAAGCAACGTCGCCAGCAGGCCGAGGGTCAGCAGGCACAGGGTCACGCTCGCCCAGTGTGGCCAGAGGGCAGCGGCATGTTCATCTGCTGACCGCGGGGTCAGGGGCGTGGGGGCCAAGAACTGCCGGCCGGTGCTGGACGTCACTCGTACCTGGAGGCCCTCCTGCGCCTCAGGATGCAGATCAGAGCCACAAAGAGCACCCTCAAGCCCACGCTCTCCCACGACGTCCGGGCGGCACCTGCACCAGAGAGTGCCCTGTTCGCGTTGACCAGGAACGGGTGTGACCTCATCTTCATGCCCTCCAGAACCTTTCTTTGTGACCGGCGACCGCTGACTCTCGTGTCCGGGTACCACGGCACATTAATCCTATGATGGAGGTCCCATGCCCTTCCTGAAACAAGCCGCGCTGCTGACCTTCGCTTCATTGCTCCTGGCGGGCTGCGGACAGCAGGCCAGTCAAGACGTCCAATTCGACTTTTCCCAGCGGGCGCCCTATCCCACCACTGCCGGTGTCGATCAGACCTGGACGGGGACGCTCGAAGGCACGGTTCGCTTGACCAGTCCGCCGAGCGTCGGCTCAGGTTCAGTCACCATGCCTGCTCTGGTAACGCCCAGTACCGACGGCTCATACGAGCTTGTGATGCAGGACAGAACCTACCTGCTCACCGGCCGGTACACCGAACTCGCCCCGTATGTCGGTCGACGCACGACCCTGATTGGTAAGCTCGTGACCTACCGGACTGTCCAGGGCGACACCTACTCGGAACTCGCGCCGCGCACCCTGACCTTTTCAACCCCCTGAGCGAGTTGATTGAGCGACGACCGCACGCCACCAGAGCCCCCCTGGAGCAATCGGCGTAGGCTCTTACTGGAATCCGGGGAGCTGAGGTCAGGGGGAGATCGGATGGACCATGAATTCGCTGCATTTGCTGAACGATGACAAGTGTTTTGAGGTCACCCGGGCCCACCATTGGCCAGAAGGAGCACGGTGTCCGCATTGCCACATGGACCAGAGCACCAAACAGGGCCAGGACGAGCGTCAGCATGCCAGCAGCAGGGGGACGACCTGACCGGAACGGTGGTCGTGGGGCATCACCACCCACTGCGGGTCTGGGTTGCCGGGTGCTCTCTGATGGGGTTGAACCTGAGGAACTGCCAGATCGCCCGTGAACTCGGCCTCAACGAGGACGATGCACAAGCGGTGACCTAGCCCCTCCGACGTGGGGTGGTGGAGGCCTCCGCCACCCCGACTCTGTCTGGCACCGCGAAAATCGGTGAGGTCTACCTCATCGCTGCCCACAGAGGACAGCACACCGAGGTCCAAAACGGCGCGGGCAGGACGGTGGAAGTGACGGAAAGGCAACCGGGACCAGGCTATTTCGTCTACTGCACGACACGACCTGTGGGTCGCTGTCCAGGTCGTAGAGGTTCGCGGCATCGTCAGTGTTGAACTGCCTCAACATCAGGCGGAACGTTTCGAAGTGAATCCTCTTGTCATCGGTGACCGCTTGGAGCGGCGACGCTGACAGGCCTGCGAGTCCTGATCGCGTTGTCGTTTCTGCCTTGTCAGCTCGTCACGTGCGTGGGGACCCGGACCACTCCCATTTTATTCACAGGTGACACAGGCGCTCATGCAGATCGAGCTGGCCTGTGTTCCGTCGATGATCTCCGTCACGGAGATGACGCTCGGCTCGCCCGGCAAGGCCTCTCGCCGAATGTGGTGGTCATATGTGATATGAAGCGGCCCGCTGGGGACACTACCATCAGCCCTCGCCTGATCATCGAGGTGACCTCGGGGAGTACCGCTCAGACTGACCGCCAGACCAAACATGCTGCCCACACCGGTCTTTACAGTGTCCAAACCTGCCTTGTAGTGGAGCTGGGCGGCCGACGCGTGTCGGTCTGCCAGGAGGAAGGCAAGCGCTGGACATGAGCAGAGCTGGGCACGGCGGAAAGGAGTGCGCTCCCCAAGTAAAGCTCACACTGGAACGGACCTCTGAGGGCGTAGCCTGACAGGACTGCTCATCTGCCAACGTCATTTCCGATAGGGTGCTCAACGTGACGCCGGGGAGCGTCACAGCGTGTCTGGTGTTCAACGCTGACACAGATCTTTCACTGCAACAGCGTCAGAAGCTTCGCCAGCACTTCATCCATCACTGCGTCGGGCACCTGCTCGACCTGCCTGCCGCCACGGGCAGCCAAGTCGAGCGCGCGCGGCTGGTCACAGCGGACGATCCCCTTCGTTCGCGTGCCTGCCAGATCGAGAGAGACAGCGAAGCCCAGGTTGCGGACGAACTGGCCGCGTGTCGTGATAGGCAACACCACGGGCGTTCCGGTCAGGGCATTGAAGGCGTCGGGTGAGACCAGCAGGACGGGGCGTGTCCCCTGCTGCTCGTGTCCAGCCGTTGGATCAAGGCTGACCTGATAGATGTCACCGCGACGCATCAGAGCAGTTCATTCCCGACCGGCGCAGCCTGGAGCCAGGCGTCTTCCTCTTCGGTGCGCGGAATGTTGGGGTCGCACTGTGCCAGCAGCTCGTCCAGACTGTAGCGGGGCCCTTTCCGAGGCAGCAGGATCAGATGACCGTCTTCCAGGGTCAGGCCGACCGCCTCACCGGCTTGAAGGTGAAGCACTTCGAGGAGTGCTGGGGGAATGACGAGCATGACCGAGCCGCCGACCTTCCGCAGGTGAGTGGTGTGCATAGTTATATTTTAGTATAACTTATTAAGGGCTGCAACGGGTGCTCTCCGCCTGCTCATCCTCAAAACGGGCGGAGGGTTGCGAAAAGTTGGCTCCTATAGAGTGTTTCCGCGATAAATTCATCCGAGAGCCGACCCCCTCACGATCAAGGTCTATATATGGTGTAAACAGTAGCCAGCTATCTATCCAGGGTGGCTGGCTGTTTATATGTGCGGCATACGGCTTTATGCCTTTAGGGGACTGTGACGTAGATGGCGCCTGGTCCGGCGGTCGAGGCATACCGTGAGGCTACCCGTTTGAGTTTCAGCCCGAGGCTGTAGCCGCCGCGCGGCAGCCCGGCGGGTGTCACGACGGTCAGCTGCACGGTTTCAGTCGTGAACGGCTGCTGGCTGCCGTGAATCTCAATGCCCTCGGCTGACCGCCCCAGCAGCGTCGCGTCACTGCTTGATGGACCCACCAAGTCAGGGACGAAATACACGGCGTCGTCCGCTGGCAGGCCGGTACGAGCAACGGTGAAGGTCACGTTTTGGCTCTGCCCCGCACCCATCGTCACCCCGCCGATGACTCCGCCATTCGGCTGTACTTCGGTGGGGCTGAGATTGATACAGGCCGGCAAAGTCCCGCAGGCCTGTTCTCCGCACGCCGTAAGGCCGAACAGCAGGCTTCCAGAAAGGAACAGCAGTCGAATTGAATTCATGCCTGATCATAGTCTCCGCTACACGACCAATCAGACTGCTGTGGCATCTGCTTTCAGGTCGCTGATCACTTGGTCTGCCGTTCCTGTGTCGATCGCAGCTGTGACGTCCCAGTGGGAACGCACAAAGTAGGGTGATGCATTTATTGTGACTGAAAGCTTTGGTACCGCAGGGGAGCACGGGGAGCGGCAGGTGGTCGAGGCTCTGAAAGCTGGTCTGCGCAAGCGGGCCTGCCTGGGATACTGGCGTTACCCGCTCGACAGCTCGCTGAACAACCTCAAGGAGCCGGACATCTTGCTCCTCAATCCTGAGTGAGGCATCGTGATCATCGAAGTGAAGAACATTCCGCTCAGCCAGGTGGGAGGCATTCAGGGGTACAGCTGGCGGTTGACGACACCTTACTTCGGAAAGACCGAGATCAACCCGAGCGCCTCAGGCGGAAGCTGCAGCAGCTTCCGGGGGTTGATCACGCACTGCTTCCCCACCGCGTCTAGTGTCGTCGCTCTCCTCAGGAAGTCACTCGGCACTGGGCTTCTCGACGGGCATCACCGCCCGCACGCCGCTGTGCTCGCGGATCGCGTTCAGCAGCACGGTGTAATCGCTGCCCATGCCGAGGTCGTCGTCCGTGCCGTCGCTCTCGTGCAGGGACATCAGGTCGGTGAACTTGGGGGATTTCACCGCCTGCTCGGTCATCCGTCGGTTGGCCGCCTGGCTGACCTGGATCAGGAGAGCTGCGTCCTGCAGGGTGGCGTCGTCGAGCCGCTCGGACTCTCCCATCAGACCGCGCAGGAGCGCCCCGCCCTCAGCGGCGTTCTCCGCCACCTGGGCGTTGACCTTCCGGATACGCAGGTTGATCCCCACCGTGGGAAGGTTCACTTCAGTGAAGAAGCCGCTGGCCTTGTCATGTTCGGTCATGCAGGCAGGACGGGCGGGTGGGTGGCACCAGCGGTAGGACTGCTCAGGGGAACTGGCAACGGGCATCACCTACTGCATTATTGAAGGCCTGCAAGCGAGCAGCCGAGAGGTCGACTGCAGCCCGGGCGGCCAGCACTTGGGGCATACTCCGCACTACAGCAGCCTTGGCCCTGGTGATGAGCTGAGTGGTGTCAGCCGTCGCTTTCTTGGCGGCGGGAGCCATCTGCCGCAGAGATGTGACGCTCATATCGAAGAAACCAAGGTGGTCGTTTACCGCATCGTAGGCTGTTCCAACTGAGCCCAGGCTATCGCTTGCCCTACCGACTGCAATTTGAATTTGCGTGGACTGGGTCACTCCAAGTTCTTCGAGCGCCTTGAGGTCGGCGCATCTGTCGGCGGCATCGAGAACTGGAATCTGCCGGATCTGCGCGTCCAGACCAGCAGACAATGCCGCGAGATTGATGGTATCCAGTGCAATGTTGGGAGCACCCTCGAGCCCCGTTGTGTACTGCGACAACTGGCTCACGCTCGCAACAATCTGCCCGTTCAGTTTGTTGGTGATAGCGCTGTTCTGCTGCTTTTGCTGGCTGGCCTGGGCGGCCGTCTTCAGCTTGACGACGGCCGCGTTGAATTTGGGCAGCGTGCTGGGCTTCAGGGTGATGTCAGTCAGACCACCAGCCTCGCTGGGAATGCTGATCAGCAGGTTACCCTGGTTCAGCCGAGCGGGGGCGGACGAGATGCCCGCCCCGAGGATCGGCTTGTCGAAGGTCAGAGTGTAGTCGCTTCCAGCCCGTTGATGTCCGAGTTGGTCACAAGCAGGTTGATCCCGCTGGTTGTAGGAGCCACGCTCACGACCTGCACGGTCCCTTGAGCTGGCCCTGGCCGTCCGCAACGGTCCACTGAAACAGGATGACAGCGTGGAACTGGCCGCGCTGAACACCTGCGCACCGTTGAGCAGCCGCATTACCCATCAGAAGGGCGAATGTCGCAGCCTAGATCAGTCGTCTCATGCGGCTCAGCGTAAGGCAAAATCCCAGTCGAGGCTGGGGGATATGCAGGATAACATTTGAGACAACATGAAAAATTTCTACAGCTAGACTCAGACGGTGAAGTGAAGAACTTCACGTCGGAGGAAGGTTATGAAGAAGTTGCTCTTACTGTCTATTACCATCATCTTGAGCGGTTGTGTTGCCTTAATCGGGTCAGGGTAGGCTGATCGTCCGTGACCGACGCCAAGCCATACCGCCACCGTTTCTCCATGACCATCATCCAGCACGCCGTCTGGCTCTACCACCGCTTTCCTCTGAGCTACCGAGACGTGCAGGAGTTGCTTCACCAGCGCGGCATTGAGGTGAGTCACGAGACGCTCCGCGAATGGTGCGTGAAATTCGGACCCCTCTTCGCTGAAGACCTGCGCCACCGGGAACCTCGTCGGGGTTCCCGGTGGCCTCTCGACGAGGTGTGTACGAGCGTGGATGGCGTTCGACACTGGTTGTGGAGGGCTGTAGACGAGCACGGTTTCGTGCTCGATATTCTGCTGCAGCGGCACTGGGACACCAAAGCGGCGAAGACCTTCTTAACCCGCCTGCTGGGTGAATATGATGTTCCAGAGGTCATTCATACTGATCAGCTCCGCAGCTACGGCGCCGCGATTCGAGAGATCCCAAGTCTGGTCCATGTCGACCATCAGCAGGTGATCTCCACGGCACGATGTAACAACATGATCGAACAATCTCATCGTCCCACACGACGACAAGAGCGAAGTCAGCAAAGATTCAAGCGGCGGAGACGAGCGCAAGAATTCCTGAGTCTGCACGCCCGAGTGACCAACCTCCACCATCACGCCCGTACCACCGTTTCCGCCGCCACCCGAAGAAACAACCAGCAACGAGCGTTCCAGACATGGTCAAGTGTCGCGGCAGGGGTGGTCTGAAGTTCAGACCACCCCTGCCGTCAGCCTACCGTGACGCTAATTAAGGCAACACAACCCAGCTTGCGCCTGGGCACTGTGGCCGGTGACCTTGCCGATTAGCGCGAAGGCGCGCCGCATGTTCTGGTAGGCGGTGACGTCCTTCGTGGGTGACGGATCCGAACACCAGGGTCGGCGCGATCTTACTGAACTGCGCGCGCGGGGCGATGTTTTTGGTGTCGATGATCAAGTCCGGCTTCAAGGCAGCGAGCACCTCTAGACTTACCGCGTCGCGCTGGCCAAGTTCTTTGACGCTCGCTGCGATGGGCGTCGGGGTCCTCACATATTGCTTGAACTCTTTGATGTCGGCCATCCCGACCGGCTGAATGCCGAGGGCCAGCAGATCTTCAGAGTAGGCTCAGTCGATGGTGACGATACGTTTGGGCACTTTGGGAACGCATACGTCGCCACATGCGTCACGCACGATCTGCCCGGCACAGGCAGCCGGCGTGCTCTGCGCTCCTGCTGAAGTGGCAAGAAGAGGAACAGTGAGGACGGCGAGTAAGCGGGTCAGAAGATTCATGGGAAGGAGTCTATAAGATGACAAGACAATACTCAAGTATTCTAAGTAGATAACTCAACTTTCTGCTCTTTAAGGATCAAGAGTAGGCGCTAAGGAGCAGAAGTCGGCTCCTGTACAGTGTTTTTTGCGATCAAATACACTAAAGCACTTATCACAAAAACATGTGAGGGTGAGTGTGCTTACACACTGACTTCCTTCCGGGCTTGGCAGGTCGGACAGGCAGAACACGAACGAGCACCCATCCGGGTCTCTGCGTTGGGGTATCGGTCACCGACGGCCCACGCGGAGCAGGTCCCATCCTAAACTGAGCTTCCACTAAACCTTCGACAGATCAGAACTGTAACGATTGAGGTTTATGACAAACGATCAGCCCGCTGCGCTCAACTTGCGACGACCTCAATTTTAAAGCAGGTCTCTCTGCTGTGCGATTCGCACGGCGTCTGTGCGGCTTGTGGCCTTGAGCTTGTTCAGAATACTGCTGACGTGGATCTTGACTGTTCCCTCTGTGATATGCAGCTGCGCCGCGATCCGCTTGTTCGCCGCTCCACTGGCCAGACAGCGCAGAATCTCCACCTCGCGGGCCGTCAGGAAGGGAAGTGGTGCAGGACGGGGCCGACTCAGGGTCTCGGCGAGGCTCTGGGTCACGCGTGGATGAAAGACCCGTTCTCCCCCCACCACGCGCTTCAACGCAGCCATGATTTCCTGCACTTCCGCTGTCTTGAACAGATACCCGGCGGCACCCGCCCGCACGCCCTCCACCATGTCCTCTTCCTCCTCGAAGGTGGTCAGCAGTACCACCGGTGGACCACCGCGTGCCCGGAATTGTCGGGCAGCTTCCACGCCATTCATGCCCGGCATCCGGATGTCCATCAGTACCACATCGGGATGAATCGCCTCAGCGAGACTCAACGCGGCCACTCCATCTGCCGCAGTGCCGATGACCTGCACCCCCTCCTCCAGTGACAGCAGCGCGGCCAGTCCATCACGCACCAACGGCTGATCGTCCACGATCAGGACCTTCACATCTCCTCCAGAGGAAACGTCGCCTGAAGTTGGAAGACGCCGTCGTGCAGCTCTGCCGTGAGCTGCCCGCCGACGTCCTGCACGCGTTCATGTAATCCCGGAAGGCCCAGACCACCGCTGCTGATCGGAGAGTCAAGACAGGCTTCTTGTGCAGGCAGGAGATTGCAGAGCATCAGCATCAGGGTCGTCGACTGCACCCATAATTCCACTGTCAACGTTTCTTCAGGGGCGTGCTTCTGAGCGTTGGTCCGTCCCTCCTGAACGCAACGGAACGCCGCAAGACGTGCAGAGGCACTCAAGACCGGCTCCTCGCTTGGCAAGGTCAGCTTGACCGGGTGAGGCCAGGCCCGCACCAGTTCGCTGACCGCACCGAGTAGCGAAGTGCTTAGCCCTTGAGGACGGATGGCTTTCACGGCGGCTTGCAGGCTGCCCATCGCTTCACCGCTGCGGTCCAGCGCCCGGCCGAGGGAGTCGGTGAGCGTGACCGGGTCGGCCTGCACCTTCCGGGCACGCTGCAACTCGAAACGCAAGGCGGTCAAGCTGTGTCCCAGCGTGTCATGCAGGTCGCGTGACACCCGGGCCCGTTCCTCCAACAGGGCATGCTGAAGTTCCAAGTCATGGTACTGGTGCAGCTCACTCAAGGCTTGGCGCAACTGGGCCCGCTCCTCCTCGCGGCGCAATGTCAGCTCGAAGGCGATGAACGCGAACATCCCCTGACCGGCGAGATAGATGACCGATTGCGTCAGACTCTCGGCTCCACCCAGGGGCAGGGTTGTGCCCGGAAGATAACCTAGGTTGAAGGCCAAAGCCACCAGAAGGAGAGGAAGGGAGACGAGCAGGGTGTGGCGCAGAGGCCACCAGGCGCGCAGCACCACTGGTACCACCAGCACCACCCCGGTCAGGTCATAGGAGTAGGCGACAAGCGCGGCGTAAGCCAGGAGACAGCCAGCGCCAAGAACGAACTCGAGCAGCGTGCGCTGACCAGGACGAAGCAGCCAGACTACGCAGATCGCGGTGAGGAGCGCGATTCCGAGACGCGGCAGTAGTTCCAACGGTTGGGAGAGTGGCCAAGTCAGGACACCGTCCGCCTGCAGATAGAAATACTCCCAGTTGCTCGGAAAGACCAGGGAGGTAATGAGCGTGTACAGCAGCCCCAGGCCAGCGAACAGCGTCACCGCACGGGCGCGGGGAGATAGGCAAGCCAGACGGAACCGGGACGTGGCAGGATCTTGTTCACGCGAGGCCACTCCTGGAGCCTACGATAACGGGCATTATTTATTTTTGATGATGTTCTGTACTTCCTGAATGGTTCGGAAGTAACTCGCATTCTCGGCGGCGCTCACGAAACCCTGGGTTCGGACGACTTCCTGCACGCTTTCTCCTATTCGGTCCAGCTGATGGGTGAAGAGTAGACCCCCGTTCCGGGTGATAACCCCATCCTGCACCGCCCATTTTACCTGCTGCTTCGTGGCGAAGACTTGAGTCAGCACCTGCAACTGGTTGTCCCGGTTGACGGCGAGTCCACCGGACGTCTCGTGTCCCTCGAGACCAGTCCCTTTCAAGGTCTGCCACAAGGCCTCGATGGGGGTATACGTCCCCTTGATGGCGGATATGGTCCGTCCTGGCGCGTTGCCGTCCCACTGGATGAAGCAGCCTGTCTGGTGGGCCAGCGTTTGCAGTGAGGAATCCAGTCGGCCTGCGGGATTGTCGTATGAGTGCGGTCCCGGCTGGCAGGTGGCGAGGGCAGAGGAGAGCGAGAGGGTCGTCAATAGAGCGAGGGGGGTGATGTTCATGACAGAGAAGTTCCTCGGTGGTAGGGGAAGCGATGGAAAAGCGAATAAGTGAGCTGAAGGTGCAAGTAGACGAGCAGCGTCGAGGTGAACAGCAGGCCTGCGAGTTTGGTGACCGTCCTGCCACGGACGGCAGTATGAACTTCGGAATTTTGCGGTGCATCTGGCGGAAGGCATATGCCTTTCGACATAGGCGCAGCGTGATCTGGCACGCGTTTTTGCCTCTTTCCGTTTCTGATACTGGCGGCGATGAAACCCATCTTCCTGCTCAGTGCTCTCCTCTCCTCCACCTCATTCGCTGCCCCATTCACTTCCGTTCTGCACTGGGGCCGGTACACCGTGACAGTCGTTTCCCCCATTGATTCCAGCTCGGGCCAGACCCTAGCGACCATCCGCGAGGGCCAGCATACGCTGGTAACCCTCAAGGATCAGGGACTGGGTGCCAGTCTGGAACCTCTGCGTCCCGGCGGCCTGCCGGAACTGGTTCTGAGTGGCTTCAGCGGTGGGGCACACTGCTGCGTAACGTATACGATGTTCAGCCAGGATACCGGCCAGCTGCAGGAGATCGGTCGTCTGAACGCCGGTGATCACGGCGCGACCTTCCAGGATCTGGATGGAGACGGGACGAAGGAGATCCTCTATCACTCCAACGCCCTGACGTCCTACGATTTCAGCTACGCAGCTTCACCCAGCGTGGAGACCGTGATCGGCTGGGACGGGAGCCAACTGGCCGATCGCACCCGGCGGTTCTTTTGGATTCCCTGGAATGCTTCGATGAGCTACAGGCAGGATCTCATGAGTGGCACGGAGTCGGAAATGCTGCGGGGGCCGTTGAGCGGTTACTACGGCAACATGGTGCTGGCCGGTCAGGGGCTGGCAGCGGAGACCTACCTGCGGACGACGATTTTCCCGAAACAACCGGTGCTCGAAGCCTGGTTCGATCAGAACCGCAATGGTTTGCTGAGAGCGCTTCGTGACGTTCCCGAATCCAGTCTGGAAGCTGCACCGGCGTACCGGCTCCTGGCGAAGAACCATGAACGCTAGAGGTCATCCAAAAATTCGGCGGAGCAAGATCAGGATGCAGGCAAGCTGGACGAAGCCGAGGAAGTGCTGTGCTTTATACTCGTCACGGGTGCGAACTCGCCTGAACGACTGGAGCCAAGCGATAGTTCGCTTTACCCTCCAGCGCTGTTTATATCGTCTGAGTGGTCGTCCATCTTGAGTCTTTTGTTTCCTGTTTCTGCGATTGGGCGCGATCATCTCGATGCCGATCTCCGCGAGATCGGCATCGAGGCCGTCACTGTCGTACGCTTTGTCGCCGATAAGTCGTTTGGGAAAGTCGAAACCGAAGGATGCGTCCAGTGTGTCCTGCACGAGCTTGACTTCAGCAGGACTGGCACTGGTGGTATGGACCGCGAGTGGCATGCCACTCGCGTCCACCAGGATCATAATCTTGGGTCCCTTGCCCTTTTTGGTGGGGCCGACATCCGCGCCCCCTTTTTGGCGGCACTGAAGGTGCTGTCAATGAACGCTTCACGCAGATCGAGTAAGCCTCGGTCTTCCAACAGTTCGTAAAGTCGGCCCAGCACCGCCGGGAAGACGTTTCGGTCGTTCCATTCCTGGAATCGAGCAAAACATGTGGACTTAGGCGGATATTCGCTACGAGGAAGCTTGTCCCATTGGGCACCCGTGTGCAGCACCCACAGGATGCCTTCAAGAAGCGGTCGGTCGTCCCGTCTGGGACGACCTCGCTTGGTGGACTTTTCGGGCGGGGTCAAGCAAGAGGGGCGCGAGCAGCTCCCAGTGCTCATCGATCAACTGCATCCCTCAACTATCTCAGCTCTGTACGATGCCCATCGTGACCATTTTCTGGATGACCTCTAGGCACCCGGCTGGTGCGGGGGCAAGAAAGGGGAGAGATGGGTTGTGGTGTGGAACTAAGTGCTGCGTGGAATCAGCACATACGATCCATCGACCGTCTCGACCAGGCCCGCAGAGTGCAGCCGATCCATCGTCTGCTCAACGCGCTTCGGGGCCCAGTTCAATAAAGCGAGCAGCGTCTCATGGTCGTTGGCTCGGCCCGCTGTCAACGTGGCCAGGACCAGCTGCTCATCGGCCAATCTGGTCTCTGTTCGCAGGGGCACAGGCGTCGTGTTCGGGAGCGCCTCCGTGTCTGAAGGGTCTGGCAGGCGATAGGTGAACGGGGATTGCTTGTTGCGGATGATGGCACGCCCGTAGAACATCCGAGTGAGATACGAAGACACGCTCGGGCGTAACTCGCCGAGCGCATCAGCAATTGTGCGCGCGGTACTCGAAGGGTGCTCGGCCAAAAAATCCAGGATGCGGTCAGATAATGTCAAGAACATGCCTTTTGGAACTAAGAGTGAGGAGGCCGAGGAGCAGTCCTGATCGAAGGTAGCGGTTCTAACGTGATTAGCCCGTAGCTGAGGTGCTGCTGGCCACCCTACTGGGGAGGGGTGGGCTCCCGGTAGCTTTGGGGGATCAGGCGATCGGGCCTTCCGGTAACTTTGGGGAAAACTGGATCATGTCACGATCCGGAAGACGGCTGGAGGCTGTCTCAGTCGCTTTTCCGACAAGCAGGCAGCGTGCACTTTCAGCCTTCGACAGGACTATCGGTAAGTTTGGGGGAAATGCTCCGAGACACCCGGTAACTTTGGGGGAATACAAAAGGCCAAGAAGCGCACGAATTTACCCCTGAGCCTCACCAGGACAAGAAATTCTTCCTACAGCTCCTGAAAAGGGCAGCGCAGCGATGCTCGGGCTTCAATTGCGGCGTTTCCCGGTACCTTTGGGGGGAAAAGCCCGGTAGCTTTGGGGGAAAGCCGTCACTGTTCTCGAGAGCTTTGGGGGATTCAGAACGGTTCGGCCCGGTAGCTTTGGGGGGAAAGCCCGGTACCTTCGGGGGGAAAGAGGCGATCTGGCCCGTCTGACACGCATGCGTTTCTGTCTCTGATGTTGTCAACAGATCTTTTTTAGTTCTTTCTTTTAAAAGAACAACAGACAGGAGAGGCGGCAGACACCACGAAACGGTAGACTCTGAAAATGCCAGTCCTGAAACCCTCGCAGGGCGGAGACGTCACGGCCATCCGGCGTTTTGACGAGCTGAACCTCGGTCAGCTCGCCCTGATCAGCATCCAGACCCGGCTGCCCGCCTCAACGCTGGACTGGGAGGATTCCTTCAACGTTGGTGGCCGGGAGGTGCACGTTCAGTGCACCGGGCCTGGCCAACTCGGCGTTCCGCACGGTATCGACAATGACGTCAGCGTGGCGCTGGTCAATCTGTTCATCAGTCAGGGCCGCCCGGCCGACAACACCGTCCGGGTCAGCGCCTTCGAACTGCTGCGCGCCAGCGGGCTGGACGACAGCGGGTACAACTTCTCCCGCCTGCAGGAGAGCCTGATGCGGCTGGTCGGCACCACCTACCGGGTGAGTGGATGGATGGACCATGACCGGCGGCGGCTGCGCCGGACCACCTTCCGTCTGCTCGACACCTTCGGCGAAGACGTGGAGCGCGCCGAGGAGATGACAGAGACCGAGCAGCTCGCCAGCAAGCGCCTGAACGAGCGTTCGAAGCTGGCCCTCAGGCTGCCGGTCGATATCGCCGACAGTGTCCGGGCGAACTACCTCAAGCCGATCGACCTGGCGTTCATGCACAGCCTGGAATACCCCACCACCCGGGGCCTCTTCCGGCTACTGGACGCCTGGCGCTACAACGCGGCCACTGGTGCGCCGGAGCATCAGGTGTTCGAGGTGAACATCGTGGAATGGGCACGGGTCTGCCGGATCGTCAACCGCGACCCTGATAAGATCCGCCGGGCGCTGGATCCGGCGCACAAGGAACTGGTCGAACGGGGTTACCTGAAAGAGGTGGAGTATCTGGGCCGCGGCAAGACGCAGTCTATACGCTACGTCTTCGCGCAGCAGGTGGTCCTGGCGCTCAGTCCGGTTCAGCTGGCGCTGGCTGAACGGCTGATGCAGGAGGGGGTTGGCCGGCCACAGGCGTATCGGCTGGTCAGTGACTTCGCGCCGGACCGGATCGAGACGCAGCTCCAGCTGGCACAGGTCCTGTTGACCCGCCAGCGCGGCATCCGCAATAAGGGCGGTTTCGTGACGGACGTGATCAAGGATACCGAGGGGAAGTATGCGCATCCGGATGGTGAGCGCAAGAAGGTGCCGCTGGCGTCTGCTGCTGCACGTTCTGCGCAGGACGACGGCTGGGCGCAGCGCACGGAGCAGGAGGCCCGGGCGGTGGCGGCCCTCACGCCCGCGGAACAGTCGGCCCGTCTTCTGCCGGCCTTGAAACTCCTGCTCGGACGAAAACTCGGGGCACAGTACCTGGCCTTCGAGCGTGCCTGTCAGACCGGCGCTCTGAACGCCTATGAGCAGCACGAGGCGGCAGTCAAGGCCTATGCCAGCCTAGAAGGGGAAACATTCGTCACCGATCTGAAGCGCCGCTTGGCGGCGCTCTCGAGCTAATCGACGCTCGCAGATACGGGCATGGTCCAGTCACCATCTCGATGTTCAGTTAGGTCCGATGGCCAGCCAGCGGCAAGGCTGTTCGACGAGGTCCGGACGACCGTGCATGAGGCAGCGGAGCATGGTGTGCAGGTGCGGTTGCCCCGGGCGATGCAGCTGGCTGTGTCGCCAGGGGCGCCGGAGCAGCGCGGTGAGGTGATCACAGCCGAAGTGTTCGCCCAGGGACAAGACGTCGTCGTAGAGCCGTCCCAGCACCTGCGCCTCCGGAACGGCTCCCCTGAACAGGGAAGGACCGAGTTCGCCGGGTTTGAGATGGAGCAGACGCTCGACCACCGCTGCCGTGACCGCAGACCACGTCTGGAACGCTTGCTTCTGGTGACTTCATCTGGTCGAGGCGGAGACGCTGGTTCAGGAGTGGTGGTGGAGGTTCAAGAATTCTTGAGGGTTGTGTTGCCTTAACTTGCGTCAAGGTAGGCTGAGGGCAGGGGTAGCCTAAGGGTCACGATACCCCTGCTGCAACCGATAACCACGTCTGGAACGCATGCTTTTGGTTCTGTCTTCTGGTTGATGCGGGCACGCTGGTCCGGGAATGATGGTGAAGATTAGTCACTCGGGCGTGCAGGTTCAGGAACTCTTGAGCACGTTTCCGCCGTTTGAACCCCTGCTGGGATCGCTCTTGTCGCCGTGTGGACCGATGTTCTTGCTCAACGATGTTGTTACAGCGCGCTGTAGAGATCACCTGCTGGTGTTCGATGCCCTTTAGGCTTGGGATCTTCCGGATCGCGGCTCCATAACTCCGCAACTGATCGGTGTGGATAACTTCTGGGACGTCATACTCATCCAGGAGGCCAGTCAGGAACGTTTTCGCCGCCTCAGTATCTCGGTGCGGCTGAAGAAGGATGTCAAGCACGAATCCGTGCTTATCCATTGCTCTCCAGAGCTAGTGCCTTGCGCCATCGACGCTCGTGCAGACCTCATCCATATGCCACCGGGAACCCCGTCAGGGTTCCCGGTGGCGCAGGTCTTCTGCGAAGAGGGGTCCGAATTTTATGCACCATTCGCGAATAGTTTCGTGACTGATCACGATACCGCGCCGGTATAGCAATTCCTGCACGTCTCGGTAGCTTAGCGGAAAGCGGTAGTAGAGCCAAATCGCGTGCTGGATAATGAGCATAGGGAAACGGTGGCGGTAAGGCTTGGCATCGATCACAGACAGCTAGCCTACCCCGACCCGATTAAGGCAACACAACCTGCTGGTCTCAGCGGTGACGATCGAGTATTCAGAGATCACGTGAGCGACCAGGCGCAGAACGTCGTCCGCCCCTCGGTTGAGGATATAAACCGTGACCACGTCGCCCGGCGGCTTGATGGAAGCTCCACGGGAGACGCTCAGGCCCATCATTTGCTCGTGTCGTTCCAGCTGTATGAGTAGGGCGTCGTGGCCTCGCTCGGTACGCTGATGTCCAGCGTTCGGTGCATGCCTTCTCCAAGGGTGTAGGGAAAATCAGTCAGAGGCATGAATCTCCAGAAGATTCATGCCCGGAGGAGAAATGAATTTAGCGTCGGACGTTCAGGGTGATGGTACGGGCGATTGCCGCTTGCCCATTTTCCTTCAGGGTATAGGTCACGCGCCCGATGCCGGGTTTACTGGTGTAGCTGTATCCGCAGCTGCTGTCGAGCGGCAGCACCTTCGAGCCGATCTTGCGCTCCCCTCGGCGGACGGTGACGCTGTAGCTCTTCCCACTGCCCACACCCCCGAAGCGGAACGGCTCTTTGACGGTCTGACCGTCTTTCAGGGACAAGGAAAAGGTCTCACTACAGGTTCCAGCTGCAGCGGTCCCGGCGGCGACCGTCAGCTTCAGGTCACTGGAGGCTGAATCTGCGCTCGCAGTATAGGTGTGTGCCCCTGTAGCTGGGCTCGGAACCTGGAAGCTCCAGGCACCGGAGGCGTCGGTACGAACTTGTCCGAGGCTGGTGCCGTCTTCCGAGAGGCTCAACTCGGTGCCGGCCGGGCCAGTGCCTTTCAAGGTCAGCGCCCCGGCCTGGACCGTGCTGTCACTGGTGGGAGCGGTGATTGCCAGGGGAGTCGAGGCTGGTGTGGTAGAGGAAGTGACCGATGCTGCGTTATCCGACGCAACTGCCGCTGCGGACGTGGCCGCAGCGACCGTTACGGCACGGTTGAGGGTCATGTTCGTTCCAGTTTCCGAGACCGTATAGGTGTGTGCCCCTGTAGCAGGCACTGGAACGGTGGCGCTGTACTGGCCCGTGCTGTCAACCTTGGTGCTCGTCACGGCTGCGCCGTTCTCACTGACCGTAACGGTCTCACCCGCACGGCCCGTCCCAGTGAAGGTGAGGGGACCACCGACGGTGGTCCTGGCGGCGCTCTGTGGGCTGCTCAGGGTCAGTCCGGCCACGCCTTTACCCCGGAGCAGGAAGCAGCCCCCGAGCAGCACAAGGAGAAGGAGGGGAAGCAGCCATAGCCAGCCGAACCCACGCCGCTTCGGCTCCTCCTGAACCAAGCGAACCGGCGGGGCCGTCCGCGTCACCGGCACCTCACGGACAGGTGTGCCCTGTTCGACGATTACCTCTGGCTTTGATGACAGCGTGGCTGCAGCCACGCCACTGACAGCTGCCGTACCGCCAAACAATGTTCCGAGTGCCTCTGGCCTGAGCTTCTCGGCCGTGGCCCGTCCGGCGATCAGGCTCAACAACAGCGGCAGCAGGAGTTCCATCAGCTGACGGACCTGCGCCTCACTGATCTTGCTGCTGGCGGCAAGCCGACTGACCTCACCTATGTAAGAGGGGCCCATCACCTCCGGCAGCAACGTCGCGCCGGCCGCTTGCAGTGTCTTTAATTTCTCCGCAGTCCCGATCAGCTGCTGCACCGTTCCTGCTGGCACCCGGTCCTGTGCCAGGTCCCACAGTTGCTGCGATCCCTCAGGGGTCCGGGCGATCTGTTGCAACTGGTCGAGTTGTGCCGGCAACACTTCGTCGGCGATCGGCACCGCCCGGGTGGCCCTCAGGCCTAGAGACGTTCCCAGTTTCCCGAGAACCTGAAGGTTCAACTGCTCCTTTAAATACTCTTGTAGTGTCATTTGATCCTTTGTTCCCTTCTGTAACGACAGAAAAACACCGCGCGCTGATTGGATCAGCCCAGCTGATTTCGTTGAATTGTGGCGGGCCGGGAATCCGGCCTGCCTCGCGTTATCTTGTCAGGTCATCCGCTTTGCGCTGAACGTTGTCCTTCAGGTCGTCGAGCTTGTCCTGCGCCGCGTCTACGGTCTTCTCGCCCGCCCGCTTCAGCTCTCCCCCTGCCGCCTTGACTGCAGTGCTGGGATCATCTCCGTGCATGACGGACTGAGTGGCCTCCTTGACCGCCGTTCCAGCACGGTTGAAGTTGCCTTTCACCCCCGGATCAGCCTGACCGAGCAGTCCTTTAAGTTTGTCGAACAGGTCCGGCTTGACGCGGTAGATGGCATAGACGCCTCCAGCCAGAAAGACCAGTATCCAGGGAAAGCCACCACCCCGTCGATTCTCCCAAGCCAGGTCCTTGACCCGTTTCTCCAGGGTGTCGAGGCGTTGATCCTGCTGGGCCAGCTGCTTGGTGACCTTGGCCGCCAGGGCCGCGCTCACCTTGTTGTCCTTCAAGGTCTGCTGGGCGGTCTTGGCCGCGTCGGTGATGGTGTCGTTCAAGTGCTGAGTCATACATCCTCCTGGGAACTAAAAGCTGGCCTCTCTACGACGTGCTGGGCTTTTTGATTTCCGGCTGACTGTCGAGCGCGGCCTGGCCGTGCTCTTCGGGCCTCACGCTCATCGGGTTGATGCTGGGCGTCTCGGTGCTGACGCTGCTCAGCAAGATGTTCATCACGTCGCCTTGCCTCGCCTGCTCGACTGCCTTATGCGTGATGATCTCGCCGATGTTCAGGATGATCTGGTCCTGCTTGTCAAGGATCACCCGGTTGACCGGGCGACCCACCGCGCCCTCGATCCGTCGGTCTTCAGCAGCGTCCATGGCCTGCTCCTGGGTCCGGCCCAGCCAGCCTCTGGCCCGGTCCAGCAGGTTCGCCGACGTTTCTTGCGCACTCTGGACACCGGTACTCAGTTGTGACCCGACCTGCGTTCCCGTTTGACTCAGGCGTTGTGTGATGGGTGTGTCGAGCTGCACGGCGGCAAGGAGGTCCTCCTCTTTACGCAGCATTCTGGCGCGGTCGATCACTGCCTGGGTCACGACCTGCCCTGCTGGGGCGATGAGGGCTCCGGCAGACCCACGGACATCCGTCTTGACCCGGCGCCCCAGGGCGTCTTCGACCGTCACCGGTTCAGGTGAACTCAGGCGTTCCTGCACCTTGGCTGTGCCTTGTTGAATAACTCCACCCGTGGCAGCGGTCACCAGACCCGCCAGTGCCCCGTGGGTATCCGCGCTGGTCGCGTGCCATTCGGTGATGATCTCGCCCTTCTTGACAATCTGGAAACCGTCCTGAGCCACCACATCGCTGCCAGCGGTCTTGCCGACCACGAAGGCCTGCTGGCGTTCTTTGGTAGCGGTGGTCAAGTTCTCGTAGCCGCCTTGGACACTGTCCTTGGCACTGCCATACAGACCTTGCAGTGCACCACCTCCAGCAGCCGTGGTCAGAGAACCGAGCAGGCCGAGCTGTTCCGCTTCGTCTGCTTGGGAGGTGGTGATGGTGTCGCCTGAACGCACCAGCAGCGTGCCGTCTGGTTTTGACACTTCACTTCCTGCTGTCTTCCCGATCACGAAGGTCTTCTGCCGTTCCTTGGTCGCGTCCGCCACGTTACCGGCCGTTTCTTTAACAGTGTTGCTGACACTGCCAGCCGCCGACTTGACCGAATCGCTGACGTTCCCGGCGACCCCTTTCAGGCCACCGGGAGCCTGCTCCTCCAACTGACGGGCCACCTCGGGTGGTACCGTGGTGAGATGCAGGCTGGACTCCCGGCGGCTTGACGCCTTCTGAGACAACTCGAACACCTCCGCAACATCAGCAAATCTCTTTAGATATAGCCATCTTCAAGTTTCGGCTCAAGCGCCCGCAAGGGTGAGATCCGGACGCGATCCAGCCCTTGATCTGATTGGCTGGCCTAAGCTGGCTTAACGGCATGCTGGCTGGAACATCATCAGCGTCGGGTTCACGACGTATGACCAAGTTGAACAAGCTCATGGGAATATAGGCTGCGCTTCCTGGTGGACAGCCCGAGTGGTACGTAACATGGACCGCTTCTGAACGTCATGGCCGCCTTCGCAGAATTCGAATGTGCAAGCGCCAACGTAAGGGTATCCAGGCCGCCAGGGAGAAAGGTAGCGTGCAAACCAGCACTGACAGGGGAACAGGTCTCAGAACTTCAGAGGTGTGCAACTGCTGGGGAAGCGAAAGCCAGATTGGCCTGCAAATTCGAGGTCAGTGGGGAATGGTCCACCGGTATCTCAACTAAAGTCGTGTCCCGCCGTGCTTGAGTCGTGCACCTTCGAACAGGTACGCTAAGCACATATACTTATTGTATAAATTCGCTGTGTACAGTAAAATTTGAGTATCAGGCAATGGCCTGAATAGCCGATTCAGGGAGGTTCTATGGCACCCCAGAAGAACGCGGAGCAGACGTCCAAAAAGGTCGGAACGAAAGCGAGCAAACAGCTCAGCAACCCCAGCTCGACCAAGGCGCAGAAGAGCGTAGCAGGTTCAGCCCTCACACAGCGACCGAAGAAGTAACTTCTTGCGACAAAGCCCCCGCTCGAGCAGCGGGGGCTTTGTCATTTGGAACGGTCTTCAGACAACTTTGGACAGGCGCACCTTGTCATGGCTGGCTCAGGTAGAACGCGAAGAGTTCCGACGCGTCCAGGTCGAGAAGATACCCGCAGCGATAAATAATCCGAAACCCACTCGGACGGTCATCGGGCCAAACAGCAGACCCGAAACCATACCGACAAGCGACATGATCGCGATAATGGTCATAACGCGGTCCGGATAATTCCAACGCGGGACCCAATTGAAGTCCGCATCGTGGCGAGGCAGGGCCATTAGTAAGAAAGCGAGAAGAAATAGTTGTATCGATACGTCGATCCAGTGGCCTGCCGCCATCGTCTGGCCCATGGTGATCAACATCTGAGGCAGGAGCCACAGGACGAAGACCCGTGCTGCCAGGAGAAACGTCCCCAGGAACAGTTGCAGCGCCAGCATCAGGTAATTGGGCTGTGCAACCAGCGCCGGCCACATGCAGCTCAAGGCGTAGCGAAACTTTGCCCAGGAAGAATTCAAGTCGTCCATGTTGCTCAGCCATTCATGCTTGCGGGTTTCTGCCCGTTCGGGGCTGGGGTAGGTATCGGCCAGGGCGCGGATCAGTTTCTCGGCGAGCTGTTCGGTCCAGTCAGACATTGAGGGTTCCTCCCAAGATGGGCATTAACTTGGTGCGCTCCGCTTCGAACAGGCGGACGCCATCCCCAGTCAGTTGGTAGTAGCGGCGGGCACGGCGTCCGGCGGCATGCTCATCGACGTCCTCCCAGGTTCCGGTGATGAGTCTGGCGTCCTCGAGCTTATCGATAATCGGATACAACGCCCCGTTGCTGATTCCGGTGGCCTTGCTAAGCGAGAGTCCATAGTGTGGTGTGGTGTAGGCGTCATACAGGGCACTGAGCACCTTGAGTAGATTGATGTTGATCCGGAGGTCTTTACCCATGGTTCTATTTTAGACCATGGGTGTCCGATGCATCGTGACGACTCTCTCAAACCCTAGCTCGTGACTTATGAGCGGCATTCCCCTTGGGCGCCGAGAAAGCACCTGAGCCAGTTCTCTGCGGCCAAGATCTGAGTTCGGAGACCCCGAATAAAATGCAATGGATGTACGTATCCTGGTTGTGAATGGATCACCGGGGCCGAGAGAAACCAGGCCCGCATGCTCCATGTGCGACGTTCCCGGTATATCGCCTCAGCTACACTGCCACATGACCGAGTGGCCGCCCCTCCGTGACGTAGACCCCACCAGTGCCCACTGGGCCACGCTCCTGTACCAGTATGTAGCTAACCTCGAGTCGATCCTCACCCTAATCGACGAGGTGCTGCCCCTTCTGAAGCAGGTCGAGGAACAGGAGATGCTGGAATCTGGAGCAAGCACCTATGCCCTGATGGGATTGAATCAGGCTTCCGAGGTGATGTCCCAGGTGGCCGCCTTTCACCGCGGTGAATTGAACGAGGAAGAACTGACCCCAGATGACCTCGAACAGTTCCAGCAGACGGTGGAGCAGCTAAAAGCCTTCTCCGAACAGGTCGAGCAACGCTTTCCAGGTCTTACAGCCACAGACCTGACTCCAGAGATGGTTGTGCGTCTGCTGGGCGACCAGACAAACGAAGAGGGCTTACCAGGCCTGTTGAAAGCCGTTGGATTAGAGCCGAGTCGGCCATCCAACACGGCCCTCCTCCGGTTCTGGGATGTGCAGTTCCCTGTAAATCGCAGGCAGATGCTGCTCAACACCTCGCTGATCAACCTGATCACGTTGTTCGAAAGTCTACTGAGCGATATTTTGCGCGCGTACTACACCACTTACCCTGGGGCTGTCCCTGGAGACGATTTGCGCTTCACCTTCAAGGAGCTCAAGGCCTTCGGCAGTTTCGACCAAGCATTGACGGCCGTGATCGACCATGAGATTGACGGCTTCATGCGAAAATCAATCGAGGACTGGCGGGCATTTTTCAAGCGAGCCATCAAGCTCGATCTGGGCGAAGGCAGTATCCACTGGCCAGAGTTCGCTGAACTGTACCAACGGCGACATGTGGTGGTTCACAACAGCAGCCGGGCCAGTCGTCAATACCTGACCAACGTCTTGCCAGAGCAACGTGTTGGCGTGACGCTGCACTCCACGCTGACCGTATCGCCCGAGTATCTGCACCGGTCGGTCGAAACGCTGCTGGCCATGGGCATCAGGTTGATCAACAGCATGTGGTCGAAAATCGATTCCAAGACCCCCGAGATTCGGCAGGGATTCCTGGACATGGCCGCGTTACGTATGCTCAAAACACGACGTTGGCGGGCGACAAATCTGTTTCTGCAGGACTTTCTGACAACCGAGAAACAGATCAGATCCAGCGATCGCCTGAATGCACAGATCAACCTCTGGCTCTCCCAGAAACAGCTCAACGGACTCGACAGTATTCACAAAGAACTCGAGGCCTTCGATCATTCTTCTGTCAAAGATCGTTACTCTGCTCAGATTTACGCCTTGCTGAACGACCTGGAGCAATTCATGGTCGTTTACCCGACCTCTTCCATCAGCCTGGAGGAAATGATGTTTTTTCCAGTCTACTCCGGCTTGCTGGAACATCCAGGGTTTGCAGAAGCCATGGGTCTGAATGTCGAATCCGTCCAGGAGAACTCGTCGGATATCGACACGTCCACCTCCTTGCAAGAGGAAGGTCTCAATGACTGACCGTGGAAGAATGTTGACCGAGTGGCCAATCTCGTTCACTTGGCCGGCAAAAATATCCGACTCGCCCAGAGGCCACAGAGCGTCGGTGCTTTGCTCTTTCTGCTCCAACTACTTCCCATCCCCTCACCAGCAGGCGGTTTGGTCCCTGAGGATGCGGAAGCAACTGTCAGACTGTTGGTGGCTATCTGATCAATACCGTAACGAACACCTTGCAGGCAACCAAAGCAACGACCGGATTGCTGGGCAGGCCAGTCATGTGCTGCGGTCAATACCGGCCATCATGGTTTTACTGGGCCGCATCCGCAAGGCGGACAACGCCATGCGGCCGTACTGGGGCAGCAGAGTGCAGGTGATGTCCTATCCGCTGACGCTGGCACCACCGCTGACTCTTGCTCCACAACGGTCGTGAACCAGGTCAGGGTTTTCTTCAGGTTCTCAGGTATCTCGAGACCATAGAGGTGCTGGTAGGCCAGCTGGGTATGACTCTCCACGGCACCCTGATCGGCCAGCTACTGAAACCAGTAAGCGGCCAGGCAATCATTTTTCAATACCTAACCTATGTTGGGGACGCTTTAGCGTCAATGCACCCGTTGGAGACGTGCCACTGCGCTGCAATCTGCCAGTGGCGGCGAGCCGCTTCTTCATGGACAACCGTTTCCAGCAGATCATTTCGGCCATGAATGAACGCTGCTACCGCAGCGGACAAGATTGTTACCATGATGCAGCCTGCATCATGTGACCTCTGGAAAGTTGAAACGGTACTGGTGCCGTCCGCCACAGTTCGTGCACTCATTAAGAGAACAGATTTCAGCTTACTGCCGAAAATCAGGTCTCAGACAAGATCGACCCTCGCTCAACTGGACGTCCTGTAAGCTGAAACGGCCCATGCCTGTTCGCCGCGCGTTCGTTATAACTCCGCAGACCACCGGATCACCTGTCGTGAATTCCTGGAAAACGCTTACGCTCGACCCGGTTCGTGTTCCGCGCTTGGAGCTGGCGGAATCGATTGCCGAGCACATGATGCGCACCCTGTTCGGAGGCACGCCAGTCATCGTGACGGCGTGGCAGAACAAGCGCCTGCACGGCATTCCACACCCTGATCAGGTGATCACCGATCAGCTGGAAGACATTCTCGAACGACAAATCGGCCTGCCGGGCCGGCCACCTCGCTCAGTCAATCCGAACAACGGGCGATATGCAGGACTGGAGAAGCTCGACCATCTGGAAGGGTTCGTCGCTGAACACCTGTGGCACCTCGCTACTGACCATCATGTTTACGGTGGTCCTTACCACCGCGTTCATCCGATCAGTTTCCGGGTCACGGACAGTGGGGCGGATGGGTTCGTGATCTTCGAGCCAACGCCAGGGCAACTTCACTACCGCTTGTGGGAAATCAAGAAGAACTCAACAGGAAGGAACCCACGCCCGACGGCTGTTGACGCCTGCGAACAGCTCACTAAGAACGCCACTTACTATCTTCAAGAGATTTCTAAGGTTGGAGAACATGAAAGCAGTCCAGCACTCAAAACGTTCTACTCTCAGATTGTCTTTCACTGGCGCCAACAACAGCCTGAAGCCAATGCTGGAGTTGCTTTGGTAGTTGATCAGGGTCGAGCAGGTGGAAATCCGTTCGATATACTCGGATCTTCACATCTGGCAGCGCTGGCAGGTCAGGATCGGCTCCACGGGCTTCAGATTGAGGTGCAGGACGTACGAGCGCTCGCAGAGGATGTCCGGAGGGTGATGTGGAACGGACTTTAAACCTTGAGCTGCTCCGTACCCTGATCGGGGACGGTAACGATCTGCTCCTTCCCTCGCCGGAACGTCTGATCGAGGTGATGGCCTTCAGTGAGATGGGCCTCATCACCAGGGAACGCCGGGAGAACGACCTAGAACTGCTGGAACTCACCGGCTGGTATCTCTTCGGCACAGCGTCGTCTCGCTTGGCCCCGGAGGTTTATTCCGTGGCCTTGAGACGGCAGGCGTTTCAGGTGGCCGGGCATCTGCTCGATCTGACCCTGCGAACCGCGCAGGAACTTACCGAGCTGCGCCGGGCTCAGTTATGTTTCGCTGTCCAGATCGCTTCTCTACGCGGCGATTTGCATCCAAACGCCCTGGCCATCTACCGTAAGGCATACCCTGCAGAGTGGACCCCGCCGTCGTTACTCGGCGAACCAGCTATCGCAGCGTTGAGTTGCGCTATTCGACTGCTTGCGGGCCGAATCAAGTCGGTCAGGCATCAGCTCGCACTGACTGACCGGGAAATCCAGCGGTTACGCAGACGCTGGGGTGTTGAGACGCTCAGCAGCACTTTGCTGGGCAGTGCTTCCGAAATCTGCCTGGGGTTAAAGGATCTGCTGTTCTTTCAGCAGGAGGGAGACCGTGACCGACTCGAGCAAGCTCGAAGCCATTTCCGGCGTGGAGCAGAAGAGGCATTCGGCGACCGGGTCTCGAAATGGACGGCCTCTCATCTACTCGACCTGAGCAACGACCTGGAGCGAGCCAGCCCATGGACGGTGCTCCCCCCAGATGTCCCTGACCGCGTGAAACTGGCCTTCACACGTCAGGAACCGCAGATTCTGGCCCTCTGGCCACCGCAGGTAGAGTTTCTTGGTGGGCAGCACGGACAGTTGTTCGATCTGGACACGAAACGCGTGTTTCTCGCGTCGCCCACCAGTGCTGGGAAGACCCTCCTGGCGCAGGTGCTGGTAGCGTCGCATCTCGGCGCGGGTGGCAGGGGCGCCTGCTTTGTGGTGCCTACACGCAGCCTCAGTGCGGAAGTCAGCCGTCACCTCAGAAAACGGCTGCAGCGCCTGGGCGTCCGGGTGACGCAATCCGAGCTTCTCACCGATGATGAACCATTGACGGAGACGCAGGAAGGGCAAGTCATCGTCATGACTCCAGAAAAGCTTAGTTTTTTGCTGCACCGTGACCCGGAGCGGGTGCTGAACGCCTTCGAACTTTTCGTGTTCGATGAAGTGCACAACGTCGGGGACGGGTCGAGAGGCTGGCTGCTCGAATCATTGATCACCTTTCTCCACGACGCCACAGTGACGTCCAGTCACCGAATCATCCTGATGTCTGCGGCCATCGGTAACAAAAATCACTTCGTCCACTGGATGACACTGGATGACAGATCCCCCTACTCCAACGTGGACAGCGTGCATGAAGAATGGCGCGGGCCGAGACGGATCACCGCCGTGTACCGAACGAGACCGTACAGTGACTACTCCACTCGACCTGTAAAAGGGAAAACAGCTGTTCGCAAGGTGCAGGACCTTCAGGGCTCTTTGTTTTCCCCCCTGTTCGGTCGACTGCTATTGACTGAGCCAGTCGGTAAGTTGGTGCTTCGATACAAAGATGCTGCACTCACGGGCACTCCGACGAAAGACGCGCAAACAACCCCGGAGTACCTGACCGTCGTACCTCTAGTGAAAGAGCTGATGGAGACCGGTCTAGTCTTGGTGGTGATTCAGAACAAGAGTCTCGTCGAGGGCTTCGCTCAGGCCCTTGCCGCCAACCTTCCTCCAACCGAGACTTCGTCTCAGCTAGAAGCCAGCGTAGACGAAGTCCGCCGGGCCCTGGGCGACGAACACCCACTGACCCTCACCTTGCCAAATGGCGTGGCATTTCATCATGGTGACGTTCCTCTGGAGATTCGCGGCGTGATTGAGGAAGCGGCGCAGGACGGCCACCTGCGATGCATCGTCTGCACCAGTTCGTTGACTGAGGGCGTTAACCTTCCAGTGCATTCCGTCGTGATCGTGAAACGACACGATCACCAGGGACAGCGGGCTCTCACGCCGTCGCAGGTGCTCAATGCCCTCGGACGTGCCGGGCGAGGAGCGATCGAGACGGAAGGTGTGCTGATCCTGGTGGCACAGTGGCCGGAGAGTGATGCTGAGGTGCTGCGGGAAGCGCAGCCCTCTCCAGAAGAGCTTCAGACGCGGTCTACACTGACCGATCCAGAGGTTGTCCGTGAACTTGTGGCCATGGAGCGGGCGATCGCCGAACGGGGCGATGCCCTGTTTGAACTGGAGTTCGAACATGCTGAGGGTTTCGTTCAGTTCGTGTGGTTTCTGGCGGCCAACCGTGCACAGCTTTCCGGAGAAGTCACTGACGTCCTGTTGAAGTCACTGGCCGGCCAGCAGCGCGCCGCCCCGGAATCGACCGAGCCGACGGACCATCTGGTTGACTGGACGGCTCTAACGTCTGCAGTGCAGGCGATCGTACGGGTGTTCGAGGAAACGGCCCCGGAGGACCGGCAGCGTTGGGCCAAGGCGAGCACTTCACTCGCCACCAGTTACCGGCTCGATCAACTGGCCGAGGTGCTGGAAGGCGATGAGGAGATTGAGGGCCTCTCAGGAACGGAACTGGTCAGCCGCATCGTGGCGCTGATCTTCCCTCAGCTCCTGACGCTGAGTGAACTCAAGCGGTCTGTGCGTCCTGCCCGGATGGACTGGCCGCATCTGCTGCTGCTGGATGCCTGGCTCAACGGCAACAGTGCCCGTGAAATCAGTGCGTTGACATCGGATCCGTTCATCTCTGGACCAGACGTGCAGAAGTATGTCTATGACGTCTTTGAATTCACGCTGCCCTGGTTATTGAGCGCCCTGCTGGACCGAGTGCAGTCCAGAAATCGTGTCTTCTGGGCCATGTGGATTGATCCGCCGATCCTTGTGTCACTGGTGCGCTTCGGTGTTCCGTTGCCGAGCATGCTCCCGCCGATCCAGGAAGGCCGACTCTCACGTGGGCTGGTTACCCGTCTCTGGAAGCACCTGCAGCCTGTCGATGTGGAAGAACAGGTCCTGGAATGGCTGAGGACCCGCTCTGTCTCCGAGTGGCAGGAGGAGATAGAACTGACCCCTTTGGACGTCCGGGCGCTCTTAATCTACGTCGACCTTCAGCTAGAGCCTGTCACTGTCGATGAAACCTCACAGGTACTGGTGCGCGTCGAGGGTCTTCCTGAGCAGGTCACGACGGTTCACCCGATTCCTCAGTCCTTCAAGGGAACAGGGTGGTTGACACTCTCCTTCGGAGATGAGCAGCCCCAGGAGATCAGCTTCCCTGTCGCTTACACTCGGCGCGCACTCGAATTGCTCGACGAGGGGTACCTCTTAAGCATGCATCCCTCTATCGAACATACATTGATCCTGAGTCTGCCACTAGGCAGCGATAATTAAACGACAGGAGTTGGAGATCACCACCAATCTTAGATCGCGTAGCCAGTTGCCCTCCTGAATTTTTAAACCGGAATACAGCCTTGGAATTCACATCAAGGAAACAATGAGCATACTACAGCCTATTACAAGAAAGTTGTCTACTGGATCCAACGTTCATAAGGCGTTGTATTGAATTGCCTTCATGACCAGCTGCCAGACATTCTCTGATGAAATCCATACTGTTGTCAGCATTGTAAAATGGAGATCACGTCAACAATCGGCTACAAACGTTGCAAACATGATCAACCGTCGCAGCCGGGGGAATCTGAAGTCCGCATCACCTCTGTCGTGATTTCAGCTGAGATAGTACAACCGTTCGAGGGCTACAAGGAGCGAGGCTTGCCGTGACACTTCTTGAATTTTATGCCACTGCCGCATGGGCACGGTTCGTTGGGATTAATCTTTCTTTCTCCAGTTCGACGCCCTTCCTTCCGCGCAACTGTTTCTCTGAAGGCCTGTACTAGGGGATCCAATACGCCAGCCGGTTCAGCTTTGACATCATTCCCGGACAGGAACGTCGCAAGAACGCTAACAATCCGGTCCCTATCATCGAAGAAAACACGTAACAGGAGCCGTACCTCCTCACCTCTTGCTTTCATCGCCGCCAGAGTGGAGCGACGACATGCAACAGCTTCCCACCCTGCTCTGGGAAGACTTGGAGTGAATGCGAACAAGGTGAATGAATTCACCCCTCCTGTATGTAGAGGGTGGACGCGTTGATCTCGGCGTTGAGCAGCCAGCAGCTGTGCAAGGACTTCAGCAATTTCTTTGCGTGTTTGTGTGTCGAAATTGAGAAGGTATTTCGCTGCCCTGATCCGAGTCGCGTCGTTGCCATCAGAGAGAGCCGCTACTAGTTCTCCATATTTGCCCGGAAATTCCTGCCGAGGTCGTGGATTAGGTGTCTCTTCATTCCAAAGGCGATGGTAATACGTATCGATGTCGTCCTTGACCGCAGAAAAGTCCATGTGGGCTTCATCTACGAGGCGGGTATACTGGCTGCTTTTCAGGTACAGCGCGAAATGTACCATCTCATCAGTGGTGGAGAGTTGGGGAAAGTCACGCGCCTTCATACGTTGGTCGAGGAAGTGAAGGAACTCGGCGGGAAGCGTCAGCAGGTCCCGAATCACCCGTAGGTCGTCCAACTGCACCGAGAAGACGGGCAGGTTCTTTTGGGCGACGCCGAGTGTCCTCGCACCATCCAAATTCGCAGTGTACTCCCCGAGATGCTCGACAGTCGTCGTCAAAATGTACTTCTGGTCAAAATCAGTGACATTCAATGTCAGGAGAACGTCTCCACGCTTACTGCGTAGGACGATATGACCCGCCCTGTGAAGTTCTTTCAAGAAACGTTCGGCCTGTGTCACAGGTTCGCTCAGCAGCGTCCTGACACTTGCCAGATAGGAGGTAATTTTCCCATCCGGTGAGCGATGCGACGTACGCCCGCCCTTGACCTCGACCAGAAGCAGATGACGGGCATAGAGCAATAGTCCGTCTCCTTCGGCATTTTCCATCCGCCCCTCGTTATTGAGGTAGTCGTAATAGAACGTTCCTACTTTTGCTGCCCCCGGCAACAAATCGTCAAGCGTCTCGAGGGTCGTCCGCTCGGTATCCTTACCCTGGGTTTCCTGCCAACGGGCAGCCGCCCGTGAGTTACCCACGATGGTGGCATCACGGATATTATGGAAGATGTAATCGAACAGGGTGAATACGTCGAAAAAGTAGTATCGGTCTTCCCATTTTAGGAAAGGCTTTTTCATGATGGGCAAGAGACGAATCGGCCAACCGCCCTGTTCGCCCGCCATAAATTCGGTGTCCTCGCCTGCACTGAATGCCAGGGCCTCAACGAACGGCTCTGGCCAACCAGTGATGTCAAGGACATCGAACACACTGCCATCAAAATGACGCTCACGAACAGCACTGAACCGTTCGCCGAACTTCAGGTCTGCGAATGTTTTCCCTAATTCCATTTTCAGCTGTTCTGGAACAAGTTCCGTCCCTCCTCCCTGACGCTGCTGGAAGGCTTCGGTGATCTGGGCTTCATGTATCTGCCATTCAGCTCTGAGTATCTGTTCTCCGTCGGTGAGATCATTGATGCCCTGCGTGAAGGCTGCGTACAGCTTCTCAAGACCGGTTACGATGTCCTCGGAGACCAGACCGAATTTGTGCTGAATGAGACCGGATTGGTTGTTCAGGAATTCACGAAGAAATTGGAAGTCATGCTTGATGTGCCGATCGCTACGGATCGCGAGCCAGCGGAGGTGATGTTCCATCACCGCTCTGTCTAAAGCATCCCTCCCCCGACCCTCGGCAAGGTGTCGTTTCCCTTCGGAGGCCAAGAGGTAGGGGAAAATGATGTGACTGTGGAGATCCTCGAAGGCCGTTACAAGTTGGCTGAAGTCCTCGGCGCTGATTTCTGCCTGCCCGACCTGTTCATTGGAAACGATGATGCTCTGGACATACGCTGGCAAGTGCATGGCAGCGTTCTCTTCCTCACCCATCTCGCTTTCTTTCACGCCATCGTGCTTTCGAAGAAAATGAAGATGGCAGCGCATCATTAGGCTCACAGGATGGTGCCGGGTAACGAGGTCAACGACACGTCGTATCTGCTCATTGATACGTGACACGATGGCGTCGTATTGGGCCGCCATGGTCTGCAGGATCTCAGCAGACGAAAGTGGATCAACGTCGGTCATACCCATCAATCTACAGTGGACTTACAGAAGACGGAACGCTGCCTAAGCCGTGTCCAAGCAACATTCAACAAGACTGATATGAGAGGTATACGCTTTGCGCTGTTTATGCCTGCCCTATCGGCTAAGGGATCAAAAGTGAAAGAAACCTCATTAGAACTGGCTTTCGCCAATCCAGCCTTCAAATCTATCCACACATCCCGACGTGGTGAACGCTCTCCTTTCTCCTGATAGTGGAGCTACAGAACATCAAAGCGCGGGTCTTTACGCCCCTGAAAATCCTTGTCTCAAGAGACGAACCTTCGCTACAGGAAGGTGAATGCCGCTATTTCGGATGTTGGAGTGCCGAGAGACCTTGGATCTTAGCTCAGACATCGGACAGTCACAGAACACATCTCGTCAGCGTGGGTAGGCCGATTGACTTATAGCTCCACCATACTCCCGTCCCTACACTGACTGGACATCCGAGTCCCATCCCCAAGGAGAATTCCATGCCCCGAGGTCGCCTTACCGTCCAGAGTCACTACGCCCCCCTGAACGGAGGACCTGACGTTGTATGCGAACCCTCAACCTGGGGATTCTCGCCCATGTAGACGCGGGCAAAACCACACTGACTGAACAGCTGCTTCATGCAGCCAGCGTCATCGACTCTCCCGGCAACGTTGACGCCGGTACCACCCATACCGACACGCTGGCCCTAGAACGCCAGCGCGGCATCACTATTCAGGCGGCCGTCGTCTCGTTCGAGTTGAACGGCGTCACGGTCAACCTGGTCGATACTCCGGGCCATCCGGACTTCATCGCTGAAGTGGAACGCCCCCTTCATCTGCTGGACGGCGTGGTACTGGTGGTCTCGGCCGTCGAAGGCGTACAGGCCCAGACGCAGGTGCTGATGAAGGTCTTGCAGCGCCTCAAAATTCTGACTCTCATGTTCGTAAACAAGATCGACCGCACAGGAGCCCAGGAGCGTCGGCTCCTGAGTCAGCTCTCCAGTCGCCTGAGCCTTCTTTGCCTGTCCATGGGCGAGGTGGAAGGGCTGGGGGAAAAGACGGCCCCGTTTCGGCCGTTCGACCTGACGGAACCGGCGTTCACCGAAACGCTGGTCAATGCGCTTTCCACAGCCGACAGCACCTTTCTGGCCGATTTCCTGGTCAACGGCTTCGAATTTTCCCCAGCGCTCCTGCTCGAGCGGCTGACCGAGCAGGTCAAGGCCGCGACGCTCCATCCGGTGTACTTCGGCTCCGCGCTGAAAGGCATCGGGGTTCAGGTGCTGATGCGGTCCCTGACCCGCTTCCTGCCGACACCTGACAGAGACGCTCAGGGTCAGGTTGCGGGAACAGTCTTCAAGATCGACCGTGGCCGAAACCGGGAGAAGATCGCCTCTCTACAGTTGACCTCCGGTGCCATCCGTGTTCGGGACCTGATCGAGACTGGACGACCGGTAAGGTCGAAGATCACTGCCATCCGTGTCTACGAGCGAGGGCGTATGGTCGATCGCGACCGGCTCAGTGCCGGGCAGATCGGGCACCTCTGGGGACTGACCGACGCGAAGATCGGTGACATCATCGGCCAACGGCACAGTCCCGCTTCCTCACCTTCATTCTCGCCTCCCGTTTTCGAAACGGTCATCGTTCCGGAGCATGCAGGTGACGAAGCCGCTCTACACCTGGCCCTCTCCCAGCTGGCCGAGCAGGACCCTCAGATCAACTTCAGACAGGATGACGAGGCCCACGAGCTGCGGCTCTCTCTTTACGGTGAGGTGCAGAAAGAAGTGATCGCGGCGACGCTCGCCCAGGAGTTTCATCTGGCGACTCGATTCACTGAGACTCTTCTCCTGCATATCGAACGGCCTGCAGGCACAGGGGAAGTGGTGGAAAGATTAGGAAAAGGCCAGCCTCTGTTCGCGACCGTCGGTCTCCGGATCGAACCTGGACTGCCCGGGAGCGGTGTCGCTTACGGCGTCTCTGTAGAACCAGGTTGCATGCCGCCCGCCTTCTTCAACGCAGTGGAAGACACCGTCCGGGACGTCCTTCGTCAGGGCCTCTCCGGCTGGGAGGTCGCCGACTGCCGGGTCACCCTCACGGAAGCCGGGTATAGCGCGCCCAGTTCGGTCGCGGCCGATTTCCGAATGCTCACCCCGCTGGTCCTGATGACCGCACTCAGTCAGGCGGGGACGGTCGTGTGCGAGCCGATCTTCCGCTTTCATCTGGACGTCCCGACCGGCACCCTGAACGTGATTCTCCCTGCCCTGTCCCGTCACGGAGGCATCCTGGATTCCCAGGCGGTTCAGGGCACCGACACGGTGTTGGAAGGGTTCCTTCCTGCGGCCTCAGGACAGCGTTTGCTGGCTCAGATTCGAGCGTTAACCCAGGGCGAGGGCGTCCTGTCATACACCTTCGACCATTACGCACCAGCGACGGGGCAACCGGCAACCAAGGTCCGTCTCGATGTCACGCCTCTGGACCGCAAGGCGTACCTGCAGAGCATCAACAAGTGGTTTTGATGCAACACCCCATCAGCAGTGACCTCTCAGCTGGAGTTGCCCCTCATCAGGGCCAGCTCCTTCACGTTGAGCCTTTCTCTCCACCCTCATTTGGAGGATCTATGCCGTTTCGTCTCGCCCTGTTTCTCTCGTACTACCGTCCTTACCGGCACATCCTTGTCCTGGACCTGCTCTGTGCCTTCGTCGTCGCGGCGATCGCCCTCGTCTTCCCTCTCGCTGCCGGGTACGTCACACGCACCGTTCTCCAGCATCCCGGTCCTGAGGCGTGGGGCCAGCTGGCCTGGACCGGCGTCCTGCTCCTGGGTCTGGTCGGCCTGCAGGCGGCCGCCAACACCTTCGTGGACTACCAGGGGCACATGATGGGCACCTACATGGAACGGGACATGCGCCGTGACCTGTTCCGGCACCTGCAGACTCAGGCATTCGAGTTCTACGACCGCCAGCGCACCGGACAATTGATGAGCAGGCTGACCAACGACCTGTTCGACATCGGCGAGCTGGCCCACCACGCCCCGGAGGACTTCTCAATTGCCGCCTTCAAGTTCGTCGGCGTGTTCCTGATCCTGCTGAACATCAACCCGGCCCTGACACTGCTCCTGTTCTGTTTCCTGCCGTTGATGGCGGTGTATTCCCTGATCTTCAGCCGCAGGCTGAACGCGGCCCTGCTGCGCAGCCGGATGCGGATCGGCGACGTGAACGCTCAGGTCGAGGACTCTCTGACGGGCATTCGGGATGTCCAGGCCTTTACCAGTGAACCGTTTGAACAGCAGCGCTTCGACGCCGAGAACGAGCGCTTCGTGGAAAGCCGCCGGGACGGGTATGTGAGCGACGCCTACTTCTACCAGGGGATGACCGCTTTCACGCAGCTGATGACGATCTCAGTCCTGATCGTCGGGGGACTGGCGATCCTGCGGGGCAGCTTACAAACAGACGAACTGGTCACCTACCTCCTCTGCGTCGGCATCCTGATCGATCCGGTGCAGCGCTTCGTCAACATCGCGCGGTTGCTGCAGCAAGGCGTGACCGGCTTCCAGCGCTTCCAGGAACTGATGGCGGTGAAGCCGAGCATCCAGGACCGGCCCGGGGCTCCGGCCTTGGTGGTGACGCGGGGGGAAATAGACTTTGAGCAAGTCGTCTTCCAGTACCGCCCTGACGTTCCACCCGTTCTGAAGGGCCTCGACCTGAAGATCAGGGCCGGGGAATTCGTGGCTCTGGTGGGAGCGTCCGGTGTCGGCAAGAGCACTCTGTGCGCTCTGATTCCCAGGTTCTACGAGGTGACTGCTGGACGGATTCTGATCGACGGTCAACCGATCAGGGAGGTCCGGCTCCAGTCGCTGCGGCGACATATCGGGGTGGTTTCGCAGACGCCCCATCTGTTCGCGGGGACGGTCCTGGAAAACATCCGCTACGGTCGCCTGGAAGCCACCTTCGAAGAGGTAATGGAGGCGGCCCACCAGGCGGGGGCGCACGGCTTCATCACGGCGTTGCCCGACGGGTACCACACCGAGATCGGTCAGCGGGGCATGACCCTCTCGGGCGGACAGAAGCAACGGCTTAGCATCGCGAGGGTCTTACTGAAAGACCCTCCGATCCTGATCTTCGACGAGGCGACCAGTGCACTCGACAACGAGAGTGAAGTCCTGGTCCAGCAGTCGCTCGAACGACTGGCAGAACAACGTACGACCCTGGTCATCGCCCATCGTCTGTCCACCATCCGGAACGCCCACCGCATAGTGGTGCTGACGGAGCATGGGGTGGCCGAGGAAGGAACCCATGATCAACTCGTGGGTTCCGGTGGCCTTTACGCTCAGCTGCAGCAGGCCGGGATGCGTCTCTAGCCTCGGTCAGCCAAGCAGGCTGGATTCCCGAAGGTCAGAATCGAAAACCATTTATACAGGAATGCAGCAGTTACTGCATTCCTGTGTTCCTGTCGGTAAGGAGCCAGCTGTAGAGAGGAAACTGCCCCTGACGAGCCCTTCTTAGGTACGCCTCCAGCGAAGCGTGATGACGTTGACTTGGAAGAACGACCAGATTTTCTGGTGCATTGTTCAGCGAGTTGCCATCCCGATGGTGGACGATCTCCCCTGCTTGGAGCGGACGGCCAAGCATCTCAGCTGCGATCAGGCGATGCAGCGGCACGGACCGGCCCAGTTCCGGGACCCACTTCTTCGTATACCGTTTGACGACGCGGCCGACCACCTGCCCTCGCTCCTGCATGCATTACTGTATCACGGAATTCCTGTTTGCAGTAATGCAGTATCTCCTTGAATGCGCTGATCAGTCATGCAGTGCCGGGTATACTGCAGCCATGATTTCCTCCGCGTTCGACGAGCTCCGGACCACAGTCAGGAAGGCCGCACCATGAAGCTGGCCGTCGCCAATCTCAAAGGTGGGGCCGGGAAGACCACAACGGCCATTTACCTGGCAAATGCCCTGGCCGCTTCTGGGCGGACGCTGCTGATTGACGCCGATCCTCAGGGGTCAGCGCTTTCCTGGAGTGAGACTGCGGGCGATTTCCCACTGCCTGTGGTAGCCGCACCTGTCAAAGACCTCAACCGGCGGGTCCCACAGCTCTCGGAGGGCTATGCCCATGTGGTGATCGACACGCCTCCAGGAGAACTGGCCATCACCCGCTCGGCCATGCTGGCAGCCGACACGGTACTGATCCCGATCCCCCCCAGTGTGATGGACCTCGACCGTTTACGGCCGACGCTCGAGGTCCTCGCGGAGATCGAGAGCCTGCACAACCCACAGGTGTTCTGCCTGCTCACCCGGGTGCGCCGGGGTACACGCAGCAGCCGTGCGGCCCGGGAGGTGCTGGTAGAGCTGGGACTCCATGTGCTTACCGCAGAGATCTCTTTGAGGGAGAGCTATGCCAACAGCTTCGGTCTGGGCCTGACCGAGGAGCTGGGCGAATACATTGACGTTCTTAACGAACTGCAGGGGCAGGTGAAACAGGCATGACCAAGGGAAAGCCCAGTGACGTGCTGAGCCGTATGAAAGCCGCAGCCAGCCGGGAGAAGCCGGTCAGTACTGTCGAAGAACCGGAGCAAATGCCAGTCCTCGAACTGGTGACTGCGGCTGAGCCGATCAAACCGCCCCGGGTGCGGAAGGTCCGGTACACCCTGGACCTGGAGCCGGAGCAGCACAAGAACCTCAAACGCTTCGCGCTGGAAGCAGACGCAGACGCCAGTGAGGTGATGCGCGCACTTCTCGTACTGCTTCACTCAGATGCTCAAGTGCGGAATGCAGTGCTTACTGCAATCAGCAACGATTGATCTGGAGAGCTGAACAGGAAATGTTTAAGGCTCTTCCTGGGTTTCAGGGAGCTGAATTCAGCAGCAGGTAGAGCAGCGGGTTGAGGAGTGGGTGACCGCGCTGCCGGAGGTTGTGCATTGCCGGGAAGAAGCTAATGTACACGGGTAAAAAGCGCTGTGAGATGCCACGATGCGGTCGCAGCCAGGCACGAAGTAGACTCCAGGGGCCTTCTATGGTGTTGACGTGTACTTCGTTTACACCGTCTCCATCAGCGTCTCGGGCGTACTCACCCTCACTGTGATTGACCGTCACACGGACATAACCCTAGGCTGGGAGACGGGCGTAGATGCTGTGTTCGTCGGTATTCACTGTGCTTCCCTGCTGGATCACTTTGGTGATCCAGGGCTGGATGGTGGTCTGCTGGACATTGCTGCACAGCCTCAGGAAACACTGCCCGCCACGCGCAATCATGTCCAGTGTAGGTGGCCTGTCTGTTGCCGCTATCCCGCGCCCCCGTCTCCCTTTGCGCCGTCGACGCCGACCTACATGCCCCATTTTTGTATCTCGGCATGTTGGCCTTTGTGCCCAGCGACCAGATACACCTCCTCGACCTCCACCGTGCCAGCTACGGCAAGGGGTGGTGGCCGCGGCCACCACCCCTTGCCGTAGCTGGCGGGTGAATTGCTGGGCATCGTCTTCATTGATGTCCAGCTCGTGTGCGATCTGGCGGTTACTCAGGTTCAGACCCATCAGGTACAGCCTCGCGACCCATTCCCGCAGCGGTTGATGGTGACCTGCAAGCACAGTGCCCGTGAGGTCGTCGAACTTCAGTTGACACGCCAGACAGCGGTATCGCTGTCTGGTTCGTTGATGCTCGTCCCGGCCCTGTTTGGTGATCTGATGCGCGTGGCAGTGGGGACACCGCATCCCTTCTGGCCAGCGATGGGACCGGATGACCTCAAAACAATTGGCGTCATCCAGCAAGTGAAGCAAGTTCATGGTCTTCCGATTCCACCGCTCTCTACCCAGATCCCCGAAACCCAGGAAGAGCCATTCTAAATTATTTTAAAAGTGACAAAGGCCTCACTTCATTCTCCTGTTTCGGAAAACGCGATAACTCCAAACGGACCACCGTTTTTACATACTGCATCCCAATAAGGTAGACGGGACTTTAAAAATTGCTTCCTAAGGTTAGAGATGTATGAATTTTTGTCAACCGCTTCTGTTTTGCCAGAAATAATTGGAAAATATCTACAGTTCTGTGGTCCAAGCCTTAGAGTCGGAGGAACATTGATGCATCTATAACCATTTTGATCTAACTTGACGGTCAATAGATCTTTAATACTCCTGTCTGGGCTCAGTCTGTCAAATGTCATCAACGTTTCATCCCCGTTCGGTAAATATTTTCTCTTGTCTCTAAATTCTTCCGTTCTTCCTGAACTGTTACCGTATACAAGAGTATAATGGAATTGGTAACCCTTATAATTTGAGTAAGGGGTCGAAAACTTATAATCCCTAGTAAACGATTGCAAATTTACTGGATCGGCAATCCACTCTTTCCATTCACGTAATTGATCCAGAGCCTGGGTGAAGTCTGCTGTAGGCTGCCCCTGTGCCGTAAACCATATTTTGTCAGGTCTTTCAATCTCTATCATATTGACATGAATAGCCGCACTGTCTCTAGAAAATGTCATGAAGTCTGGGATGCGATGAATAAGTCCAGATAATGGTGGCTGAGATATAACGGCAGAGGGAAACATATCCTTGTTGCTGCCAGGAAAAGCTACACGGCCTATTGGAAGCATACATGGATGACGTTCTAAGAAATTTTGATATTCAGACTCAGGAGCATCTACTATACTGCGTAAGTCTTCCCATTCTTTTAAGACAATTCTTTCATAGTTTTCCCAAGGCATTGATGCCTCAGGTGGGTCAATATATGAAAATGACGAAGAAAACATGTTAGTCATAGTACGGATTATAGCGGAATTGCATACTGAGTGCCGACAACTTAAAACAGCGCATGAGGCAGGCCTCTAGAAAAAAGTATTTTCAAGGTGTTTTGATGGGTCGGCTCTTGGGGGGGCTTACTGCAAAAATGCCCTGTAGGGGTCAACTTTTTTTTATACATCCTCACCCGATTTGAAGGGGAATCTGTTTCTTCTCACCAACTGGCAAGGGCGTCGTCAAGGGCACGGTCACTCCACTTGGCGTATACGCGGGTTGTCTCAATGCTGCTATGACCTAGGTGCCGAGCCGCATACTCCAGGTTTCCAGTCTGCTTAACGATCCGCGTTCCGGCGTAGTGCCGGAATGCGTGCCAGCCGAGATAGCGCGTTCCAGTCAGTTCGGCGAGACGTTTCAGGCGCTGTCGTGCCGCGGTCTGGGTCGCTCCGATCACCAGACCACCCTGAGAAAGCGCCTTGAGGCTGGTCACTAGACTGGGAGTGAGAGATACACGCCGCTGTTTGCCGCCCTTGCCGTGCCGCACGGTTACCACTGCCCCGGACAGATCGACGTCCGCCCACTCCAGTCTTAGAGCTTCATCGATCCGGAGTCCACCATGGGCACAGAGCAGGATCAGCGCTCTATCCCTTGGAGCGGCGATCTTAACTAGGGCCTGCACCTCCTGATCGGTGTACGGCTGGCGCTTGTCCCAGGCCGCCGTCTTGTCCTTTGCCGGTCTCGCATCGCTGAACGGGTCGAGCACTGTTGCACCTGCCCAGCGCAACGCTCGGAACAGGGCGCGCACAGCTGCTAGGTGAACCCGCACGCTGGATGGTGAAAGCCCAGTTGCTTCGAGTGTGCGGATGTACATCGGTCCAGCGTCGCGCTCGGGCCGAATCAGTCCAACCCCAGCCTGCTCGGCATGGTCGAGGAACTTGCCGATGCCTTCCCGGTATGAACGCCTCGTCCGGATGGACATCCTGACCCCCGCGCTTCCGTAGAGAGAGGTGTGTGCTTCGGTCAATGACCAGAGGATGTCACGGTCGAGGTGTTGAGCAGCGAGCACCGATCGGCGCCGGCGCTCCTCTGGATTCAATTCCGTCCAGCTCCGAGCACCGGCGAGGGGGTCGCCCTGATAGGCCACCAGAGTCAGATTGGCACTTGGAGTCTCAGTCATCGTCCCGATCAGTTTACCTTACGCTAACAGGACTTAGCGTAATGGTCAGCATGGAAGTGAGCCGCCCGGAACGCCACCCCTGTGAGAGCCATGGTCATGACAATTCTGGCAATTGTTTGCCCCATGCTTCGATGCTTACACAAAGGCAATCCGGAGCGAGCGTACAGGGAGCCGGACTCCTTCGCCTGCTCAAGATCAAGCCGCCACCGCTTTCAGCTTGGATCAACAGGCAATGATTAGTAGAATGAGCCGAATGGACGTTCCGTACTTCCCGCGCCGACTGGAACGAGCTGTTTCAGAGTCTGCAGGTGACGGACAGATGTCCGAACTGCGGGAGAGATTAGAGCCGGAGAGCTTCCCGGATGCCCAGGTGCTCCAGACCCTGCCGGACTCCGGAGTGACGGTCATCTTGGGAGAACCCGGGGCAGGCAAAAGCACCCTGGCCAAGCACTGGGCCGCGACCCTGGCCGCCCACCGCCTGAACCCCGAGTGGCCGGACAGTGAGCCCCCAGTACCGCTACTGACCCAGTGCAACCGAATCGGCCCCCAGTCCGACATCCCCTGGGCCGCCGTGCAGGCAGCCCTGCCCACTATTCCCCCTGGCATAGTCCAGGCTGCTCAGGACCGTACACTGAAGTACGTACTGATCCTGGATGCCCTGGACGAACTGCCCCGCGACCGCCGCGAGCCCCTGGCCCATGGCCTGACCAGCATCACTGCGCCCGTGATCATCACCTGCCGAGCGCAGGTCTGGCAGGACTCGCTGGCCCGCACCTTCCGCGAGAGTGGCCTGAACATCGGCCAGCCTTACACCATCGCTCCGCTCGACCCCGATGAGCAGCTGGAATTCCTGCAACGCTGGCCCGAGAAACCTAGTAACGATTGGGCAAAGGATCTGCACAGCCGGATTCAGACGCACCCACAACTGCGCGGCCTGGCCGGAAACGCTCTCCTGCTGACCCTGGTTGCTCGGCTAGCCCGTGAACGCGGCCTGGAGCTCCCCGTGACCCGCGCACGGTTCTACGAACTTGCCATTGCCAACCTGTGGCAGCGTAAGCCGAAGCTACCCCTTTCAGAGTATCAGCTCGACCGTCTTGCTCTCCACCGTGACCGGTATCTGCCGGCCCTGGCCTACCATGTCAGCGAAATGGCCGGCCCGACAGCGCCCATTACTCCCGAGCACTTGGAACAGGTCGCCACCGAACTTCAGCTGACACCGAACACCTCGGACTTACTTACCAGCTTCCTGCTGTCTAGCGGCCTCCTGCGACGCGACGGCAGCCACGACGAGCCCACCTACGATTTCCTGCACCAGACCTTCCGTGAGTACGCCTTGGCCCAGGCCTATCTGAAACTTGGCGACCGGAAGAACCTGGGGCAGCGACTCGTCGAGCTAACCCGGCGCTGCTGGCACCGTAGCGACGACCATCAGATGTTGGCCCTGGCATTCGCTATTGCCGACCAGAAGGGCGAATCGCTGCTCGCGCCTGTTCAGGAGCTGCTGAATCTGAGCGACACCATGCCTAGAGAGGAGCGGTGGGCCACAGGGGTCAGCCCGCTTCGAGAAGCCCTTCACCTCCTGCACGATTCGGGGGTTGAAGTGGAAGGCCAAGTGTTGGATTGCCTTCTTCAGCGAATCACCAATTTAAAAGACAGAAGATTTGCCTTCACGCAGGAGCTCTATTTCCTACCTGTTATCCTCGCCAGCAATCCTGATAAGTGGGTGCGCAAGATGATAGCCGCAAACAGGAGCACCCCTGTCACCATCCTCACCACCCTCGCCACCGATGCTGACACTGGTGTGCGGCAGACGGTGGCCGCGAACAGGAGCACCCCTGCCACCGTCCTCACCACCCTCGCCACCGATCCCGATGCTGATGTGCGGCAGGCAGCGGCCGCGAACAGGAGCACCCCTGCCACCATCCTCACCACCCTCACTACCGATCCTGATGATGGTGTGCGGAAGGCGGTGGCCTCGAACAGGAGCACGCCTGCCACCATCCTCACCACCCTCGCTACCGATCCCAATGCTGATGTGCGGCAGTTGGTGGCTGCGAACGGCAGCACCCCCGCCATCGCCCTCACCACCCTCGCTACCGATCCTGATGCTGATGTGCGGCTAAAAGTGGCCGCGAACA
>Ga0160427_10000177_pt1 | contig 43377 bp, 40 predicted proteins | sample SolpanmetagenomL_FD_108194 | JGI IMG/M metagenome (GOLD analysis project Ga0160427, IMG submission 108194) | Solar panel surface microbial communities from Lawrence Berkeley National Laboratory, California, USA - L | ecosystem: Engineered > Built environment > Solar panel > Unclassified ...
AATCGGCTACAAGCCGTTTTAACTTACCATTTTCACACTCAAGTGATTTAAGGCGCGTTGCATCATTAACATTCATACCGCCTACGACGGTGAGACCTAAAGCAATTTTATAAAGTGGAGACGTTGTTGTCATAGTGATGTTACTTTCATTATTTTGGTAATTAGATAGCAGTATATAAACTTTACCTTTATGCTTACCTTGCATTCCATTAGGTGAGGTTGTCAATACAATCAATACGTTAATATCAAATATTTATTTAACTAGGCTAGCTATATATAATCCATAGTGGGTTCAGAGACACGCGTTCATATTAGCCCCTAATCCATCTACTCATGTTTGTTCTCAGCGTTGGGAGACCTTTCAGCATCCTTTATTGATTTATCTTTTTTCTTTTTGCCTTCAACAATTGCAATGATTTTAACGGCATGATCGCGTTGATGTTGAACTATAGGATCATCATGTATCTCTTGACCCTGGAAGTTAATACGGTATTGAGTTGTCAGTACAGCTCTGTGATATCTGATGTTACGCGTATAGTAGCCAATAGCATCACGTATTGACTTCTTTGAGGGTATATCTAATGGTGTAATTGTCGTACCTGTCTGTTGGTCTTCTGTACTTGATATTGTATTAAATGTCAGACCAAGATCTTGATAGATATCTTGTTCAATCTTAAGCTTAAGAGGTTTAGGTTCTAAGCGATTGAAGCAGATGGGATAATGGCTACATAACCACTTAAGTGCAGTCTTGATACGCTGTATCTTGTTTTTGCGGTCAATGGCTTTAGCGCGCTCAATTTCTTGAGGTGTGCGCTTAAGTTTTATTTTAACGAGCGTTTCTTGTGATAAGGGTTTAGTTAAGGTTAGCTTAGGACGTGATTCCATTGTTACTCATAGTGAACTGTTATTATTTGATGATATGATCAAATTTTGGAAATTTCATTAAAAATTTGCGAACAACGTAAATTAATCACTATAACCGTGAGTTTAATACTTTTCATTATAAGCTTGATACATTTATTAGTAAGATATTTTTCGTCCTAAGTTGGAATCTAAGCTTAGGCCCGGGTCTAAGCTTAGATTTAAATTATAAACCAAATCTAACTTAGACTTGAGTTCAAATCTGGTATGAAATTTATGCCAATAACATATCTCTATTTCTAAAGTAGAAGCCCTAATTGTTTTATCTGATCTAATAGCTTCTTTCTGTTCTTAATAAACGCTTCCGGTTGGGTTTCTGCAAGATATAAAAGTGCTGCTGCTGGTCCACATGGATTGCGGCAGCCTGATTCCCAACTCTCAAGAGTACGAGAGCTAATACCAATGAGGTTAGCAAATTTAATTTGAGTTAATCTGAAATGTTTTCGAGCAGCCTTAATGCGCCCTGGTAACATACGATGACCACAAGCAATAAAATCAGGGGTGATTTGAGAGATCGTTTCATAATTCATTTAAATAAACACATTTCTAGAATTATAATACTACGACAATGTCGTAGTTATTGAAAGCATAAAAAGTATAAGAATGATAATAAATTGTCATTTTTAGTAGGCCTAAAATAACCTTTCAAACAAGCTTACTGTTGCAAAGGCATAAACTTGGCTGTTAGGGAATATGACAATTTCTAGTAAATAACGCTGATGTGTTGACCCTTTACACGTTTCGTGATCAACTCTTTAAAAGGATTAAACCCTAATCCCTGCACTTTTCCGCAAACTATTCCTGGTATCCCTATTTTCTATTTTGTGAAAGGGCCCCAAACTTAATTGACTTATTTTATAAAAGTAATTACAATATAATTACATTAGTAAGGAAATTAATATGCTTGTTGATCTTATTCAAATTGGTAACTCAAGAGGGCTAAGACTGCCAAAAGCAATTCTTAATCAATGTGGCTTTAATAATACTGTTAATATAGAAGTTGAAGATCATTCTCTAATTATTACCCCTTATAAGAACCTACGTCAAAATTGGCAAACCGCATTTAGATCTATGTCTACCAATCAATCTGATTTTGTACTCGATATTAATCAAAATCCTACCCTAGATAATGAAGATGATTGGAAATGGTAAAATATAGTAAATTTGATATTTTACTCATTTCATTAGACCCCACTCAAGGAGCAGAGATTCAAAAAACCCGTCCCTGCGTGGTGATATCTCCTAATGAAATGAATGATAATATTCGCACCCTCATTATCGCGCCCATGACAAGCCAGATTAGGAATTATCCAACGCGTATTCCTATTCAATTTGATTCAAAACAAGGCAACGTTATTTTAGATCAAATCCGTACTATTGATAAAAGTCGTGTCATTAAAAAGTTAGGCAAAATTGATCGAAAATTATCAAAAAAAATTACTGATACTTTAATTGAGATGTTTACTTGACTTGAATTGTAAATATCCTATTCACTTTCATCTTTTATACGTTTTGAGTCAGACGCATAGACAGAAAATGTACTTATGTTAAACAATAGAATTATTGATAAAAAACATATTATACTTATGTTAACAAGGTTAACTTTTACGTATATGATTCAGAAATTACACTGCATGCTCTAAATAATTTTCGAACAATTGTTTAAACAATTCAAAATTTTCTTTTATAGCGCTTGCATAATTATCTAATTCAGATTTTGGTAAAGCATTACCGATTATTTTTTCGACTTCTTGTTTAGAAGTATCAACAATATTATCTTTTAATAACTTATCGTGTAGTTTAAGAAATAGCGCGTACGTCTCCGTGATCTCTTTCTTGTCCTCTTGTAGTATTTGAACAATTATCGGATCATAATTATATATGCCATTGCCGTTCAAAAATCCTTTAAAATGTGCCTTCTCAATTTCATATGAACTACCTTCTGCAATACCAAAATCGATAATTTTCATTAAATAGTTTTCCTCATCTTGTCGATCTTGCACAAAACCAAAGTTTCCACCATTTGTACCCACATCTGTTAGTCGCAACAAACGAGACAAAATATCAAGTTCAACAATACCGGACTTAACTGAACTATTTATATTTTCTAAATTTATCTGTTTTTTGAATGTGTCGTATTCATCAAAAGATAAGCCATAGGATGCTGCGCTTTTTGTAGCAATGTAAAAGTTTTTTTGATCTCTTCCAAAAAAATGACATTCACATCCAATTTCTAGTTTTTCTAACATCTTGTAAACAAATAATTCTTTGGCATCTAACGGTTTAGCGCCAGAACTATCTTGAGATAAAAGCCCGTTAGCATGGGTTTTGATATAAAATTTTATTTCTTCATTAACAGGACTGGTAATTGTAGCTATAAGACCAAGCTGACGCCCCTTACCTTCTTTTGTACAAAAATCAATGCTGCAATCTTGATATACATTTGGTATAAAGTATTGTTTTGCAATATTTTGAATACGCTGTATATGTACTTGCTTAATTGATTCAGGCAATTTAAAAATACTTAATAAAAACTTAGAAAATTCTGCATTTTCTTGGTCGCACTCTGCCTTAGCTTTAGCCACAAAAGGGATAATTTTTCTTATAAGCGGCGCTTTAAAATCACTCTCCTCAAATTCTAAATTTGGATTAGAAAACTTTTCCCAACCATACCAGTTTTTAACTAGACTCTCTTTTATCTCTAATGACTTTTCTTGTTTTAACTTTTTATCTTGTCTAAATTCTTCTATGCGAAAATGTTCATATAACACATTAATTGAATAAAACTTTTTAAAATTGTCGAACGTTAACAGTTCTCGTAAATTCTCACTTACTATTTTACCAGGCGTTTTAGCTACTGTCTCAAGACGGTCTCTTGGTGACGTTTTAGGGGTTGTAAAAAGGTCATCTTGTGCCTCTATCTCGTTATCACTAGCGTAGCTAACAGAATACAATGAGGGAATAATCATTAAAATAATTGTATAAAAACTATTAAATTTCATAATACTCTTTCTTTTTCACCAACTACACAGACAATAGAAATAATCAGTTAATATTGTCAAGATTATTCTTACCCGATTGGTAGTTTAGGCTGATATCTGACAAGCTTATGTTACATCAAAGATTATATAAGAAATATCTTATCTCTTATGTCATTACAATTTCAATAGCCGCATCTGAAATAACTGCATGGTACGCTTGCAGATTGCGTTTTCTCTCTAATTTACATGAGCACTAAATTACACAAATTAAATACCAATTTCAAATTTATCATTTCGTATTCGCTTAAGTAAGCGTTATGAAGTGCGTTTTGTAAAAACCATTCATACGCAATATGCAAACTCGAAAGTTTGCGTTTTGATTTAGTTCATTTGAAAAACAAAATACTTAAATAAGATATGCTTTTGTGAGTATGGGCGTAACGAAAATTATCTTACCTAAAACGATTAACGCTTGCGAAAAAGTGAAACGGCTTAGTTGATTATTGAATGTTGTTTTTATAGGTTACAAAATGCCTCAGGTATACGAAAAGTATTCTCAACAATTCTTGAGTTTATTTCGAACCGGTCATGATCAAGATTAAGAATCTGTGGACTTATGGACAGTGGCTGCGCCACCAGGACTGTGGCATGGATAAATTTATGCTTATTATCATTTTTAATGGAATAAATTAATCCACCCCTTGATCGTCCCTCTGCCCACAGGGTCCACAAGATCAAACGCTTATCCTGATGGACAACAAACGGGCCCAGCGTGGATAACTGCGGTGCAGTCAGAAGAATATCCACCCTGAACCCTGTTGACCACAGGCAAGCGTAACAACAAACAACCTATTAAAAATATATTTCAAAATAAAAATAAAAATCCTGTTTTTAATTAATTCCATAACCGTGTTTAAGGCGTAAGGCCCACACCGCCTGACAGCATGGGGAAAAGGTCACAAATCCCCAAGAGGGGGTGACTTTACCCCAAGCCTTGGACAACGCTATAAAAGCGTTGACCACAGTCTATGCTGGGCACAACCTTATGATGAGAGAATCTGTTTCTTGGCAGCAAAGAGTATGATTCTTTTTGATTCACCGTGATCATACTGATCACAAACAGTTTATAACACTCATTTCCCGGCAATTGTGATACGGTGATCCCTCTTTCTTAATGATGATACCCCCTTGAGATACCACGTGCGGCACTAGCATTTTTTTCATATTTTGATAACCGTTTTTGGCAGCTTCAGCCCCATACACCATACGCACCCCCTGGGTGCTAGATAAACCCTTGATTTTACTAGGTTTATTGAGTAATTTACAAATAATGTTAGGGACATAAATGGAGTCATATTTTCTTTAAAATGGCGCATTTCCTTATTTAATAATCATTAAAGTAGGGACATTCGTGGGTCCATGGAAATATTATGAAGTCAATAAAATCTATTAAGCTACGCGTCACGCCAGAACAGCATTTTCTTTATAAAAATGATGCAAGTTACCAAGGCCTGTCTCTCAACACCTATTTAATCAAATTGATTCAAGATAAAGTAACAATTAATCAACAACTCTATCATCTTCACCAATCCATTACTCAACTTAAAAAAACGCTTCCTACTGCTCCCCCTAGTCAGTCGCCGCCATCTGATTCATCTAATGAAATCTTGATTGAAATTCTCCTTATGTTACGCTCGGTTGTTAACCCTGGAAATTTAATCATGATTCACAGTGAGTTAGAGCGCCTTAGCTATAAACATTGGTCGCCTCGTGAATAAAAACAGTGAATCGTTTAAGATATTTAAAATGTTGTGTCTATTATTTTAAACTTGGTGACGAATCCAACAAACACGATACAGGTCATTAACCGTTTTAATGTCACAACGATGCTGATGCCATCTTGTTTGCGGGCAACTTAACGGTGCAACAATACAGTGATCACCATCAAGCTTTTGAACTTGGCAAAGCTGTAAAGGCAAAGTTGATTTCATCGATATTTTATCAAAATCTGAGTTTACCATTAAGTCTAATGGCACCAATGCTAAGCACACCTGTCCCACGCTTAAATCCTCTACCCTCACAGCAATACCGCCAACAAAATCACCTTTACTGAGGTGATAGGCTGCATAATCCTGATCCACCATCATAACTTGGGCACTGTCATTGTTGCGCACGAATGCATCCACTTCACTTTGAATGGGATTCAAAGCAGTATTCTGGTGAACGTGGTGTTGGTTTGAGGATGTATCAACGCTATAGGCACTCATCTGTTGAGGGCGATCTGCAATCATGGTTGGCGCCACGCCTTGGCCTGTCAATAGCCATGTCTCATCAACCAATAAGCCTTCTTGGCTAAAGGTATTCATCAGCAGATGCAGCGATCTATTGGATAACTGACAATCGGTATTCTCCCAAGACCGCAGGGTTGAAAAGCTGATGTTGTGCTTAGCACACAGTTTAGGACGAGACAGACCACATAACGTGCGTAGTGTCTTGATGCGATCCTGCAATGTCTCAGTAGGTAGAATCTTATCTAAATTCTTTTTTTTGTTCTTTTTTTTAGAATTTTCAATTTTTGGAGATTTCTTGCCATCTTCATCTATTTTGTTTTCAAAAAAAGAATCTAATTTTATTTGATCTATGTCTTGAAGTTCAAGCTGATCTTTAGTGCCGATTTTTGCATCAACTTTAGTGTCAGCAGTTGGTTTCTTTGGTTTTCTTGAGAACAGTTTCATGGCAATCAGTTAGTTATTATGGTCATATTATTTTAGTGAATAATAATAAATAAAACATTAAGGAACATTTTTATATTGACTTATGTTTTTATACTTTGTTATACGTTTGGTCAGTTTACACCAACTTGTGTGCTTAACCAAGGTTCAGATCGTTTAGGTGGTGTATATAAATAATTTAATAGAGGCTTTTTGTTATTAACATGGAAACAACAATCGTTCCTCCAACATTATCAGCGCAACGTTTTTCTAAATTAGATCAAACCATTATTAATTTGATCATCCAACAAGCTTTCTTGAAATTAACCAGTAACACAGCTTATTTAAATGTTTTAAACTATTGCTTAGAGCGCATGGAACAACTACAGGACATCCGCATCGTTGTCATTGATCATATTACCACCCAAGATAATCGGTGCACTTTCTCAACAGACAGATTAACTCAATCAAATGCAAACGATGTACAATTAACTGACGCACGGTTCAAGGCCCACTACTTCTCTTGTACCCCAAGCCAGCTTGAGTTAGCCTGTCAGATTTCAAGTGACAATCTAAGCTACCTTAATAAATGCTTGGATCATCCCCTTACGAATGTATCAAGTGCCGACAGTATTTTATATAAGATCATTCATAAGGGTTGGTTAAAGAAACGTCAGTTTAATCATGACGCCCTGTCTAGTAAATCAGAGCAAGCAAACAAGTCAGGGTTATCACATCAAGATGATGTACCAGCAGCAGAAACGAAAAACTATTACCGCCTGGACTTTATTCAACTGCAACATGACCTGCAAACCATCGGTTATGATCTGATGATCTTAAGCACCCCTTGTAACGACGATACGGCATTGCAGACGCGCACAGCAAAGGATGGCGCAAAGGTGGGCTAGTTTGCCACATCAACAAGTTTCAATCACCCTCATGGTGATGACATGCCAAATGGCATGAGAGTTTCACAGCGTTTCTATTTAGACTGTTTCCCTGTTCAGTTAGGTAACGGAAACGCTGCTGAAAAACCGGATCGCTTTAACACTCCTGTTTAGAGGGATCCGGCGTTATTATCACTCTTCTTAACTTAAGCCGTCTTGATAGGTAAACTATCTTGGCGGTATTTTTTATGATTATTGTCCTGTGCTATAGCCTATATCAAATCATAAAAGCAATTGAAATGATGAAAAATATCAATCAAATTTCATTTAATTTGACACTAAAAAATAATTTATAGCCAAAAAACTAATAAGTTTTATAGGATCAATAGGCTGATAAACTTCTTTAAATCGCCCCTGAAGCATTTGTTTTGGTTAAGACATGCCATCATACATTTTGTATAATAAATCATTACTCTGTGCTCATTTAAACAATTTATTTTTATCCTAATTTTTCACATCCACACCTACCCCTATTCGCTTAAGTGTCAACAAACTATTCATCAACTATCATTTACGCCTAACAACAATTTATCCAAATTTTGTAAGTTTTGCTAAATGCGCACTTATGCGCCAATTTCATTTTAATGATTTTTTAAAGAGTTTTTTTCTAATTTTTACGCTCAAAATACTGTTTTAGTAGATGAATAATTTCATTATTTTTATCAGTTAAAATTAGCATTAATAAAATTTCAGGCATAAGTCCAAAATCAATATTTAACTCATCATAAATATCCTCGACTTGATTTTTGAATTTATCAATGAAAAAATTTTCATTCATAAAAAGTGGTAAGCTCATCCCATGTTCATAACAGCCGGATTGATAGTGTAGCAAATACTCTTTAATAGATTCTTGCCTGGTCATTGTTGTTATAAAAGATCGCTCTGGAGTAAAAAGATTCTCAATCACGTGATTATTTAATACTAAGTCTGCAATATATTTAGATAAATAAGGAGATAAATGTAAGCCGTCACGATAAGTACCACTTAAAATAATAAGACCCTCAATAGAAGTTTTTCCAATAAGTGGAAAGGTATCAACTGTGACAGGACGGTTACCTACAATCCAGTTTTTTATCTCAGATTGATAAAATTTTTGATCTATTTGTTCTATTGCACACTTTATTAAAAACTGAGCCAACCCCAGTGAAATGCTGGATTGAGGGGAACTGTAAATATTGTTAGTAGCGCCAATATAAAGTGACGTATTATCTCTGGGTAGTACATGTAATCCACACGCACCTGCCCTGTTTGGTGTGCGAATAACATTTTGCACATCATTTTTTGAACTTATCAATGCGGCATACCCCACACCAGCAAACGTTAAGGGTATTTTGTCCCTAATCTCGGGAATTTTGTTTATAAGTGTTTGAGTATAAGCACCTGTGGCTAAAATAACTTTTTCTGCAAAAATTATTTCATTTGATTCAAGAACAACCCCTTTAACAGCAAGATTTGAATATTGAATATTTTCAACTTTAGCATTAATAAAAGTCACATCAAAAATGGACATTAGAACTTCTTTCAAACTATTTTTAAGTTTGACTGGATTAATATATCCTTCATTAGGCAAATATATTGTTTGTAGAGGACGACAAGATTCTATGGGATTAATATATGGTATTTCGTTTGAAAGTATTTCTTCATACGGTTCTTGATATTCTTGTAAGGCTTGCTTTACTGCAAGGAAATTCTTTGTATCTAATATACCTGATTTTGCGTTTAATAAGATATAAGTTCCATTTTTTATTTCTAGTTTTTCGTCAATGTATTGATTGAGATTGATTATCCAATTCGGCCATTTTTTTAGAGCGTTTCGCCCCATTTCAAATTTGGTCACACTGTATTTATTGCTAAATGTAGTATGAGTGACTTCTGCAAAACAACTCAACATAGCGCCAGCACCTATGGAAGCTGCATTTAAAGACTGGTTGCCAATAATAGCTAACTTTAATTCTGGACTTTTTTCAAGGATTGAAAGCGCTGTCGAATATCCTAAAATCCCATCTCCTACTATAATTATATCAAATAATTTTCTCATAATATCAATCTTCTTAACTTTTTTGATGACAATATGGCATATTTATTAAATAGCAACAATTTAAGCAGCCTTTAATAATTTATAAATTGTTATTGAAACTATAATGCAATTAACACTGTTTTACAGAAAGCTAGAATGTTTAAACTATTTCAAGAAAAGGCAGCAGAAGCACCACTTAAGCTTTTCGGTTTATTCGGTATTGTTAATTATCCTCTGTTCTACTTTTTTTGGAAATTAATACCAGATTCAAGATATGACGATTTAAAATTAAGAGCTGTTGCAACTATTCTTTGTTTGGGATTATTTTTAAAAGATTTCTGGCCAAAAAAATTACAAAAATTTTTGTCTTTATATTGGTATCTGACAATTACATTCTGCATACCATTTATGGGAACATATATTTTTTTACAAAATGAAGCCTCAAGTAGTTGGATTTTAAATGTAACTCTAGGTGTATTTCTAATGCTTTTTGTTCTAGATTGGTTAAGTTTTGCAGTTGTTCTCATTATTGGTATAACGATAGCAACTCTATCTTTTCTAATTTTAGATAATCAAATTCATATTATTGCTGAAAATTTTCTATCAACAATATCAAATATTTTATGGGTTATTGTTGTTGCAATTATTTTTTCAAGACGACACGAACTTCTTCAAAAAGAGAAAAGATCGACTTTAATATTATCAAGTAGTGCAATAGCTCATGAGATGCGTACCCCCCTTAGTACTGTTGCGATGATCTCTCATGCTTTTCAAAGTAAATTCATTAATTTGAGAAAACAAACAAATACCTTATCTTTTGAATTAAGCTTAAAAGAAAAAGATGTTGTAGTGTTTGAAGATCTTGCTAACGATTTAAGAAAAACAGCACAAAGTGCACAAACCTTCATCGATTTAATGTTAATCAATTTAAAGCAAGATATTGAACAATTTCCCTTGTCTAACTTGTCAGCTGCCGATGTTATTAACCAAGCTTTATCCACATACCCTTTTAATAGCGATGAAGAACATTTAATAACGTTGACAGTTGATCAAGACTTTAATTTTTTAGGTAATTCAGAGCTCATAAAGCATGTATTGTTTAATTTAATGAAGAACAGTTTTTACTTCATTCACGCGTCTAACAAAGGAAAAATTAATATCATTGTAACATCTCATAAAAATCAAAATATTATCATTTTTCGAGATACAGCTTGTGGTATACCTTCAAAAAAACTACCAAAACTGTTTGAACCTTTTAACTCTAATCGTCCCCATGGAACAGGTATAGGCCTGGCTTTTTGTAAAAGAGTTATTGAAAATTTTAACGGTAAAATTATTGTTGAATCGATCCTAAATACACATACCACCTTTACAATTTCTTTTAATAAAAATTAAACCCTTTGTTATTAAACTATAATCTAATTAATTTTATAGTTTGCTTTTCATGAAAAATATATCTTGTATCTATCATCCTAGTACCGTCATTTGTATTGATGATGAAACTAAGTTTATCAAAAGCCTTAGTATCATTTTAGAAGACACTAGAATTTTACATAAAATGTTTGATAAACCGCACAAAGGGCTTGAATATATCAACGCTGACACTTACCGCCAAGAACTGGTTGAGCGTCTGGTTGTGCCTAATGATGAGGAAGAGTTTTGCTATCAAAGCGATGCTATTGCTCACGAGTTATTTAATCAAAAACGCTATGACCAAATTTCTGTCCTCGTGGTTGATTATGATATGCCCGGTATGACCGGCTTAGAAGTGTGTGAGCGTATTCATAACCCCTTTGTTAAGAAGATTCTGCTCACAGGGGCTGCAGATGAAAGCTTAGCTATTGATGCCTTTAATAAAGGATTGATCTATCAATTTATCCGTAAACAAGATCCTCAGTTTATTGAGAAGTTACAGGAGGCTATTAAAACAGCCCAGCAGCAGTATTTTCAAGAGATATCAGAATTGCCTGTACGCATCATGGCTGCACGCTATGATTCAACAGCTTTAGTGGATCCAGCATTTAAAGCCCATTTTGATAATATTGTTAACAAACACCGTATCGTAGAATACTACCTCGTTGAAGCCATGGGTAATTTTATTATGATTGATGACCAGCGTAAGATTCATTGTCTGATGACATTAGATGAAGGCTTGGTGGAAGTTTATCTTAACTGTAAATCTTCTGAGACATTATCAGCAGAACAGATTACAGCTATTGAGCAGAAAAAGGTTGTGCCGTGTTACTACGATCCTTTTAACCAATTTGGGTTTGAGAATCCCCAACTCGGTCAATATTTGCATAAGCCCACAGTTGTTCAAGGCGCACAGCGCCCCTACTACTGTGTGTTTGGTCAAAGATTCTTTCCTGTTGACCCTAATGACATCGCACTGCGATAGTTTTTGCTATTTTGAGCATAATATGCGCATATTTGGCACCTTTGTGCCCATCCTGCGTTGAATATTTATCGCTTACTCTCTAAAATATATTTTTAACTTTTGTATTAAAAATTAGATGAGCTTGATTGCTCAAATTTTTTTATGAAGTGACTATAGGTGATTATTCTTGTCTATCTGCAATCTTATTTCTTAAATATGTAGCTGGTGCAAAAATTATAATCTTTCGCGCACTAATTATCGCCCTCTCCCCTGTTTTAGGATTTCGTCCCATACGCGTATTTTTATCTCTAACATTAAATGTACCAAAATTGGTCAGCTTCAATTTTTTGTCGTTGATAATTGAGTCATTCATTAGACTTAAAATAGATGTAAGAATTGGTTTTATCTCTAGCCGCGGTATATTTAATACTTTAGCTAAAGTGATCGTTAAATCAGCTTGAGTAAGCGTTTCTTGTGACATTAGTACCCTGAAAAAGCTTGTTGTTTATTTTTTTATTTTGAGCCAAACTTACTGATATAATACACAACAATAATTGATACAAAAAGAATGAAATGAAAAAATGAGCATACGATCTTAGTTTTTCATTCCATTTAAGAAATGAAAAACTAATCTACAAGCTGATCAACAAATGTTGAGGGTATTGCTTGATCTTTTAACACGTCAATTGTTTCACGTACCAAGTCCATTTCAATGCTTAATTGAGCAGCACCTTGAGTAATATGATGTAATTGTTTTGTTAAAGTATAGAATAATTTTTCAAATTGATGTAGTTTCATCTTAACCATTTATAACTCCTTGTAAGTTTAGGTGGCCAGTGGAATATAAGTGTTACTAGCACTTATGTTTCACGCTTACTATTAATTCACTATTCTATAAAAAAAATCAAGTGACATTGTCTAAATCTTTTATCCACATTTATTGTTGATAAGCCTTGGGATAAGCTTAATTATATGTCGATGTTGTTAATGGTACAGGTCTTTTATACGCATTGCTCAAAACTTAAGCAGTCTAAATTTATTACTTATTGTCCTTAAAAAAATTTTGAATCATTGTTTCAATAGTGTCTGTCATTGTTACTTTTTCAGTAATGCAATAAATTTGTAATTTAGTTTTTAATTTGTCATCTATATCTAAAGATATTCTTCCTTTATTACATGATGCTTCTAAAGTTTTTTTTATTGCTTTTTTAGTCTCAATTAATTCTGGTTCTTTTTCAACATTAACAAGCGATTTTGTTAAAATAAACTTACTCTTACTCATTTTGACCCGATAAATTTAGTTTAAGTTTCTTAGTCTTTTTAACTTCAAATAACCTTTCTCTCACAAAATTCCATACCTGTGAAATTTCTTCTACACAGGCTTTATCAATGTCGCTTGCACTAGATCCCATCCCCATAGCACTGGAATAAGCAATTCGATTGCAGATAATTGCTGGAGCTACAGGTCCAAAAGATGACAGTACAGAAGATGCCTCGAAATTCGCTTTAGATCTAACAATTCCTTGAGTTAAGACAAACACAAATTTTTTGCCGTGTTCTTCTACCATGCTAATGGTACGCCCAATTGCTGTTAAATCGGGAGCTGTTGGTTTTGAAGGTATCAATACTAAATCTGCAACCTTAATTCCTTCCCTAGCATTTTGACTTGCATCACCAGGAGTATCAATAATACATAAATCAAAATTTTCTTGACGAATCATATTTATAGTTGCTTCTAGATTATTTTCTATGACATCAACTAATTGTAAATCATCTGTCTCTCTCTTTGACCACCATCCCTCAAGAGTTTTTTGAGGATCCATATCTATTATCAAAGTTTTTAAATTAAATTTTATAGCTTCTAAAGCTAAATGAGCAGCACATGTAGATTTACCTGCTCCCCCTTTTCTGTTAGCAACGGTTAATATTTTCATTTTTTAATCTTTTTCTTTATTAAATCATAGTACACATATTAACACAATGAGTGTTTTTATGTGCGAATTATGTTGATATGTTGATATGTTGATATGTTGATATGTTGATATGTTGATATGTTGATATGTTGATAATGATTATTGTACATTTGTGGATGTCAACATATAATTAAATCCACATATGTGGATTTCCACATTTCAACACATAAATGCACTTTTAATAACACTTATTGACACTTTTATTAAGATCAGATAATCTTCTAAAAAAATAGCACTACTTATGCATAAAAACGAAATATCAACGCCACGAATCAATTTGCAAGTGCCTTTAGATGTATCTATACGCATCGATAAAGAATCAGATAAACGTAAAATTACAAGAACTCAATATATTAGAGAAGCAATAAATGAAAAACTAGATAAAACACAACAAATAGAAAATGATCAAGAGTTTTATAGTATACAAGAAAGTCTAAAGGAAATAAAAATTATTAATTTAGCAATTTTAGACAAGTTAAATATTTCCAAATAAAGAAACCTAGCTGGCCGGCTAGGTTTCTTTATAATTACGGTGCTGTGAAAGCACTAAACATCTAGATATAACTTAGCATTTTTAATAGAAATGTCAAGTAAAAATGCTTTCACGCACCTCTTAACAAGAGGAGGACCCCTTGCAAACTTATGCAACGCGCGTGAATACGCCCCAACGCTTCATTAAATACAATGCTGTTAAAGGCCGTCACTACCGTAATCCAGCGGTGGCACTTATTGAGCAACAACTTGATTTTTGGTTCAAGCGTAAGAAAAAGCTTAAATTCTATAAGTTCATCCAGCCCTGTGAGCATTATCGTCACCGTGACGGCGATAGTTGGAGTGCGGAGCTTGGTATCTCTGCTGATACCTTTGCCCGGTGCTTTCGCAAGATTGGTATAGCCTACAAATCACTAAGTCTGTACCGCCAAGCAGTGCAAAATAACACGGTCTTTAGAGGCTATGCCTATGCCAGTTATTATAACCGACAAACCCGGCAAACCTTCTTTCTTAAAAATTCTCATTATCAAGATAAAGAGCAAGAAATCCGTACACAATCAGATCAGCAAGCTCAATCCTCACCACAACCAGATGCTCAAGATACACACGATGGATTACATACAGACCAAGCCAGCTCAACTTATGACACACCGGCTCTAGAACTACCCACCTTCCCCACCACCGCGCGCGCAGATCATTTTCCAGACCAGGATAATGGCTATTGCGATGATGACATTGTCGAGGAAATTCATAATGATTACGCTATTGATAACCTGCATGACGATGACGTTATTATTATTAACAATATGCATAATGACAACGCTGTGGATGACAGACAACATCTTCGTGATCAACAATACGATGATGCTGATTTAGGAATACTTGATTTACCTACTGATAACAATTTTACTGCACCAAATGCCAAATCTAGGAAACCGCAAAACCCGGATTCCTCAATACGCGTTCTTAAAGGTTTTCGCAGAAAACGTTCCCTTTCCATTTCATTAAAAGAAAAAGAAAAGGAATCTATGATGGAAGATTATAATCAAGGTCAACATGTTGGACGACAGATGATCAAAATATGGCAAGATAGGGTCGGTAATCCTAAACTCAGTTACATCTCAGCAGGCTTGCTTGATGAGATGGAACAAGTTCTAAGCTATCATTTCAATGGTCAGTTGCAGCAGTGGCAGGATTATTGCAAAAAGATCGCCACATCCAAATTTCTCATGGGAGAGGGTAAAGCATTTACATTCAAGGGCGGTGTTTACCTCAAATGGGGACTCAAACCTCAGAACATCTTTAAGATCCAACAGAACCGCATTAGTACAGGTGATCGTCAGTTATCTCTAACGGCGCAAGAGTTTGCCATGAGCCAACAATGTGGTGAGATCATAGGCAGTATCCAAGACATCAAGCGTCAGCAAGAAACCTTACATGTTGAAGTCAATCGCACCAGGCGGTGGGCTGTGCAAGATCAGGTGGATAATATCCTGCAGGGTAAAGACCCAAGCCAGCTTGACTATCATCAACACCAGTTTGAGGCGATGATAGCAGCTGGAGACAAGGACGATACCACCTGGCGTTATGCACGTTGTGCCCAGAACTTCAACCCGGTAACATGGCGCTCCATGGAGCGCACAGGGGGGGGGACTTCAAACCCCTGGTGGAACTTTGAAGTTTATTTAAGCAACCTGCTGGCAACGCAGCACTTTGGCCAAGATGAGCCCCAGATGCTCAAGGCCCGTCAGCAACAGGTGGAAGATCAGTTGCAACAGCTATCGCAACAGCTGGCAGAGCTTAACAAAAAGAGAGGGCTGAATTGATGTCCTGGATTGATACCAATTAGTACCAATCTAAATATTATGAGGAGCATGACCATCTTAATCACAACTTGGCTACGCTCCTTATTTGAAAAAGAATGTTACGAAAGTTATTAAAATCCTCTTACCATTTACCTTGTGTCAAATCATGATATTTAGGGCTGAATTTTCCTTAAAATAAATGCAATGTATATTTTAGAGAGCTAGCGATAACATATTTAACGCAGGATAGGCACAAAGGTACTAAATACGCGCGTATCATGCTTTATTAAAGTATCGAAATAATAAAATATTTTAGTAAGTCATAACCATAAATTCTGGTGACTCGTTTTTAAAAAAGTAATTCTTATTTAACGTGAGTTGCGGATAAGGAAGCAGCTATAAGACAAGTAAGTATTGATGTAAGCTGTTGATAGTCAAGAACAATAGGCACCCCGATGCGTATAGATATGAATAAATTTATGCTAATGAAACGCCTTTTTGTTGAGACTATTTTCTCATCTACGAAGTCTCTTGGTATTTTTATTCATTATTGTCATAGATCACCAATCAATGCGTTTGTTCATCTATTGGTAGGTCTGGTTAATTTCAACTAAGACCGGATAAATTTATCCTACAATTATTCTGTTAATCTTAAATCCCAACGGCAACTCGGGTTATTTAATTTTATACTTAGATCAAACGAAGAATTTATAATTCAAGCATTATAAAAAGTTGAATCAAAAAGAGGTTCTTAATAAATGGCCTGAGTCTCATTAAATAAACTCTGGAAAAGTAATTGCAAGGAATCCCATACGTTGAGCATTCTCTAACTAGTCTAAGAGTACAATATTTGGACATCTTACCATAAGCTATTGTCTATAGTTTAGTGCAATAGCTAGTTCTCTTAACTTGATATGATTATAGTTTAAGACATAGGGCTTTGTGTAAGCATTTTTAGATACCTCAATAAAAATAATTATTTCTTTAACCAAGATAGCCTTATTTATGCTTTACAGCATAGCGATCACAAAGATCTTGTATTTGATGCTGGTTTGTGACAACGCCATCATATTGATGTTTGATTAAGGTGCGAATATCCTCAGGCGCGTCCATGTCAAGAGCTTGAGCATAGATCTTACGCGCTGCAGCCTCACCACGCTCACATTCAACAAGTACACTATGGGCATCTGTGTCACTGACAGCTGTTTTCACATTAATCCAGCCACGATGTAGAGCACCTAATAAGCTACCAATAGTTTCTGGTAGATAGTCTAGGTCGATGACTTTCTTTTGTAGCTCATGGGCTGCAAGTTGACAGCCTTGGGCTTTTTCCAAGAAAATGTCAATTAACTCTTGTTCTTGCACATGGGCTGCTGCATTACGAAAACCGTGTTCACCGTCTTTAGCGGTGCGAATCAATTCGTTTAACACTGAGGTCAGATTATTTGTCATCATATATTCCCTGTATCACTAAACGATGCTTGATTTTGATTTTTATATCTATTACGCAAATCACGGATTTGATCATGATTAATAACAACCTCTTTTTGCTGTTGCTCAACAACGTTAAGAACGTCCTCAGGTAGATTCTCTTGCAAAGCATTTGTATAAGCTGCTTTGGCAACGTCCTCTTGACGCTCGCATTCTGCTAAGATGGCATAGCTATCGTTACCCGTTAGAGTTGCACGAATATTCATCCAACCGCGGTTAATGGCACCAGCTATTGTTCCTGTGTCTTCTGCCTGTTCATCTAAGCTTGTCAAGACATCTTGTAGCTCAGCTGCCATGCGCTGAGAACTATGTGCTTTTTGTCTAAAAATATCTTTGAGATTTTGCTCAGTTGTATGATCTGCTGCCTCAGCAAAACCTTTTTCGCCATTGATCGACACTTGAATAAGATCGTTCAAAACAGCTGTAACAGATTTAGTCATGAGTTGGATCCTCAGTTATTATCGTATTTTATGTAACACTATACTATCTAACAAAAAGCCTATCAGAAAACACTAAAGTTTATCAATAGGATAAAGCGTATTATATCTTTGAAAGTCAGCTATATACTGATCAGTGATGTGAAAGAACTATAGCAGGCTTGATTGACGGTAAAACCACACTAAACTGGATCATTAAACTCAATCCGCAAACATTGTTCGGACTAATTTAGTTTATGCAAAAATGGACTTAATTTGTTTTAAAATGAGATTAATTTAAATTTAATTCATAGAATCCATTTTTAGGAAAAACTACTGTAATAATAGAAGTTTTGTATTTCCATGAAAGACTTTTGTATTGCGCAAAATTTTTAAAAAAACATTCTACGTATCCTTCTTTTTTTTGATAGGATGATATTTCTAATAAATTAAAAGAAATCATAAGACCACAACGTAAAATTTTTGATAAAGCTTCCTTAGCTGTCCAGGCAACAGTTAAAGAGTAGCATAAATCTTTTGTGTTTAATATTTCCACTTCTTGGTTCGTCATTTGTGACAAGATAGTGCTGTTATTTTTGTATGAGATCTCTTCAATATCTATACCCATGGGATGCGTTTCAGGAAAGGCTATAGCTACGCCAAGATTGTTTGTGTGAGATATACTTACTTGAAAACATTGGTCTCTAGGTCTGATAATCACTGGCTGGCCAAATATCCCTGATTCAATATAAATATTATTCATTGGAGTAGAAAAAGCCTGACATAAAGCTCTTTTAGCGCTGTAACGTCCTAGTAAGTATTCTCGTTGACGTTTTTGACTAGGAATTTTTTCAAAAATTTTCTGCTCTTCTGGGGACAATACCGTAAAAGATTCAAGTTCTATTTTTTCAAAGATAGCATCTACTAAAAAAATAAAAGATTTTTGCATACAAATTTTATTTTCCAAAATTAATTTAATCTCTTGTGTTTTCATAATGTTATGTGTTTAAGTTAGTTATATTCAAATTTTACCTTAAAAAATAAATTAAGGAAGTTTTTTGAAAAGATTTATTGTTTTTTAAAAAATATTAGTTTTACAGGAGATATTTTTGTCATTTGAAAATTACACCGAACTTTTAAGGTGGCGAGCGCAAAACGAAGGAAGTCTTCTCTCTTACTGTTTTTTAAAAGATGGTAAAACGGAATCTCAGTGTCTTACATATCAACAGTTGGATGAGGAAGTTAGATCTTTAGCTGCCTATCTACAAGAGATAGGATCAGAAAAAGAAAGAGCACTACTGATTTTAGAGAATGATCTAAATTACATCAAGGCTTTTTTTGCGTGTCTATATAGTAAAACTATTGCTGTTACTCTTCACCCGCCTGCTTCAAAAGAACAACTTTTTCGTCTTCAACAAGTTATCAAAGATTGTAACCCCAAATTTATATTATCTACTAGTTCTATTGTTCAAAAACTACAAAGCTCACTTATGGAGATAGATCAGACAATTCAATGGATAGAGATTGATCAAATTCCTTTAGAACTAGCAGATTCTTGGGTCATGCCTGGTATTTCTTCAAATGATTTAGCCTTTTTGCAGTATACATCTGGGTCAACATCTTTTCCTAAAGGCGTCATGGTAAGTCATCGTAATTTACTCTATCAGGGTGAATATATGCAGCGAGCCATGTCAATTACAAGACATGATATTTCTGTTATGTGGCTTCCTCATTTTCACGATATGGGGCTCATATTAGGTGTTTTACAGGGTACGTATACGGGATACCCAACGTATATTATGACACCTCTATCTTTTCTTAAGTCACCCCTTGTTTGGCTAAAGGCGATCTCAAAGTATCGTGCTACTCTTACAGCTGCTCCTAATTTTGCATATGATTTGTGTTGTGAAGTATGGAATCAAGATAAGATGTCAGACCTAGACTTAAGTACCTTAAAGTGTGCGTTAAACGGAGCTGAACCTGTACGCAAAAAAACATTGGACAATTTTACAAATTTATTTGAGCCCTATGGTTTTAAAGCAGAAGTATTCTATCCAGCTTATGGAATGGCAGAAACAACACTCATGATTTCTGGAGGAAATAGACACGAGAACCTAAAAATTCTTTGTGTTGATCTAAAAAAAATAGAAAATAACGAAGTCTCCCTTGCTAATCATGGTGAAAAAATGGTGCACATAGTTGGTTGTGGAACACCTCACCTTGAAACTGTTATCAAGATTGTTGATCCCAAAACCTCAAAAATTTGTTCTAACTTTACTGTTGGGGAAATTCATGTAAAAAATGAAAATATAACAACAGGATATTGGGAAAATAAAATTGCTACAAAAGAGAATTTTGATATTTTTTTAGAAGGTGAGGGACCTTTTTTTAAAACAGGTGATTTAGGTTTCCTAGATGATAGTCAAGAGCTTTATATTAGTGGTCGCCACAAAGATGTTATCATTATCAACGGACGTAATCATGCGCCACAAGATATCGAATTAACTGTTCAAGAAAGTCATCCTGCGATACTCAATAATTTTGTGGGAGCATTTTCTATAACTCAAGGCGAAAAAGAAAGTCTTGTTGTCATTGCAGCTGTCAAAACAGACTATATCAATATACTAGATGGTCCAGAGATTTCTCGAGCTATCTGCAAAAAAATTGTTTCTATTCATGAAGTACAAGTGGAAGATATTTTATTAATTCGACGAGGAGCTGTCCCTAAAACAACAAGCGGTAAAATTCAACGAAACCTCTGCCGTCTAAAATATCTTAATAATGAGTTTATAACTCTTTATCAACACTCTTCAAATAATACGTTGAAAAAAGGATTATAGGTTATGTATGAGCTCAACACTGTTTTTCCGAATATGGCTGATGTTCTAAGTAATAGCTCTTCGAAAAGCCCCAACGAATTAGCCTTAACATATCTAAACCTGGATGGATCTACTAAAGAAAATTTGACATTTTCTGAGCTTAAAGACTTGAGCCTAAGGGTGGCATTGCATCTACAATTAAACTGTAATGAATCCGTTCCCATTATCATTGCTCTTCCTCCTTCTTCTGGCTTTATGGCGACATTGTTTGGATGTTTCTATGCAGGAAAAGTGGCCGTCCCTTTTTATTCCCCTGACTCAAATAATATGGAAGATAGCGCCGAAAAAATAATTGCAGTAGCTGAATCTGTAAGAACAAAATACGTTATTTGTCCGGCATCTAATTTGGATGAAATGGTAAAAATATGTGGAGACTCTCTAGTTTTTTTAGCCATCGAACACTTTTTAAGTATCAACACTCAACAGCACAAAAAACTTAAAATTGTTCATAATGCTCTAGCATTATTACTTTATACTTCAGGATCTACAGGTCAACCCAAAGGTGTTATGATAAGTCATAAGAGTTTGATTGAGGAATTAACCTGCTTTCAAAGCCGATATGAGTGTAGTACGCAAGACATTATATGTACTTGGTTGCCAAATATTCTTGTTGCCGGTTTATATATGCGCTTTTTGGGAATATTTTTAAGATGTAGAAATATTATTTTCACACCAACTCAATTTATTCAGCATCCTGAATTGTGGTTGAGATCAATTTCTAATTATAGAGCCTCTATTAGTGCAGCACCTAACTTTGCCTATGATTTGTGTGCAAAAAGTTTAAATAATACATTTTTAGAGTCCCTTGATTTAAGTTGTTGGCGTCTTGCTATTTCAGGAGGAGAACAAATCAAATTTGAAACGTTGCAAGCCTTTACTCAGCGCTTTCATCAACATGGATTTAAAGAAGAAAGTTTTATTTCTTACTATGGCTTAACAGAAACACTATGCGCTAGTAGTAGCGATAAGAACAAAAAAATAACGGTCAAGGAATTTAGTCTTTCAAAATTAAAAAGTGGAGTAGTAAGTGATCCTCAAGATGAGGACGACAAATCCACTTATGTTAGTAATGGTAAGCCTTGGAATAGCACGACAATTCGGATTGTTAACTCCAAAAATAAACGATGCTGTGGTCCAGAGGAATTAGGAGAAATTTGGGTCAAAAGCCTAAGTAATACTCAAGGTTACTGGCGCTTAGAAGAATTATCAGAGGATATCTGCTATGCGTATACTCAAGATACGAATGAAGGACCATTTTTTAGAACAGGAGATTTAGGGTTTTTAAAAGATGAGGAACTTTATATTACTGGTCGATTAAAAGAACTTATTATCATTAATGGAAAGAATTACTATCCAGAAGATATTGAAAAATATCTCTTAAAGCAATTTTTTGAAAAAGGTGTCTTCGCATGTGCAGCTTTTGCCGTCAGTCAATCAGAAACAGAGAAATTAATTATCTTAGTAGAAGCTGATGAAAAATTACCGACTTCCAACAGGGCAGACTTAGAAATTGATATTAAAACATCTGTGGCTCAAAGACATGGCATCAACGTCAGCGATCTTGTTATACTTAAAAAATTATCCTTGCCACGTACATTGACACGCAAAATTCAACGCCTTACTTGTGCTCGATATTACTTAGAAGGAAAATGGAAATCGCAATCCGAGACAACTTCTGCAAACTATTTTTCTTTTGACAAAGATTATGCAAAAAAACTTGAGATGACTGAAAGAGTTTTATATATTACAAATGCTTTAAAAACATGTTTTTCACAGACACTTTCCATACCTCCAGATCATATCAAAGAAAATCAACCTATTCGATGTCTAAGCGTTAATTCAATCACAGTAATTAAAATTATCAGCCAGCTTAGAGAAAAATGTAGCCCATTAGTTTCATATTCTGCTTTTTTTGGCGAGACCTCTATTAATCAGCTGGCAGATGAAATTTCCATATATATTGAAAAAGGAAGCTCTAGCATATCCCAATTTCATCTCAATTATGAAAATGATCTAGAGTTACTAGACAATTTTGTACCGAGTAAATTGCCAGAAAAAACAACAACCTTTCACTCGGTGCTTTTAACTGGCGGTACTGGATTTTTGGGAGGATATTTATTACGCGACTTATTGGAAGCAGTTTCTGGGAAAGTATATTGCCTTGTACGGGCTAAAAGCGAAGAAGAGGCACTTGATCGGTTGAGAAAAAATATGGAAAAAGGCGCTGGTTGGCGTTCTGAATATACAGATAAAATAAGGCCAGTTCTTGGTGATCTTTCTCAACCACAACTTGGACTATCCTCTGATCTATTTTCTCATCTATCTTCTACAATAGATGCAATTTATCATAACGGTGCAGCTGTAAATTTTGTTGCTCCATATGAAACCTTAAAGAAATCAAATGTCATAAGTTTGTATGAAGTTTTAAAACTCGCAACTACTTCTAAACTAAAAGTAATTTATTTTGTTTCAACTATTGCTGTTCATTTATCTCCTGATAGGTACAACTCCTTACCAATCAAGGAGAATAGTTTATTATCTAGTCCAAATAAGATCTTTGGAGGATATGCACAAAGTAAATGGGTTGCAGAAAAGCTTTGTTATCAGGCAATTGAAAAGGGTGTTCCCATTCACATTTATCGACCAGGTATTATTAGCGGAGATAGTAAAAACGGTTATGTAAACATTGACGACTTTTTCTGTCGTTTTACAAAAGGCTGTCTACAAATGGGCATTTTTCCAGATATTGATATAGAAATCGATATGTCGCCCGTAGATTACGTTAGTCAATCTATTATTTCTCTATCACAACAAGAATCACATAGAAAAACAGCAAGTTATCACTTAATTAATTTTCAACCCACAACGCTTAAAAAGTGGATGGCATGGCTAAAAAAGGACGGATTCACTGTCAGAGGTGTTCCTTTCGAGGACTGGCTGAACCACGTTAGACACAATATAACACAAGAAAACGACTTGTACCCCGTCTTACCTTTTATCATTGATCGTGTTCCTAATTCATCAATGACTTTGTTGGAAATATTTAAAGATAAGGTACTAGGGTTAGATATATATAATACTGCTAGTAGCGGTATCAAATGTCCAGTTATCAACGATGACTTACTTCATTGTTATGTTAACTACTTCAAAAATTCAGGTTATTTTTCATCCATACATCCAAAGAATAAAAATCAAAACAGCTGAAGAAAAGAGAAATTTGTGGAAGATAATAAATTATATACGAAACAAGACATTGCTCAACTTGTAAAAAAGGAAATTAGTAAAAGAACTAATTCAAAAGAAGACGCTGTAGATTTTAGCTATAAGCTCGATGATTTTGCTCTAGATTCAATTAATATTGTCAGAATGGCAACCACATTAGGTCAAACACTTAATTTAGACTTAGAACCCACTCTCTTGTCTGAATTTGACAACCTTGAGCAAATGATCAATCAACTAGAAATCATGCATAGGAAGGTTGTTCAAACAAAAATAGATCAATGTAAGCTTGATTTAGATATCAATATCGTTGCAACTTTTACTGCAGAGCCTATAGAAGAGTATATACGTTACTGGATGGAGCAACTTTCGTACCATCCAAACATACATTTTGCAGCATATAATCAAACCTTTCAAGAGCTTTTGAACACAAAGGGAGTACTTTATAGTAACCCGAAAGCAGCAAATATTATCTTATTGAGACTGGAGGACTGGTTTCGTTTTGAAACAGAAAAACTTAATCCTATTAAAGTACAGAACACTTTAAAAGATTTTTTAGATATTTTTACAACCGCGGTTGAAGAAAGAGATCTTAACTGTACAATAGTTTTATGCCCTCACTCCCAAGCATATATTAGAAAACTTGGCTTAAGTGATCAATTAAATAGTCTTGATCAATATCTAATTGATACGATCAAAAATCTTCCTCAAGTAACTTTATTTGACGCAAGATCTCTTCCAATCCATTGCTTGTCACGTAAAATCTTTGATGAGGCTCGTGATAAAATGGGTCATATTCCTTTTTCACAAGAATTCTTTGCCACTCTTGGTACAGAACTTGCAAGGCGTATTTACGCAAAACAACATACACCTTTCAAAGTAATTGTACTAGATTGTGACAATACTTTATGGCGCGGTGTATGTGGTGAAGATGGTTCGTTAGGGATTGAAATTACTGACTCGTTCAAACAATTTCAACAGCAGATGCTCATTTATAAGGAGAAAGGTTTTCTGTTATGCTTGTGCAGTAAAAATAATGAAGCTGACGTTTGGAATGTTTTCGATAAAAATACAGATATGCAAATACGTCGTGAAGATATTATTGCTTCACGAATTAATTGGGAAAGAAAATCGCAGAATATAATAGAGCTCGCAGAAGAGCTGCAATTAGGTTTAGATAGTTTCATTTTTATTGATGATAACTTGGCTGAATGCAGAGAAGTTCAAATGTCATGTCCTGAAGTTTTAGTTATTCCTCTTCCAGCAGATGAAACAAAAATTGCTGAATTTTTTCACCATCATTGGGCTTTTGATCTTTATCAAATTACCTCTGAAGATAAAAACCGCACACTAGCTTATCAACAAAACAAAGAGCGTAAGCAGTTGCGTACTCAACTTACTAACTTTGATGAATTTTTAGCAGAGTTAGAAGTTGAAGTTGATATTCAACCTCTTTTAGAAGATGAGGTTGAGCGGGGATCTCAAATAACTCATCGTACCAACCAATTTAATGCAACAACTCTACGTTATAGTGAAAAAGATATTATTACTTTTGTTCGCTCTGATCAGAGTTATATTGCGCGCGTATCTGTCAAAGATAAATTCGGTGATTATGGCTTTGTCGGTATGATGATATATCAGATAAACTTTCAGGAAAATGTTCTTAATTGTGAAACTTTTTTGATAAGCTGCCGTGTTCTTGGAAAAAAAGTTGAACATACAATGATAAGATATTTAGCGAATCAAGCTCGTCATCACGATATAAAAACAGTACGCTTAAATTTTCAACGCAGCGATAGGAATAAACCTATCGAAAATTTTTTCACTAGTCTAAATAGTCCTTTTATAATTCTTAATGACAAAGAGTCGAGGATAGAATTTCTGTCAACAAATGTTGATGACTTATTGATTCAAGCTAAAAGTGAATACGATTTGTCTGCTAGGGCTGAAAGGCCCAAGATTGAAAAGACTTTGTTTGATATGAGAAGACATAGAATTCAGCAAAATGAAATCCTAAATAAAATTCCTTTTTTACAACAAAACATTGATCAGTTCATAAGTTTAGTACAGTCATCTACTCAGATAGAACGCCCAAATTTATCTACTGAGTATATAGCACCTAGAACAACGTGGCAGAAGAATATTGCCTCTGTTTGGAAAAGTGTTTTGAGTATAGATAAAGTTGGAATTTATGATAGCTTCTATGAGTTAGGAGGTAATTCTCTCAAATCAGCAGAAATATTTGCAAAAATGTGGGATTTAGGCGTACCTGACTCTATTTCTTTACAAACTATTCCTAACCCGACAGTTGCTGGTTTAAGTCAAGCTATTGAGGATGTGAAACAAGGTAGAAAACCACAATTGTTGTTGGATCAGTTTTCTTTAGAAGATGAGGGTGACGTTGCGCTAGATATTCGAAACGAAGATTACTGTGTCAGCGATTATAATTTTCCTATAAGAAAGATATTATTAACAGGGGGCACAGGTTACATAGGAGCTTATATTATCTCTGAACTTTTGATTCAAGATAAAGAAATCAATATTCTTGCTCTAGTTCGTGCTTCTACTCAGGAGGAGGGTCTGGATAGAATTAAAGAAAATTTAAAGCGTTACAGTCTTTGGAAAGATAGCTACGAGCAACGTTTAAAAATTATTTTAGGAGATTTAACAGAACCTTTTTTTGGTCTTGATCAGGATCAATTTGTAAGGTTAGCTCAAGAAATAGATACAATATTTCATAGCGGTGCGTGGGTTAACTTTGTGTACCCTTATCAACATCTTAAAGCTGCAAATGTTGATTCAGTTGAAACAGTTTTGAGGTTGGCTGTTAGTGATAAACCAAGACCCATACAGGTCCACTTTATTTCTACTTTAGGAGTCATTATGTCCCATGGATATCCCAGAGATGAGTCTGTGTATGAAACTGATCAACTTGCTCATTGTGAAGGCCTTTTAAATGGTTATGAACAGTCCAAATATGTGGGAGATAAAATGGTTTGGAAGGCTCTTAAAGAGAGAGGAATCCCAGCAAATATATATCGTCCTGGCATGGTGTCTGGATTAAGCGATTCAGGAATCTATCATAAATTAGATGAATTTCTTCCGTCTTTTTTAAAAGGATGTATACAACTTAAAAGCTGGCCACTTGTTGATACAACGTGGGAAATTGTTCCTATTGATTACGTTAGTAAAGCAATTGTTTACATTGCCTTAAACCCAAAAAATCTTAATAAAGCATATTTTTCTTTACATCCTCATTCTAGAACAGTAGCTGAATTCATTGAATGGCATCAAAAATTTGGTTATCAAGTTCGTGCATTGCCTTGGGATATATGGAAAAAAGAGCTCCTGAGTCAAAAGGGAGACCGATTAAAAAACAATGCTCTTTTTCCATTTTTAGATTTTATTCGTGCGTTATCGCAAGAGCAGATCTACTTCCCAAAAACTGATAAAAGTCAGTTTTTAGAAGCTATTAAAGAGGCAAATTTTTCTTGTCCAGATCAATTTGACTTGCTCGATCGTTATACTCAACACTTTATTAAAGTGGGATACTATAATTCTCCTAATGACCATAAAATATAGAAGAGATAAATTCTTTAGAAATATAAAAAATTATTATGTTATTTGTTACTTTATAGAAAGAAAATATGATGAAAAATAAGACACACTTGGAAATAGCAAAAAGTATCTATTCTTGTTATAGGGAACAAGATTTCTCTATTTTTGGTGAAATAGTTCACAAAGATTGTGTCTGGTTTTTTCCAGGCAAGGTAGGCATTATTCCATGGGCGGGAGAATTCAAAGGTCCTGATATCTATAAGTTTTTAGAAATTATTAAAGAAAATTTGGAGTTTGAATACTATAAGGATCAAACTTACTTTCAGGACGGCAATACAGTTATAACTTTATGCGAAGAGCTTTTCACTGTTAAGTCAACAGGCAAAAAAGTGTTTAATAAATTAGCAAGTTTCTTTGAGATTCAAGAAAGCAAAATTGTTAGATACTATGAGTATGCTGACACAGGAGCAATGGAAAGAGGCTATGAAAAGGACTAGGAATATCAAATATATGGTTCTACTGAAAACAAGATAAGAAGAGTAAAACATATCAATGGTTGTTAATAATCAATTCTTACATCTAACTAAATTTAAACTTTCTCCTAAGCAGTCATAATAGAAAGAAAAGAATATAATGAGTAAAAAAATTACTAACCAATTTGTTATCAATTTAGAAAAAGAAAATGATTATGAGGCTCATTACATTTTATGGAATGATCCTCAGCAAGAAATTAGTATGATGTTTCGATATACTTTACTAAAGACACCGGACCTAGAAACATCTAAAGCAGAAGTGTGGGCCTGTTTTTGGGACAAAAAGAAAATAGAAAATAATGTGGGATGGATAAAAAAATACCCTCTTACCGGCTTCAAACTTTCCAATAATAAATATCGCCTAGAAATTGGTTCATCAGGGATTGACCAAACGAAAGCATGGGGGGAAATAAGTGAAGGAAACCGCAAAATAAAGTGGTCTTTTGATTTAGATGCTACCGCGTCTATAGCAGTTAATCGCTTACCTAATGTTGAACAATATACCTTCTTGCCCAAATTTTACTCTTCTTACTGCAAACACAAATTGACAGGATGGGTTGAAATAAACCAAGATCGCTATGAGGTTAATGAGGTTAATGCTAGTGATGGACACTACACAAACTTGCAAAACTTGACCTCTTGGAGTTGGGCAAATTGTGTCAATTTTAAAGAAGATCCGGACTTTCTTTTTGAAGGTATTGCCACTTACTATAATGATTGGACATCTCCCTCTACCTGGTTGTTTTTTTATTGGAATGGAAAAAGGTATGAAAGTAATATTATAGATGCAATTTTTATTAATAGAGAATTAGAATCTAAACCTACTCAGTGGTCTTTTAAAAGCGAAAAAGATGATATTTGTTTTGAAGGTAAAATAACTGCAGATCCAGAAACTATGATTTCTCTTACACACTTTTTACCAGATGGAACCAATCTATATACAGCAATCACACTTAATGCGACACTTATTATTGATATTTATAAAAAAAATTCTGACGGCAGTAGAGAGAAAGTGCAAACCTTGACAGCTGATAGGAGTGCAACCTTTGAAGTTACCAAGCCAATTAAAAATCAATTAGTAAAGAGAGAGTTTCATAGTATTTAATTAAGAATAGTCGTGGACGACGTCGTGTAAAACTTGGAAAGGACTCTATGCACCACCAACTTGCTTCTAGGATTAGAAGATGATAATTTTCTAAAAAAATGAGTTAATGTTTTTAGATGTCTAAATATTGTAAAGTTCAGAGAACCTGTAAAGATAGCATTGGTTAGATTATTGGATACTATTATGATTATGAGCTGAACTTTCGAGATTTAATTGAACTGCTCGCGGCGTGTGGAGTAAGAACTATTGCCAAATAGTGTGTTTGCAAGCAGATTAAGCAGTACATAATGAATCATTACTTTTATTTATATTTGGTTCCTTCTCCTTATCGTTCTCAGTGGATTAAGCACTGTCTACAAATTTGGGGTATATTTAGCTGTTTAGTTCCAACAAGTAGTGGTGTGGGTTAGTGTGAAAATATTGCGGTGAATAAGTGTACTCGTCAAGTATTTTTTGCATAGGTGTTTTCCATTGCAGTGCTTTTAACCTTTTACCGTGATTATAAGCACAGATAAAATCATACAAGTGATTTTTAAGCTGAACTACTGTTGTGTAAAAATAGGTTTTGACTGTTGCTTCTTTAAGCGTGCGGTTAGCACGCTCAACAAGCCCATTTGTCCAAGGTAATCTAAATTTTGTTAATCTATGCTTAATATTATATGTTTGGCATACTTGTAAAAAAGGATGAATTTTGTTCTTTGGTCTGTTGCGTTCATTAAACAATCTATAAGAAAATTGAATGCCATTATCCGTTAATATTGTATGGATTTTGAAAGGAACAGCCAAGACTAAATTTTTAAGAAAGGTAACAGATTGCGTATGGCCTATTGTTTCATGAACTTCTGCATAAATAAATTTTGATAATCTTTCAATTGCTACAAATAAATAAACTTGTTTCTCTTGAGAGGTAACTTTACAAATATCAATATGAATATATCCCAAAGGGTAGGATTTGAATTTACCCTTGCCTTTTATTTCAGGTATTTCTTTTGGTAACTGATTCAGACCGTTTCGCTTTAAACAGCGATAAAGGTTACTACGTGTAAGAGAAGGGATCTGATCTTTAAGAGCTAAAAAACAATCATCCAAAGGTAATAAGGTTTTTTGTCTAAATCCACATACAATTGCCTCTTCTAAATCATTTAGCTTGATGCTCGTGCTTCTTTTAGGTCCCATGGGCGCGTCATTTAAATAGTCACGTTCATGCCACTTCTTAACAGTTTTGACATTAAGATGATAACGCTTTGCAAGCAAACTTAAGCTCTCTTGACTATTTTGTATTGCTCGACGCACTTCCTGCGTTGTTGTGGCGCGTTTGTGTAATATTTGTCCCATAAAATTTCTCCTTCAAGTTCAGTTATATAATAACCACTACTTGTTGGAACTAAACAACTGCTGCATTCCAATCATTGGTACCAGCGTAACCGCCTTCCCGTGAAACAAAGGAGCTGATCTTATGCCTAATTGCTTGAGGATCTTTTTGTGCAATGAGTGTATCAATCATTTGATCTGCTTCTTGAGCGTTAGCTTGATAGCCATAATCACCACAGTATAAACCCTGAATTTTGCGCCACAAGGCAGATTTGGAGCCTTGATCAATCAAGACTTCGTTTTTAATTCTTGCTTGTTCTGGATCATGTTTTTCACCATAAATCCACCAACTATCGCTTAACCATAATTCCAGGGCCTCTTCATTATGTGTTTCTATTTGTCTTTGAGTGTATTGTGTGAAGCGATGCTTAAAATCAGCTATTAATTCGCGTGCTACTTCTTTGTTTTCAGGGTATTTTTTAAAAACATAGCTTGTATAATCGAAGATACAATCTTTGATTGAACTAAAAGCTGATCTATTATTTTCTATCATTAATAGATTAATAAATTCAAATAGTTCATCTTGATTTTTTTGATAACCAAAATCTTTAAAAGCGTTGATTCCTTGTAATCCCATTATTTTGTACGCAACACCCATTGGCTGACGTTGGGCTGCAAGTTGATCCATTAAATTACGTATTGCAACTTGATCTCGTTTATAGCCGTAGAATCCTTTAGATAGTCCTTCAATTTTTGCATGTAACCCTTGAGGATTGTTTTCTATATGCAGCTTTTCAATAAAGTTTCTAGCATCATCTGCCTTTTCATCTTCAGGATCTAGAATTCCCATCATATGACAAATTAAAAAATGTTGTAGGGTGTCTTTGTCTCTAACCTCAAGCAATTTTTTAGAAACAGCATCATGCTGATCACTATTTTGAGTTGCTGTACTAATAGCATTCTTTACCATTGGAAACAGTTCAATATTATAATTCAAGCTTGCTGCCAATTTTTTGTAATCCTCAATTTGATCAGTAAGATACAAGATTGATAGTTCTATGTACTTACAGTAATTAGTGATGTGTTTGCGGTCTAAGACATCAATACCTTTTTTTTCATTATCATTGGTTTGCTCATTTTGAAATGTTTTAAACATAGCTGGATATTTTTGTTGCCAGCGTTGGATTAGTACGGGTGAATTGATCATCTCATAAAACTGTTTTGATACCTGGCTCAGTTTGAAAGTTTCGTGAGGTAGCAAAGAGCATACAATTGATATTCTTAAATCTTGTGGTAGCAGCATAAGCGTTACGGAATTAGTATGTGATACGACATCATGCTGAATCGTTGGTAACAAGGGTTTATTTGCTGGGTCTGATTCAATTACACTAGAACTATTGCATGTGCTAGAACAATATAATACAGCGTAAATTACAATGTTTAAAAATTTAATATAATCAAAACAACGCATGATGAGAAAATCCTTGAATATAAATATAACGTATTTGATTTAGGAAAAGCGTCAATGTTTTTTATCAACAAATCAATCATTTAATTATAGAGACACTAAATACTTCTAATTTGTTGACCTCTCTCTTAAGTCATTGATTATAAATAGTTTAACAAGTAATGTACCTGTATATTTGAAAGTTAAATTTTTTAAATGACACGTATTGTTAAAACGCTATACAGAATTACACTTTTACTTCATTTAATGCTTTTAAACCCTGCAGCTTCTTGTGATGTTAGCAATTTAGAAAGCCTACCTACCGATATTAAGTGTAACCACATTCATAAATTTTTAGATGAAAGTGATTTATTTTCTTTAAGTCTAGTGAGCAAAGCAGTTAATGCTGGTATACTGCTCACTCCCTATCAAGCTACAATAGATGTTGAGACTCAAGATCAACTGGATGAGCTAATTTCTTCAAAATCTGCTAGACATAGAATAACTCATTTAAGACTAGATAATACCAATTTTATAAATCAAGCTTTATGTAATCACGAAGTGGATTATTATGAGGAAGGGGATGACCTTGATTTAGAAACTGTTTATCAAAGAGGTTATTCTCGCTGGAATGATACATTTTTAGAAACAAAAGCTATCTCTAACTTATCTCAATTATCTTTGTTGTTTAATCTTAAAAGCTTAGAAATAACAAGCTTTTTTCCTGATTCTGTTCTACAAGATATAATCTTCCCAGATAATCTGCAGAGTTTTCTCCTAGAATGTTATTACATAAAAAACTCCCATATCTTAAATCGTATTCATCTACCTATATCAATACGTCATTTGACTTTAATTAATTTAGATGCCCAAGCAATTGAGGAAGAAATCCTAACCAATAATTCTCACTTTCAGTTGAAAGATTACAGACTAATCAATCCCGGATCACAAGTTTCTGAGATGGTAGCCAACAAAGTTACAATGCTTGACGTAGATAGTTCATATTTTGAAAATACTGATAACTCAAACAATTTAATCAATACGCGAAATGAATCGATACAATATTTTAATAGCCTGTTAGGCATAACTCCTAGTGTGCCTGCAACAATTTTAGATGAGTTTTCAGAAAATCATCAGAAATTACGATTTTCAAGTTTAATGATGTATCGTAATTTAGCTGAGTTATCCCTTGGTACTCAGTTACTCATTAATATAAACGCTGATCTTTCTCAACTACACTATTTGAAAACGTTGAAACTATTGTGTAATCCAGCAACAGATCAAAAAATTCTAAATTTAGTGTTTCCTGCTAGTTTGGAACAATTAGCATTAAGTGAGGCAGATTTCGCCATTTCATTGTTCGAACAGAGCTTGAACAGTCATGAAGCGCTTTCTGTTTCGCTCAAATCACCCCTCAACTTACACTTTTTAAAACAGCGTGGTTTTGTTGCATCAATTTATTTTGATGAGCAATATAACAGTGAGCTTCTTAAAAATTTGAGTTTTATAGATTTAGATAATCTAACAGCTTTAGTAATTGAGAAACCAGTTACAGAAGCTCAACTAGATCAATTAAGCTTTTTTCAAAAATTGAAGATACTTGATATAAATTGCAAAAATATAAGTGGATCTTCATTAGAGAGTTGGCTAATTCCTAAAAGTTTAAATGAATTAACGCTTAGCTATCCTCATCTTAATAATATTTCTAACGATAGTAAGTTTTTAGTCAACTTGGCTACTATAAAGCATATAAGTTTTTTAAAGCCGCATTCGCTATCCGCAATTGATCTCAAGCGGTATAATGCTCAACTCTTTATTGATAAAATTTTAAAACAAGTGGACATTTCGGAGCTGATGAAATTTCTGGTGAACTCAGAATCATCAGACTGATCCTATTTACAGTAGGTTCTTAAATATAATTGTACAAATGTGCTTACGTACTTATGATTTTTATAAAACAAAGTTAGGAATATATCAGTAAAAGCGTTCAACCTTATTTAATTTAAGGTTAAACGCTTTTAGGTATTGAATCAGGTAAATAATGTTTATCACTAATATAATTATAGATAAACAATGTAAACGTAGGGCTAAACTATTAAAGAAATTAATGTTAATAGCTTAAAGAAACCCTAGCTTAGTTGGTGGATCAAAGCAAACTATTTTGATTAAAATCAGTAAGATAAAACTAAGATAAATGAGTTGACACGCAATGAATAATGTTACATTATTCATTTAAGACAGTTAGATGTTGACTCGAATAATGTTAGTTTAAGGATATAAATACGCATTACTTATTGTCATTAAATTAATAGATATCTAGCTGTTGGATACTAAACATATCAAATACGCTTTAAATTATTATAGATTTTAGATGCTAAGCAACCTTGAGGACATTAAGATTGCTTTTTTCGCTACAACTTTATTGCTGAAGCAATTAGAACTTAGAGTACAATGGGATATAACAGGGCACGATAGTATAACGTATCAAACCTTTGATATTAAAAACCAAACCAAAACTTTAAGGAATAACAAGGTTGCAATTTTAATTACGGATCAGCTGTAGGGTTGTTCTCATTTTATAATAGCTTAACTTAAACGTTAACAAACATAATGATAATGCTTAAGAAAATAACACAAAGAAACACTGCAAAAAGAAATAGTATCAAAAGAAACACCATAACCCGTCTTCAACTAACGGGTACGATCTCGCATCAGTTAGGTATGAGTAAGGAAGAAGCCAAAGGTATTGTTGATTCTATCTTAGCGTTGATGGGTGACGCAATTGTTGCAGATAAGCGCTTGAAGCTATCAAACTTCGGCAGCTTTTCTGTCAAAGGAAAAAGAGCGCGTGCAGGGCGGGACTTTAAGACAGGACAGACCTGCCTTGTCACAGTACGTAACGTCGTCTCATTTAAGCCAGCTATTTCTTTAAAAAACAAAATGTAGAATCGTGCTTTGTTTCTAACTCGTTTATCTAATTTTAAAGTTCTTTAGTGTCCCGTCTTATTTCTTGAATCTTGTCAGTTGGAAAGTGCTTATAGAAGGTAGTGCGGCCAATACTTAAGGTTTTAATGATGTCAGATATAAATGGATAGCTGTCTTTATCTTTCAGCATAGCTTGGGCTTGGCGTAATTTGTCCTCAGTCATTTTCTGGGGACGTCCACCAATACGTCCATGCCTTTTAGCAGAGGCAAGACCTTCCATTGTATTTTCAACAATGTTCTCACGCTGAAACTCAGCAATGGATCCCATGATGTTAAAGTAGAGCCGTCCGCTTGATGTAGCAGTATCCATATGTTCAGTTAATATTTTGAGATTAATGTTGCGCTCTTTAAGCTCTTGAGCTGTTTCAATCAATTGCTTAAGGGAGCGTGCTAAGCGTGATTGTTTCCAGACCACTAAAGTATCGCCTTATCGTAAATAATTGAGCGCTTCGCGAAACTGAGGGCGGTTAACATTTGCTCCTGACTTTTTTTCAGTAAATATTTTTTGACATCCTGCAGCTTCGAGCGCATCGATTTGCATTTGTGGGTTTTGATCGATAGTTGAAACACGTGCGTAACCTATGAGCATGATATTCTGTCCGTAAAACGTTAGAGTGGGATAATAACAGAACATTTGTAGGAGAACAAGGTTTAAGAACAGTTTCTATTATTGTTATGGAGATTTTTAAGTTTTAAAAGATCATGTTCGTAAAACGATCATCTGTTAACAAACAAAATATTACGTGAAGCCAATATCTCTTAAATAAGCTGTATAGTACTCATTGATAAAAGTTATTGATAATTTTTCTATAAGGAATTTTTTGCAAAGCAAAAGTAGTTAAGATAAAGGTTTTAGCTTAATCAATATTTGTATACTTGTTAAAACTTTATATTTAATTAATATTCTCAATGAGTTGGTTAGAAAAGGTAGGAAGTCTTTAAATGAATTTTTGTCTAAAAAAATATCTTAATTATTACTTCGCAATGGCAATTTTATTGACCAACTCACAAGCTTCAACCTTTGATATTAGTTCCTTAGATAAAGAGGTTCTAAATTTATCTGCATTCAAACTAAGTGATAGTGATATAAGCCTTATATCACAGCATCTTCCTTCCAATACCATAATTAAAGAGTTAACTTATCGATATTGGATTGAGTCAGAGGGATTTAGTAGACAAAATAAAATACAGCGTGAAAACTGGCCAATTATCATTGATGCGATAGTAAAAAATAACACACTAAATTCATTACACTTGTTTGGCGCAGATTTACAAGAATCTGATTTAGACAGTCTACTTCACTATTTACAAAACAACAATAATATAACAGAGCTTGGTCTAGGTCGATTTGGATCTTGGCAACCCAATGCGCCAAAAAAAATTTCTAATATGATTAAATTTAACTGTACCCTAACTTCAATTTATTTGTTTGATATTGGAATTAACGACGATAATATTGAATTATTACAAGATAGCTTAATTGCTAATATAACATTAACAGATTTAGACCTATCGCTTAACAGTTGGGGTTTGCGATCAGGTTCAGCGCTTTATAACATTTTAAGCAAGAATACGACGCTGAAAAAACTTAATTTAAGTAGGAATTCTAGTAAGGGTATAGACTGTAAGCAAATTGTTAAAGGTTTAGAGAAAAACAATACATTAATCAGTTTAAATCTAAGCCAAATTATATCAAAACATTCAAAAGAGACAGGAAATGAACTTGCAAATGTTATCAAGTCTAACTCAAGTCTAACTGAGCTTGACCTGAGTGAAAACCGAATTAATAGCACTGGTTATAACTCTGTTGCCAGAGGTCTAAAAAAGAACACATCACTTAAGATGTTAAACCTAAAATATAATGCTGTTAAAAGTGAGGAAGACAAAGAAAATTCAGCTTTACTAAATATTTTTGAGTCCTTGAAAGATAATACATCTTTAACCAACCTTGATTTGGGAGCAATTAACGTTTATGCGAAAGGTGTTATTCAATTAGCATTAAGTCTTAAAAACAATACTAGCCTTACCACATTAAATCAACTTACACTTAAATCATGCGAAGAAAAAAATGAAATCGAAAAAATTCTAGAGCGCAATATTGAGTTAAAAAAGGTTGGTCAATCACAAACCATATTGATAAGTCAAAATTGCGATGAAATTAAATTGCCTGATAGCTCTAGGGAAAAAGCCATACTGCCTAGTGTGCAATCTAATACCTCTGTAATTAAAGCACTTGATTGCTCATCTTCTGATCCTAAAATCAAAGTATCACCAAAGAGAAAAAGCGATACTGATCCTGTTGATCCGATAATTAATAAAAAGAAGAAGCTAAGCAAGAGTTCAGATCAATCCAGTGGTATGTCCTCAAATTCTAATAGTTCAAACAGTATTAACCACAATCAAGAAGATCTTTTAATACAGAAACAAAATCTCAAAGCGTTAGTTAAGGAAGGTAATGCTACTGCTGAACATCAGTATAATCTGGGTAAAAGTTATGAGGGTATTGCTTTAAATTATGAATCTGCCATTTTGCAACAAGTCTATTTTAATAAAGCGATCAAATGGTATGAAAAAGCATTAATAAAAAATAATGTCAGCGCATTAGACTCACTCCATCAATTAAATAAAAAAGGTATATATTTTAAACTAAACAAAATTTTATCTCAGCTATATCAAAAAGCAGTTGAGGGCTTTGGGCATAATTTCTTCAAATATAAAGAAAAAATTAATAACGATACTTATCCTTTCAAATTATCTCAATTAATAGTTTATGATTTTAGCGCTTCACAATCAAAGATACCATCTAACATTCATTGGATAGGGCCTCAAATACCAACAAATGATCAGTTTTATGAATCCATTTATGTAGGGCCTTTATATAACAAATGGGATGATAGTGTTATGGTTATTGATCCATCAGGAGATGGTAATGATGAAACAGCTTACTGCGTTGCTAGAAGATATGATAAATCCTATGCTATTATTGCTTTGGGAGGGGTTGCTGGAGAATATGATCAAAAAAAAGTAGGTAACCGTCCAGATATCCTAGAAAATCTTGCTAAAATTGCCCAGGTTAACAAAGTCAATTCTATTGTTATAGAGAAAAATAGTGATAATTCATTTTCTTCGCTCTTCAAAAATAGCTTGTTAAATGATGAGCTACAAATAATTAAGGTTCATAACAGCAAACCTAAGGAAGTCAGAATTTTAGATGCACTAAAAGATCCTATGGATAATCATAAAATTATTATTGATTATAATGCTTTAAAAGCGGATTTCGAATCTGCAAATACGAATAATTCTAAGTATATTCATTATACCTTTTTTCATCAGTTAACCCACTTTCCAGATTCTATAAAATCTCAGTACCATGACGATCGTCTTGATGCTGTTGCTATGGCATTCAAATACTTACAAGAAAAATTCAAAACTCTTAAAGATCCTGAATATGATTTACTTGAAGATTAATTTTGTACTCAATAATCAATTAATGCTTAAGTAGAAGCTATGGAATTTGCTGGACTTTTTGATTTCATCACCTTCATGCCATCATCTCTTAATGTTCCATTAGGGCAAACATGTCGGTAGAGCGTCTGCCTTGTGATACCAAGCTCTTTGCACAGATCACTGACATTGGTGTCTTTTTGATTCATAGAAGCTTGTGCTAATCTAATCTTAGCTGGCGTCATCTTAAATGAGCGCCCACCCATACGCCCGCGTGCACGTGCAGCTTGCAGTGCTGCTTTGGTGCGCTCAGAGATGAGTGCGCGCTCATATTCAGCAAGGGCAGCAAAGATGCCAAAGACAAGTTTACCATTAGGAGTAGTTGTATCGATATTGGCACCATGACCTGTTAATACCCTAAATCCAATGTTGCGCGTTTCAAGATCGTGCACAGTATTAATAAGATGGCGTAGATCACGGCCTAAGCGATCTAACTTCCATACAATCAATGTATCATTTTCTCTTAGAGCTTTGAGACAAGCTATGAGATGGGGGCGGTTATCATTCTTACCACTCGCATAATCTTCATAAATATCGTCTGACTTAACGCCAGCAGCAATTAATGCATCACGCTGCATGTCTGTTGTTTGCGAGCCATCTTCTTTAGAAACACGGGTATATCCTATAAGCATTGTTTTATCTTATACATTATATAACTATTATACATATTATCTCACATTAAGGATGGGGAACGATTGCAAGTATTGTAATACAATCTTTGTGCGGACCATAATGCCAGAATATTCGGTAGGCTCGCGGTGTATGGTTTTCTGCATAAGCTTCAAATATTTCAAATCCAGCTTTGCGACTTAAGCTTTCATACTTATGCGTATTTAAAGAAGGATGACGCGGATTAAGTTCAAGATAAGCTAGAGCTTTGTAGATAGCCTTTAATCTCTTCTTTAAATCTTTCTTATGCTCCAATATTTTTAAATTATCACTTGCTTCATTAGTGAAAAGTAGTTTGAAAGACATTAATGTTGATCTTCACTCTCTAAATGAATTAAAAAACTTTCTTTTTCGCTAACTTGTTTTTCTTTGGATTGTTGTATTCCTCTAAAAATACTGTTAACAGTTTCTAAGTCGTTAAAAATCCAGTTCTCAGAAAATGGTATTTCAATATAGGGCTTTAAATAAATTTCACCTGATTCTTGGTTAACTGTTATTTTGTAGCTACTGATTCCTTGAGTAATATTCCCTAAGCAAATTCTTCCTTTAGCATCAGGGCGAACTAGTTTATTTTCTTCAATATGATCCATTACTTATTTCCCACTATAATCTATTTCTATAATAACATTTTGTGGGAAAGTGAGGAAGTGGGAATTTAAGGATATAAGAATTAAAATATATAAAACAATTCATAGAAATTATTTTAAAAGCTGTCACTTAAACGAGCGTTTGCGTGACAAGACAAAAGCGACAGCAATACAAATACAAATCTGTCATTAAACACATCACTTATTCTATGATCCATGAATACCATCGAATATTGATTATGTGATGTCTAAAAACGATCGTTTGTGGGATATACAGAAGTGGTAGATTGCATAAAAATATAGGAGTAATATTATTAAAAAATAAGATTAATGATATTATTAATTATTTAATTAATATCATAATTAAGAAAAATTATATAATATAAAAATCAAATTAATACTATTCTTAATAAGAATTACTACTTATGATTTAATGCAAAATTATAATTTTTTAAATATAAAATAATTATAAATACTAATTTTTATAAAAAATAACTATTTAAAAAATTATAAATATGATATGTTTTCTATAGTTTAATTATTCACTTATTAAAGGATGTCCAAATGATTAGAGAAATGAGTTTAGGAGATGTACGTAAAAACTTTGGTGATATTATTAACGAAGTACGCTATCGACACGATAGTGTGTTACTGCAAAAAAATGGTAAGTCAATTGCTGCGCTCGTTGATATCGAGTTGTTCGATAAGCTAAAATCTTTAAAAGCACAATTCAGTAACCTTACAAACGAACTAGCACACACTTACGATAATGTTTCTCTAAATGAAGCAGAAGATGAAATTCAAGAAGCATTAGCTAGTAAAGAAGATTAAGCATATGAAGGTCGTATTAGATACAAATGTATTTATCTCCGGTCTAATGCTGCCATATAGTAAAGCTGGAATAATTTTAAAGGCTTGGCATCAGTCTAAAGTAGAGGTTGTTACCTCAGACTATCTCCTTGGTGAAATTAAACGTGTTCTGACTTATCCTAAAATTGCTAAGCGTCTAAATTGGAGTGAGTCAAAAGCTAACCAATTTATCGAATTGTTAAATTTATTTACAACGTCAGTGGATATCTCTGCAACTCAGGCAATTGTGACAAGAGACTGCAATGATAATGCTATTCTTGCAACATATATTGCAAGTCATGCGGATTATCTCGTAACAGGTGATGATGATCTTCTAAGTATGAAACAACAGTATGCAATTATTACTGTTAATGAATTTGTCGAAAAACTAACAGTTTAAATCAAGTTTAATTATTTATCTATAATGTTAAGCACAATACAATTGTCTTAAAAATCAAATAATATTCGTTTTCAATAAATTATATTGCGTACTAAATTAAGGCTATAGGCTATTATGCGTGTATCTCAGTTGATCTTCTTATAAGATTTCATAGTTTTTTTATGTAATTTTACCAAATTTCTAAACAAATGGTAGAACATAATCTGAATAATGAAACTAAATATACTCAAGGAAGCTTTAAATTTGCAACTGATGAGAACTCAATATATTCTATGCCCGAGAAGCCATCCTCTTCCCCTCAACAGATGGATTATCTCTAGGTGACCGTACCTGTGTAGCGCTTGGTATGACTTATCAACTCCCTATTTATACTACAGATAAAATGTGGAGCAAACTAAATTTTGAGGGTGTAGACATTAATCTTATTCGTTAAAAATACTTTAAATACAATAATTATTTTATGACACTTATTAACTTTGATACGTTTATCAAACTTCATCTAACAATATTATAAGAGTTTATTGAAGACCAAAGTTGATAGTCTAATTTTAATGTACGCAAACATTAACTCTTTGAAAAATAATAAATTTATATACAATAATATTGTGCAATAATTATTTTGTAATTTTATTAATAGGAAAATGTAATGAATAAAATTTATCTAAAAAAACTTAGTATAACGTTGGTGCTTATTGGGTTGATGAATACAGCATATGCCACTAGAAATAACTATTATAATGAGAGTTATCTAGATAATGATTTTAGCTCACTTGGAATAAATATAAGTCGACTTAATCCAACCAATAATTCCTTCCGCCCCAAATCATTATTAGTTGGAAGAACATTAGCATTAGCGCCTACACCTGGTTCTATAGTTGAGGAATATCATGATCCTATAGATGTTAATAATAAAACTATCCGTAATTTACCCTTTAAAACTACATTGCCTAACATTACTTCTTGGTTAAATGCGGTTAAAGATCAAGGGGAGCTTGGAACCTGTGCAAGTTTTACAGCTATAGAGTGTCTAAAATTTGTTCATAACAAAGATTCACTATCTCAAGCCTATATGATTGTTAAAGCAGAGCAATCAGAAGATTGTCTTAACAATGGCTTAACTATTGGTACAGCTATGAAAACAGCTGAGCAAACTGGCACGATTGGTCAAAGCTGGTGGAAATATCCTAATTATTTGGAACAAGTTAGAATTATTAATAAAGATCAGTCAAATACAAGTAATTGGAATGTATGCATGAGAATTCCATATAATCATACACAAGAATCTGAACTCATTAAATTTGGATTTCAGGAAGTAAAAAATCTTTTTGCATTAGAGCAAGGAAGCTGCGCTCCAGGGCAAAAATGTGATTTTCGTAAAGATGAGGATATCAAAGTAGCACTCGAACTCTATAAAACACCTGTTGCTATTGCAACATCAGTTAGAAGTAATAGTGAATGGGATCGTACAGGTAATATAAGTACTAAGAGTGGGGATGAAACAGGATATCATGGTGTTACTATTTATGGATATGATGATAAAAAACAAGTATTCAATTTTAAGAATAGTTGGGGAAAAAATTGGGGTAACCAAGGGTTGGGGACCATAAGCTATTCTTACGTACAAGATTGTGTTAGTGAAGCTTGGATTGGAACCGGTTCAAAATTAAGTGCTTAAAATTCTAATGAATATCTTTCTCTAATTTTAGAAAAAGATATTTAGTTACATATTTTATCAGCCTAAAATTTTTTTTGGTAGAGTCTTATTTTTCCTTATTGCTGACAATATGATGAAGCATAGATTTATGAGATGAGTTTATGATAATATCATTTGTTAAAAATACTGGTTTTCCGAAATAGTAAAATAGTGTCTCAAAAAACGGTCGTTTTTTGAGTTTATAGTTTTAATATATTTGTGAAGTGCCTCTCATTATTATCAAGCGTAAATTAACAGTAGATTGTTAAAAATATCAATATTTATTAATAACTTGTTTTATGATACTCATTTAATATTATTTAATTTGTTTGAATTGATTGTTAAAATGATTAAACTAACTCATAAAAATTCTTTGTCATTAAATTTGTGTTGGTTTTTTCAACCATTACGTCTTAAAAAAAGCTCAACAATTATACTTACTCTGTTAATACTACTAATTAATGTTAATACTTCTCAAAGTAGCGAATCTAATGACGAATCTTTGAA
>Ga0160427_10000178_pt1 | contig 43368 bp, 29 predicted proteins | sample SolpanmetagenomL_FD_108194 | JGI IMG/M metagenome (GOLD analysis project Ga0160427, IMG submission 108194) | Solar panel surface microbial communities from Lawrence Berkeley National Laboratory, California, USA - L | ecosystem: Engineered > Built environment > Solar panel > Unclassified ...
GCCTCGTCCAGGATGCGCTCTAGCGGCACCATCACCCCTAGGTCCACAATCTCGAAGTTGTTGCAGGCCAGCACTACGCCCACAATGTTCTTGCCGATGTCGTGCACGTCGCCCTTCACCGTGGCCAGCAAGATTTTACCGGCCGTTTGGCGGGCAGCGCCTTCCTTTTCGGCTTCCAGGAACGGCTGCAAGTAGGCCACCGCTTTCTTCATCACGCGGGCCGATTTCACCACCTGGGGCAAGAACATTTTGCCGGCGCCAAACAAGTCGCCCACCACGTTCATTCCGGCCATCAAGGGGCCCTCAATCACATCGAGCGGGCGGCCTAGCTGCTGGCGCACCTCCTCGGTGTCCTGGTCGATGAAGTCGGTGAGGCCGCGCACCAGCGCGTGCTGCAGGCGCTCCTGCACCGGCAGGGCACGCCAAGCCAGGGCATCCACAGCCGACTGGGGGCCGGCAGTTTTCTGACCCTTCAGGCTCTCGGCGAAGTCCACGAGGCGCTCGGTGGCGTCGGGGCGGCGGTCGAGCAGCACGTCCTCGCACATGTCGAGCAGCTCCTTGGGCACGTCGTCGTACACGGCGAGCTGGCCGGCATTCACGATGCCCATGTCCAGCCCCGCCCGGATGGCGTGGTAGAGGAAGGCGGCGTGCATGGCCTCGCGCACCACATCGTTGCCGCGGAAGGCGAACGAGATGTTGCTGACGCCGCCGCTGGTGCGGGCGCCGGGTAGGTTTTCCTTTATCCACTTCACGGCCGCGATGAAGTCGAGCGCGTAGCGCCGGTGCTCCTCGATGCCGGTGCCCACCGTCAGGATGTTGGGGTCGAAGATGATGTCCTCGGCCGGAAAGCCAACTTCTTGGGTGAGAATATCATACGAACGCTTGCATATCTCGATGCGCCGCTCGTAGTTGTCAGCCTGGCCGTTTTCGTCGAAAGCCATTACCACCACGGCCGCGCCGTACTGGCGCACCAGCCGGGCGTAGTGTTTGAACTTCTCCTCGCCTTCCTTCAGGGAAATCGAGTTGACGATGCTCTTGCCCTGCACGCATTTCAGGCCGGCCTCAATCACGGTCCACTTCGACGAGTCTATCATCAAGGGCAGCCGCGCAATGTCGGGCTCCGAGGCGATGAGGTGCAGGAAGGTGGTCATGGCCGCCTCCGAGTCCAGCATGCCCTCGTCCATGTTCACGTCGAGCACCTGGGCGCCGCCCTCCACCTGGGCCCGCGCCACGGCCAGCGCCGCGTCGTAGTCGCCCGAGCGAATGAGGCGCGCAAATGCCCGCGAGCCCGTCACGTTGCAGCGCTCGCCGATGTTGACGAACAGGCTGCCCGGCGTGATGTTGAACGGCTCCAGGCCCGCCAAACCCAGCGAAGCGTGCGCCGTCGGCACAGCCGTGCTGTCGATGGCGCCGTCCACATCTAGCTCGGGCGGCGCACTAGCTGCCGGAACCCGCGTGGGGTATTGGTCGGCCAGGCGGCGCAGCTCGGCAATGTGCTGGGGCGTGGTGCCGCAGCAGCCGCCTACCACGTTCAGCAGGCCCTCTTTGAGGTAATCTTCTACCAGCGCGGCAAATTCCTGAGCGCTTTCGTCGTAGCCGCCAAAGGCATTGGGCAGGCCAGCGTTGGGGTAAGCCGAAACCGACACGTCGGCCAAGCGGGCCAGCTCGCGCACGTAGGTTTTGAGCTGGTCGGCCCCTAGGGCGCAGTTGAGACCCACGCTCAGCAAGGGTAGGTGGCGGATGCTGTTCCAGAACGCCTCCACAGTTTGCCCGCTCAGCGTGCGGCCCGAGGCGTCGGTGATGGTGCCCGAAATCATCACCGGCACCACGCGCCCACCTTCGTCGAAGAACTGCTGCACGGCAAACAGCGCCGCTTTGGCGTTGAGCGTATCGAAGATGGTTTCAATCAGCAGCGCATCCACGCCACCATCCACCAAGCCCTTGGTTTGCTCCAGGTAAGCAGTGGCTAGCTCGTCAAAGGTCACGGCGCGGAAGCCGGGGCGGTTCACGTCGGGCGACAGCGAGGCGGTGCGGTTGGTGGGCCCGATGGCGCCGGCCACGAAACGCGGCTGCGCAGGATTTTGGGCCGTGAATTCGTCGGCCACCTCGCGGGCCAGCCGCGCCGACTCGTAGTTCAACTCGTACACCACGTGCTCCAGGGCGTAGTCGGCCTGGGCGATAGTGGTACCGCTGAAGGTGTTGGTTTCCACCATATCGGCCCCAGCCGCGAAGTACTCGGCGTGAATGGCCCGGATAATGTCGGGCCGCGTGAGGCTGAGCAAGTCATTGTTGCCGCGCAGCGGGCGCGGGTGGTCCCGAAAGCGCTCGCCTCGGAAGTCTTCTTCCTCCAGCGGGTAGCGCTGAATCATGGTGCCCATGGCGCCATCGAGCACCAGCAGGCGCTGGCGCAGCAGGCCGGGCAACGGGGAGGCAGGAGTATGAGTGGGGTCGGTGGCCACCGGGGCAGCAGAAACAGCGGGCATATTCTTTCTTGAAAGCAGGGTCTTGAGCACCTATCCAGAAAGAAAGCCACGCCGGGCGGCGTAGGTTCCGGCTGATATCTTCTTCCACTTTTTTTCAAAGTCGAACAGGAGTTGGCACCGGCCCTAGGGCGGTTGCCAAGACGTCGCAGGGCCTGGTCCCTCAGTCTTTCTGGATAGCAGCGACTACGAAGATACAACCGGGCTACCTAAAAGTGCTAAAACAGCACCCTTTTGGCTAAGCGAACGCTAATCATACCCAGGAAAGCTTACTATACGTGATATGCTATTCGCTTGCAACTGACTTTGGCCGCTTCAGCAGCACTAAGTGATAGTAATAGCCAAAGAAACCAGAGGCTATTGTGTATATGCCCAATTGCTCTACTACAAGCATCGTTTCACTCATTACCCACTCGCCAGTCATGTAAGCGTAGACTTGGTAGATGCTGAAGCCAAGCCCAGCTCCTAGAGCTGTTACTCGCCAAGCCGTTGGCTGTCGCAAGCGTCTTATCAAGCCGGCAAAGAGCACTCCGCCAATCACATAGGCTGGCCACGAGTATAGTAGCTCAAATACGGGATAAAATACGGCCGCAGCAAGCCATTTTACTACTGACTTACCAAACAGGTCATACCAGGGTAGCAGGGCTAAATGCGGGTCGAACATGCGCAGGTAGCTTGCCACGTAGGCACTCGCCAGCAAGAAGGCAGCTAGTAGCAAAATTTTGCGCATGGACTAGGTATACGGCACAGAAGCCAGCCTGGTAAACCACCGCACTAGTTACAAAAAAAGCGCCTCCCGGCTGGGAAGGCGCTTTTGGATAAGCTGGTAAACCGACCCCTAGGGGAAGGGCACAGCGCGGTAATCGTTAGGGGCTACCTGCGGGATGCTGGCGCCGTAGTAGCTGTTAATCACCCGAATCCACTCGTTGGCGATAATGGCGTAGCCGCGGGGCGTAGGGTGCACGCCATCGAGCGAGAAGAGGTTGCCGCTGGCGTAGGTAGCCGAATTATTTATGGCGTTGGTGGCCACACCGGGTCCTACCTGCGTGAGGAAAGTGAAGGCATCAACCACTGGCACCTTGTAGCGGGCAGCCGTTTTAGCGATGATGGCGTTGAGTTGTGCCGTGCGGGCTAGTACAGCGGTTTGTTCGTCGGCATCAAGCACATACTGGCTGGGCAGCGGATTGCTTTGCGCAGCCGAGTAGCCTACGCCAATAGGCAGTGGATTAGCCGTGGTGCTGCGCGAACCAATTACTGCCTGCGAAGTAAGAACCAGCAGGTCGCCGCTAGTAGCGGCTCGTACCGTGCCGGTACCGGTAGTGATATATAAACTAGCTGCAGAAGCGTTAGGTAAAGCCGCGTTGGCTTTGATGGCGGTGTTTACTGCCCCTACCGTTACAGTCGTGAAATAGGGCACGGCCGTCACGTTGGGGATGTTGGCCACGGCGCCCTTCACGGTGCCTCCCTTCGAGATGGTTTGCAGAATGGCCCGGTAGCCCATGCCAAAGCGCGTGGTGTCAGTGAGGCCCGAAAAGGGGTTGGCGGCTGATGCTACCCCGCCAGCGCTGGCGTAGGTAAGCACGTCGTTGTTGCCCATCCAGCAAGTGAAGAACGTCGGCGACTTCTGGCCGATGTAGGTCACGTAGTCCTTCGTGGGCTTTTCGGCAGCCGTGAGCAGACGCTCATAAAAGGGATTGATGATACCGTAGGGCGCAAGGTTGTTGGTGAGGGCATTAAGGCTGCTGAGCACCGAGATACCAGGCACCCCTAGGTTGTCGGGCTGCGCGCCCGAGTAGGCTTCTAGCTGCGCCTGGCCGCTGGGCAGGGTGCTGCCAGTATAGGCTACTTGCTCGCCCAAAAAGGTATTGCTAACGCTGGGGGTGACGGGGGTGAGCGCGCCGTTTACGAGCTGCAGCTTAGCGTAGCCCGAGCCATCCTTGCGGGCGGCCGAGAAGGCGGGCTGCACGAAGCTGGCCGGGCCCTTGCCGGTGGCGGCAAATTGCTGGGCTAAGATGGCCGGGTAGGAAGTTGCTTGGGCTTCATTGTAGAGGCCACCGTCGCTGTAGCCCGAAGTGAGCGAGTTGCCGATGGCCACGTAGCTGGTAAAGTCGAGGGTGCCGGCGGAGGCGGCGGGGGGCGCGTCGATGTTGGTTTGGCAGCCGGCCAAGCCAGCCAGCCCTAGGCCCAGCAGCGCCAGTAGAGGGCGGGGTTGCTTCGCCGCCCGGAGAGAAAAAGTCGTCATGGGGAAGGTGGGAGAAAAAGGCGACGAAACTTAAAACTTGTAGTAGAGGCCCACGCCGGGCGCTACGATAGTGGTTTTGTAGGTGCCGGCCACGCGGTCGGTGGTGCCGTTGTTGATGAGGTCCTGCTGGCTTTGGCTGCGCTGCATGAAGTCCTCGAATAGAAAGGAGACGTCGATGCCGAGGTGCTCGCCGGCCTGGTAGCTCAGGCCACCCGACACGCCAAAGCGGTCAGCATCGGGCGTTTCGGGCGTCACAAAGCCGTCGCGCACGCAAGCGAAGTCGTAGAACGTGCCGGCGCGCAGGGTCAGGCCTTTGGTTACCATGTACTGCCCCCCTAGGCGGAAAGCCAGCGCGTCGTCGTACTGGCGCTTGGATACCGAGGAAGGCTGGCCTCCGAGCACGCCACCCGAGTAGTTGAACTGCAGCTGCTGGTAGCGGCTCCAGCCTACTAGGTTGGCGTCGAAGGCCAGGGTTAGCTTTTCGCTGGGCCGCACCCCGAAGCCGATGCTGTACACGTCGGGCAGGGGCAGCGTTACGTCGAAGCCAGTGGCGCTGAAGCTGCTGGCCAGGCCAGCGGGCACGTTGCTCAGCGCCACGCTACCGCCGCTCACGTGCTGGTCGATGGCCGAGCGGTAGCTGATGCCCACGCTGAACTTGTCGCTGGGCTTGAGCATGATGCCGATGTTGTAGCCAAACTTCTTCTCAGAGTTGCCGGTGAGCGTAACGTGGGCCGGGGCGCTGGCGCCCGCGCCCTGCACCGGAATGTCGCGCTGCAGGTTTACGTCGCCGTAGGCGCTCCACACGAGGCCACCGCCGATGCTGATTTGGGGCGTGATGGCGTAGGCCGCGGTGGCCTGCACAAATACCGACTGCAGGGTGATGTCGGTGAGGGCGTAGCGGCCCTCCCAGCCCTGCTGGTAGTGCAGCTCGCTGCCAAAGGGCGTGTAGGTCCCGAAGCCCACCTTAAACTTATCGCTGCCGAAACTGGCGAAGCCGCTAAATGGAAACACGTTCTTGTTTTGCAGCGTGCGCTGGCCCTGGTCGGCCGAGCCAGGGCGGAACGAGATGCGCGGAATGGCCATGTTGCCGCCAATCTGCACGCCAGCGGGTGCAAACACCATCGAGGCCGGGTTGTAGTACTGGGAGGCGGCATCGAGGTAGAGGCCGGTGCCAGTGCTGCCCATGCCCACGTTTTTGGTGCCGGTCAGGTTTACTTGAAAGCCGCTGGCCAGCGCTCCCGTAGTGGCGGCCAGCAGGCTGCCCCCAGTGAGGAGTAAAGAGTGTAGCCGCATAGATTAATGGAGTATTGGGTGGGTGAATTGCGGGCTAAATATAGCGTGTTTTCAACGGAAAATGTAGGCACGCCTACTACTTGCCGCGGCGGTGCATCATGCTGGGCTGGCTAGCAGCTGGCGCGACTAGATGGCAGTGCGTTGCGCCTAGCTAAGTCAGGTGCATCCTCAGCGGTGCAGTGCAACATTTCCTCTTTTTCCTTCTACTTTGCGCTGGTCTTTCTACTCTGCTTTCGCATGGCATCACCCGCTACTTCTTCCTTCCTGCTGGCTTTGCTGCCCGCGCTGGCCCTAGGGGCGCCGCCCGCCCCCAAGCCCTACTTCACCGAGCCAGCCGTGTCGCCCGACCGGCGCGAGCTGGCCGTGGTATCGGGCAGCGACATTTGGACGGTGCCAGTGGGCGGGGGCGAAGCCCGGCTGCTGGTGGCCCACCCCGCCACCGAGAGCCGCCCGCTGTACTCGCCCGATGGCAAGCTGCTGGCTTTCACGAGCACCCGCAGCGGCAACGGCGACGTGTATGTGCTGACGCTGGCCACCGGCGAGCTGCGGCGCCTGACCTTCGACGACGCGCCCGACCAGCTCGACGCCTGGGGACCCGATGGCAAGTACCTCTACTTTTCGAGCACCAGCCGCGACATCGCGGGCATGAACGACATCTACCGCGTGCCGGTAGGCGGCGGTACCCCCACGGCCGTGAGCGCCGACCGCTACGCCAACGAGTTTTTTGCCGCGCCTAGCCCCGACGGGCAAACCATAGCCTTCGCGGCGCGCGGCATTGCGGGGGCGCAGTGGTGGCGCCACGGCCACAGCCACCTCGACGAGTCGGAAATCTGGCTGCGGCGCGAGGGCAAGAACGGGCCTACGTACACCGGCCTGACCCTAGGGGGCGCCAAGGCGCTGTGGCCCATGTGGGGGCCGGGCGGGCAGCAGCTGTTTTTCACGAGCGACCGCAGCGGGGCCGAGAACATCTGGGCGGTGCCGGCGGGTGGCGGCGAGCCCAAGCAAGTCACCAATTTCAAGGATGGGCGCGTGCTGTGGCCCAGCGCCTCGGCCGACGGCAAGCTCATTGCGTTCGAGCGCGACTTCACCATCTGGACGCTGGATGCGGAAAGTGGGCAAACCCGGCCGGTGGCCCTGCAGCGGCGCGGCGCCCCGGCTGGGCCCGGCGTAGAGCGCCAGCGCTTCACCGACCGGCTCACCGAAATGGCCCTAGCCCCCGATGGCAAGAAAGTGGCCTTCGTGGTGCACGGCGAGGTGTTTGCCACCTCGGCCACCGATGGCGGCGAGGCCAGCCGCCTCACCAGCACTACGCAGCAGGAAAGCGACTTGGCCTGGGCGCCCGGCAGCCGCCAACTGGTGTACGCCAGCGAGCGCGATGGCGGGGCCACGCACCTCTACAGCTACTCCTTCGCTACTGGCCAGGAAACGCGCCTCACCAACGCGGCTAAGAGCGACGCCACACCAGTATTCTCGCCCGATGGCAAGCTGCTGGCCTTCCAGCGCGACGCCCGGCAGGTGGTAGTATTTGACGTAGCCAGCAAGCAAGAGCGCGTGGTGGCAGAAGGCCGCCTAGGGCGCCCGCCGCTGTCAGCCGAGCGCCCGCTGGCTTGGAGCCCCGATGGCAAGTACCTGGCGTTTATGCCCAGCGGGGCCCGCGGCTTCACCAACGTGCAGGTGGTGCCGGTGGCAGGCGGCGAGGCGCGGCCGGTGAGCTTCCTGGCCAACTCCAACACCAACACGCTGAGCTGGAGCCCCGACGGCAAGTTCTTGCTCTTCGATACCGGCCAGCGCACCGAAGACGCCCAGGTGGCTCGCGTAGACCTATTGCCGCGCACGCCGCGCTTCCGCGAAGACCAGTTCCGCGACTTGTTCCGCGAGCCCAGCATTGCGCCCACGGGCCCCACCACGCGCAACCAGCAGCCGGCTCCGGCGCAGCCTACTTCGGCGCCCGCCCCTAGGCCCGCCACCGCCGACACAGCCCGCGCCAAGGCGCCCGCTACCGCCCGCGGTAAGAAGAACAAGAAAGGCCAGAACGCTGCCGCCGCGGCCGACGCGCTAGCCGCCAAGCCGCCGGTGCGCATCGATTTTGCCGACATCCGGCGGCGCCTGAGCCTAGTGCCGGTGGGCGTGGACGTGCGCAGCCAGCGCATCAGCCCAGATGGCAAGTGGCTGCTGCTCACGGCCACCGTGGCTACGCAAACCAACCTGTACGTGTACCCGCTCGACGAGCTGAGCAAGGAGCCGGCCACCGCCCGGCAGCTTACGGCCACGCCCGGCCCTAAGCGCGAGGCCCAATTCTCGCCCGATAGCAAGGAGGTGTTTTACCTCGACCAGGGCCGCATTCAGGCGGTGCCGGTAGAGGCGGGCGCGGGCGGCGCGGCGGGTCGCAGCGGGCGCAGCATCGCCACCTCAGCCGAGTTGGATGTGGACTTCGAACAAGAAAAGCAGGTGGTGTTTGAGGAGGCCTGGAGTTTGCTGCGCGACTTCTTCAACGACCCCACTATGCACGGCACCGACTGGCAGGCCCAGCACGAGAAGTTTGCGCCCTACATCGCCGGGGCCACTACGCCCGACGAGGCCCGCCGCCTCACTAGCCTCATGATTGGCGAGCTGAACGCCTCGCACCTGGGCGTGAACGGGCCGCCCCCGGCCGGCGGCACCGTGGCGCCGGCTACCGGCCGCCTGGGCGTGCGCTTCGACCCAAAAGAGTACGAGCAGAATGGCCGCCTGCGCCTGACCAGCGTGCTGCCCCTAGGGGCCGGCGCCCTGGCCGGCCTGCAACCCGGCGATGTGCTGCTGGCCGTGAACGGCACGCCGATTACTGGCCGCACCAACCTCGACGAGCTGCTGCAGTACCAGGTGGGCAAGCGCGTGGTGCTGCGCGTTGCGGGTAGCCAGGGCAAAGAGCGCGAGGCCGTGGTGCGCCCCATGAGCCGCGACACCGAGAAGGGCCTCGACTACCGACAGTGGGTAGAGGAGCGCCGCGCCTACGTGGCCAAAGCCAGCGGCGGCAAGCTAGGCTACGTGCACATGTACGATATGTCGGCGGCCTCGCTGGCCCAGCTCTACCTCGACCTCGACGCCGAGAACATGAGCCGCCAGGGCGTGGTGGTGGACGTGCGCAACAACAACGGCGGCTTCGTGAACGTGTACGCCATCGACGTGCTGGCCCGCCGCAGCTACCTCACCATGCAAAACCGCGACATGCCTGGCCCCGTGCTGGCCCGCACCGCCCTGGGGCAGCGCAGCCTAGAACTGCCCACGGTGCTCGTCACCAACCAGCACTCGCTTTCCGACGCCGAAGACTTCAGTGAGGGCTACCGGGCCTCGAAGCTGGGCAAAATCGTGGGTGAGCCCACCGGCGGCTGGATAATCTTCACGTCCAACGTGGGCCTGCTCGACGGCTCCACGGTGCGCCTGCCCTTCAGCACCATTCGCTCGGTGCGCACCGGCCAGGTGATGGAGCTAGACCCTAGGCCCGTAGATGTCCCCGTTAGCCGCCCCATCGGCGAAAGCTATACCGACCACGATGCCCAGCTCGACGCCGCCGTGCGGGAGCTGCTGGGCCAGGCAGGAAAGTAATACGCTTGCATAACCGAACGTCCTGCTGAGCTTACCGAAGTATCTCTGCCGTGTTGCGTGCATCGTGCAACAAAGAGAGATATTTCGGTAAGCCTAGCAGGACGTTCGGTTATGCGCTTTTACCCCCTAGGGCTACTTCGCCGTGAGCAGTGGCAACACTTCAACTACCTCAAATAAAGAATTATAGCGCAAGATAGATTTGAGAAAGGCAGTGTGGCCTTGCCCAATAAGCAGCACGATGGCTTTGTCGTGCTGCACATCTACTGCGCGCAGCAAGTTGGTGTAAATCCGCACATTAGTTTTAAAGAAGTCTCCCGCCAAGTCGGCTCCCGCATAGGTATCGCCACCACCCACGCGCGTGTAGCCTAGCAGGTAACCATCCATATTCTCTTGGTCTATAGCGAGCGAGTTCAGCAACTGAAACACCGCTAATAGCTCGTGGCCCGCATAAGTAGGCGCCGCAACCTGCGTTTGCTTGATGGCAGCTAAACGCGTTTCAATAAGCAGGCCGGCACTATCGCCGACTGGCGGCTTATTGCGCGCGCCTTTTAGAATAGCCGTCTGCCCGTGCTGCTGCGCATAAGTCTGCGCGGCGTCGTAGTCAAAGACCCCGGCGGCAGTTGCGCAATACACGCGGGCAAGCCGCAGCTTCTTGGCCAAGCGGTACCCTACTTGGTACCGTTCGCTATTGCCCAGCGCAAACCGTCCCTGGCAGTAAAGGGCGTACGTACTGTCGGCAAAACGCTGCTGCGACGGCTTCCACTCGATGAATACCTTATCGGCATGCGTCTGCAGCAGCTTATCGGTGAGTTCTTCCAGTTGGCGCTGTCTCTCGGGAGTGCTCATGTCAACCCGGTTGGTTTTATGCACATCAGTGGTTGAGGGGTCGAAATGAAACGTACCCACCAGGTATACCTTGATTTTGGTGGGTAGCGGCGGCGCCACTTGAGCGGCAGCTTGAGTTAAGCCGAGCAGCCCTAGGGCTAGCATGGCGCAAAGCCGGGTGATGAGCAACATTGGGCAAGGGGCTTATAAGTAAGGCGGCAAAAGTGCTTGGCTGCCTTGGGGCCCGAAAGTTTATTATCCTAACCGGGCGGGGCTTTACACCAAGCCGCTGCCCTAGGATTATCAGCACTCAGCGGGGGTTGGGGGTAGCTAGTAGGGGATTGGGATAATAAACTTTTGGGCACCAAGCCAGCCAGACACTTTTGCTTTGCTGGGCACTCAGCCCCGGCCTTTTCCCATGAAAATCACCCTTACTTGGTATTCGCTGCTGGCATTTCTGTCGCTACTCTTCGTTTCGGGCGAAGCGCACGAATTGGTGCACACGGGCCTGGGCCGGCTGCTGTGCGGCTGCTGGGGCACCCGCGACTTCAACGTCTGGAGCTTGTGCGCGGCCTGCGACCACCGACCACTGGTGCAGCTCGCGGCCACGCTGTCGGGCCCCTTGTTCAGCTTCGCGCTCATGTGGGTCGGCTATTGGCTAATGGGTGCGCGCCACTCGGCCCGGCGCTGGTCGCTGGGGTTTGCGCTGGTATTTGCCAGTATCCCGTTTGCCCGCATCCTAGGGGCGGTTTTTATGGGCGGCAACGACGAAGTATTCGCCCTGAGCAAGCAGATGCCTTACAACCAAGCCTGGGCGCTAGGCGGCGCGGTTGTGCTGCTGGCCACGGTGCCGCCGCTGGTGCGGGCCTACGCTACGCTACAGCCGCGGGGGCGGGCGTGGGTGTTTCTAGGCTTTTTCTTACTGCCCACGGCCGTGCTATTCGTCGTCATCCTGGGTGGTATGAACACGCTGCTGGCTAGCGGCTTCCTCGCTGCTTATGGCATCCTAGGGTCGCCGGTGCTCATTACGTGCTGGACGGTACTCGTGGTACTAGGCCTAGCGCTGACGTACCGTGCGCTTTTTACACTCGGCCAGCCAGCGGCGGCAGTTTCGCAGCCTAGCTTCGCCTAGCCATCTCTACCCCGCCCGCTGCCAATAGCATGAACCGCCGCCGTATCGTTCTGTACCAGGTTCTGGGTTGGGCGCTCATTATCAGCTACCGCCTACTCGCTATGGCTATTGGCGTGGGTGCCAAGCAGCCGGTAGTACCCGCAAAGCTGCTTCTGCATCAGTTCATCTTTGAGCTGAGCATTGTGGGCTTGTTCTACTACTGCTACCTGGTGTTTCCGATAGGGCTACGCAAGGGGCGCTGGCCGGTGCTGGCCCTAGGGCTGCTGGGTACACCAGTCGTGTTTGCGGGCACCCGCTACTTGCTAGACGAAGTACTCGTGCGACGACTACTAGGCTCCGGCAACTACTTCCCCGACCCCTCGCTACTCTACTACCTGCAAGACAACTTGTATTTCCTGCTACCCACCATTGTGCTGGCCGGCGCGGCCGTGCTGGTGCGCGATGCTTTTGTGCGCGAGCAGGCGCAGAAAAGCCAGCTCGAGTTGCAAGCCCTGGAGCAAGCCAAAACCCAGGCCGAGCTAGCTTTTTTGCGCACCCAAATCAATCCGCACTTCCTTTACAATACCCTCAACTACCTCTACGCCACGGCCTACCCCGTATCGGAGCCGCTGGCCGAGGCGGTATTGCGCCTCTCGGAGCTAATGCGCTACCTGCTGCACGAAACCCCCGATGGCCAAGTAGCCCTCAGCCAGGAGGTAGCGTACCTAGATAGCTACCTGGCCCTGCACCGCCTGCGCTTCGAGGACAAGTTCTTCGTGGAGTTTCAGCAGCCCGCTGGGGCCCTAGGGGCTCAGCGGGTGGCGGCGCTGCTACTCATCCCATTTGTCGAAAACGCCCTGAAGCACGGCGTGGCAAACCGGCCCGACAGCCCCATTTGCATCGAGCTAACGCTGCCCACGCCCACGCAGCTGCGCTTCACGGTCAGCAACCGCATTAGCCAGCAGCACAAGGATGCTACCACCGGCGTGGGCCTGCCCAATATCCGGCGGCGGCTGGCGCTGCTCTATCCCGGCCGCCACGCGCTGCACGTGCACAACGATGGCCAGACCTACCGCACCGAGCTGGAATTAAGCTTGTAGCGTAACCCCACCCCCACTTTCATGCTCCGCTGCATTGCCGTCGACGACGAAGCCTACGCCACTCGGCTGCTGGCCAGCTACATCCAGAAGCTGCCGGCCCTGCTCACGCTCACCGGCACCACCACCAACCCGCTCGAAGCCTTGCAGTGGGTGCAGGAGGGCCGCGTCGACGTGGTATTTCTCGACATCCAGATGCCGGAGCTGACGGGCCTACAATTTCTAAAGATTTGCGGCAACCGCTGCAAGGTTGTCCTCACCACGGCCTACCCCGAGTACGCCCTCGATGGCTACGAGCACGATGTGGTGGACTACCTGCTCAAGCCTATTTCCTTCGACCGCTTCCTGCGAGCCGTGCAGAAGGTGCAAGCCCTGCTGGCGCCCCCAGCGGCCCTAGGGCCGCCAGCACCAGTACCCGTGCCTGCGCCCGACTACCTCTTTGTGAAGGGCGAGCGCAAGAGCAAATATCTTAAGCTCAACTACGCGGATATCCTGTACGTGCAAGGCCTGAAGAACTACGTGTCCATTGTGGCGCTAGACCAGCGCGTGGTCACCTACCTCACGCTGCGTGAGCTGGAAGCCCTGCTGCCGCAGCCGCCCTTCGTGCGGGTGCACAAGTCGTACATTATCTCGCTCGACCATTTGCGCCTCGTAGATGGCAACACGCTGTATGTAGGCACCGAGTCCATTGCGCTGGGCGAAACCTACCGCGACGATTTTTTTCGGCTCATCCGAGAATAGAATTAGGTCAAATCAACCTGGCCAAGGCCCTAGGGGCTACTGCATGTCAATAACTACTTTGGCACCAGCGCGCAACTTAGGCACCAGCAGCTGGCTGGCAATAGACATGGGGGCCAAGCACGGTCTGTCTTCTACTTCCACTTTATAAGTGTAAGTATTAGAGCCACACGAGTACACTAAGCTCTGGCTCTTAATACGGACACAGCTGCTGTAGTTTTTCCAGCCCACCAGCAGCGTACTGTCCTGAAAGGCTGACTGACGCGGCCGGTACGACGAGCATGCAAACGCGTCGCCAAACTCCTGCTGCGAGTTGACAACGAACAGCTTGGCATCTGAGCCATTCCGGTCAGTGATGCAGGGGTAGAACTGTGGGCTGGTACCGGCTATTTCCCCGTCGGGGCAGGGCTCCTCGGTGTCGTTTTGGTGGCAGCTATTGTTCATGGTGAGCAGGCCGGTAGCGGCCAGTGCGAGTAGCTGAATTGCTTTCATGGGTGGCTAGGTAGAAAGTGGGTTGCTGCTGGGATGACCGGCCGCATTGCTGGTCGGTTGCGTGGTGCAGTCGAGGCAAGCGATATTTTATGAATATTGGATGTAAAGTAGTTGCAATTGTATTGCCGCCGGGCCGTAGCTTGCCGGCCGCAACCCTTGTTTCCGGCCTTTGTCCTTATTGTTACTAATTCGTTTTCTGCTTTGAATCGACGTGACTTTACCGCCCTCGCGGGCCTAGGGACCAGTGCGCTGCTGCTGCCCACCTTCCCCGGCTTGAGCAGCAGCCTGCCCGTAGACCCCGCCCGCCTGCTAGAGCCCGGCCTCGACGTGGCTCAGAAAAAGCGCCTGGCCGATGCTGCCCTGAATGCCGCCAAGAGCGCCGGCGCCACCTACGCCGACGTGCGCATCGGCCGCTACCTCAACCAAAGCGTGTTCACCCGCGAAAAGCAGGTGCAGAACATTGCCAATGGCGAGAGCTTCGGTGCGGGCATCCGGGTGATTGCCAACGGCACCTGGGGCTTTGCGGCGACCAACGACGTGACCGACGCCAACCTGGCCAAAACCGCCCAGCGCGCCGTGGCCATGGCCAAAGCCAACGCCCGCATCCAGAAGGAGCCGGTGCGCCTGGCCCCGCAAAAAGGCTACGGCGAGGTGAGCTGGAAAACGCCCATCGTGCGCAACGCCTTTGAAGTGCCGGTGAAGGAGAAGGTGGATTTACTGCTGGCTGCCAACGCTGCCGCGGCCGCCAACGGCGCCAGCTTCATGAGCAGCAGCCTGTTCCAAATCAACGAGCAGAAGTACTTCGCCAGCACCGACGGCTCGTACATCGACCAGGATATCCACCGCATCTGGCCTACCTTCTCGGCCACGGTGGTAGACCGCGCCGCCGGCAAGTTCAAGACCCGCGACGCCCTAAGCGCGCCAATGGGCATGGGCTACGAGTATTTGAGCCCTAGGGCCGAAGACAAGATTGCCGGCCCCGCCGGCTCGGGTGTGGTGGGCTACAAAAACAGCTACGACATTCTGGAAGATGCCGCCGCGGCTGCCCGCCAGGCCAAGCAGAAGATGACTGCCAAAAGCGTGACGGCCGGCAAATACGACCTTGTGCTAGAGCCCAACCACCTAGGCCTGACCATCCACGAAAGCGTGGGCCACCCGCTAGAGCTGGACCGCGTGCTGGGTTACGAAGCCAACTACGCCGGCACCTCGTTCGCGACCCAGGAGTGGAAGGCCAAGAACATCCCGTATGGTTCGAAGAACGTGACCATTATCGCCGACAAGCTGCAAAAAGGCAGCCTAGGCGCCGTGGGCTACGACGACGAGGGCGTAAAAACCAAAGAGTGGACGCTCATCGACCAGGGCAAGCTGGTGGACTACGAGAAGATTCGCGACCAGGCGCACATCGTGGGCCAAACCGCCAGCGATGGCTGCTGCTACGCCGACTCCTGGGACTCCGTGCAGTTCCAGCGCATGCCCAACGTGAGCTTGAAGCCCGGCGCCCAGCCGCTGAGCGTGGACGACCTCGTGCGCGGCGTGCAGAAGGGCATCTACATAGCGGGGCGCGGCTCCTATTCTATTGACCCGCAACGCTATAACTTCCAGTTTGGCGGGCAGGTGTTTTACGCCATCGAGAACGGCAAGATTACCGAGATGCTCGACGACGTAGCCTACCAGGCCAATACCCAAGAGTTCTGGAACTCGTGCGCCGCCGTGTGCGACGAGCGCGACTACCGTCTGTTCGGCTCGTTCTTCGACGGCAAAGGCCAGCCCTCGCAGGTATCGGCCGTGAGCCACGGCTCGGCCACTACCCGCTTCAACGCGGTGAACGTGATAAACACGGCCCGGAAAATCTAATGTGAGAATGTGGAGATGCGGGGAATGTGGGAGATGTGGGGAATGTGGAAGATGTGAAAATATACTAATGGGGGCATAGGTGCTTTCATTTCACCTTGCTGCATCCTGCACATTTTCACATCTTCCACATTCCCTGTATCTCCCACATTCCCCGCATCTCCACATTCTCACATTCACCACATTACCCACATTTTTCACATTTATGAACCGACGCGACTTTACCGCCCTCGCGGGCCTAGGGGCCGGGGCGCTGTGGCTGCCTAGCTTCCCAGCCCTAGCCGGCGACCTCGTGGACCCGGCCCAGCTGCTGGAGCCTGGCCTCGACGTGACCCAGAAAAAGCGCCTGGCCGACGTGGCCCTGAACGCCGCGAAGGCCGCCGGCGCCAGCTACGCCGACATCCGCATTCAGCGCACGCTCAATCAAGGCATCTTCACCCGCGAAAAGCAGGTGCAGAATATTGCCAGCGCCGAAACTCAGGGCATCGGCATCCGAGTAATTGCCAACGGCACCTGGGGCTTCGCGGCGACCAATAATATGACCGACGCCAACGTGGCCAAAACCGCCCAGCAGGCCGTGGCCATTGCCAAGGCCAACTCGAAGGTGCAGAAAGAGCCCGTGCACCTAGCCCCGCAAAAGGGCTACGGCCAGGTGAGCTGGAAAACGCCCATCCAGCAAAATGCCTTCGAGGTACCGGTGAAGGACAAGGTAGATTTGCTGCTGAATGCCAACAACGTAGCCCTCACGGGCGGCGCGTCGTTCGTCAATTCGACCCTGTTCCAGATTAACGAGCAGAAGTACTTTGCCAGCACCGACGGCTCGTACATCGACCAGAACATTCACCGCATCTACCCCACGTTTGGCGTGACGATAGTAGACCGCGCCAGCGGTAAGTTCCGCTCGCGGCAGGCTATGAGCTCGCCCATGGGCCTAGGGTATGAGTACCTCACGCCCAAGGCTGCCGACAAGGTAATGGGCCCGGCTGGCTCCGATGTGGTTGGCTACAAGCAGAGCTACGACATCCTGGAGGACATTGCCCGCGCCACCAAGCAAACCAAGCAGAAGATTACCGCCAAGAGCGTAGTGCCCGGCAAGTACGACCTCGTGCTCGACCCCCACCACCTAGGCCTGACCATCCACGAAAGCGTGGGTCACCCGCTGGAACTGGACCGCGTGCTGGGCTACGAAGCCAACTACGCTGGCACCAGCTTCGCTACGCTGGAGTGGAAGGCCAAAGGCATTCCCTACGGCTCGAAGGCCGTGACCATCGTGGCTGACAAGTTGCAGCCGGGCTCCCTAGGGGCCGTGGGCTACGACGACGAAGGCGTGAAGACCAAAGAGTGGACGCTCATCGACCAGGGCAAGCTGGTGAACTACGAGAAAATCCGCGACCAGGCGCACATCGTGGGCCAGAAGGAATCGGATGGCTGCTGCTACTCGCAGTCGTGGCAGGACGTGCAGTTCCAGCGCATGCCCAACGTGAGCCTCAAGCCCGGCGCCACCAAGAAGAGTGTGGACGAGCTAGTGGCTGGCGTGCAAAAAGGCATTTACATCGCTGGCAACGGCTCGTTCTCTATCGACCAGCAGCGCTACAACTTCCAGTTTGGCGGGCAGGTGTTTTACGCCATCGAGAACGGCAAAATCACGGAGCCGCTGGAGGACGTGGCCTACCAAGCCAATACCCAGGAGTTCTGGAACTCGTGCGCCGGCAGCTGCGACGAAAGCGACTACCGCTTGTTCGGCGCCTTCAACGACGGCAAGGGCCAGCCCTCGCAAAGCTCGGCCGTGAGCCACGGCTCGGCCACCACGCATTTCAAGGGCGTGAACGTGATTAATACCGCTCGCAAAATTGGCTAAATTTTAATAATGTGGAAATGTGGAGGATGTGGAAAATGTAGAGAATGAGAGCGATAGCACGGCATGGTTCGCTGCGGAGGGTGCGCCCACCTACGGCGGCGACAATGCTGTGGTGCGCCTCTCATTCGAGCTGGCGCTGGCGACCCTAGGGTATGTAAGCGAATTGGAGGCCCAGCGCCGCTACGTCGTGGCCCGCCAACTAGTACGCTGCGGCACTTCGGTGGGCGCCAACGTGCGGGAAGCTCAGCACGCCGAGAGTCGGGCCGATTTCATTCATAAATGCAAAATAGCGGCTAAAGAAGCCGAGGAAACCGACTACTGGCTACAGCTCTGCACCGCCGCCCTGGACTACCCCATGCCCCCGGCCCCGCTCGCCGAAACGCTGCTAAGTGTGCGGCGCCTACTAGCTCGCATCATCATTTCGAGCAAAGCCAATGCCAGCCCTAGGCCCGCCTAGCACCCTAAAACCGGAAGCTGACGCCAGCCACATTTTCACATCTCCACATCCTCAAATTCTGCACATTAACCCCTATGGCAATACTTTCCCAAACCGAAGCCCAGGATATCCTGAAGAAGGTCCTCAGCTTCAGCACTGCCGACGAGTGCGAGGCCAACCTGAGCGGCAGCCTCGAAGGCAACGTGCGCTCGGCGCGCAACACCATCAGCACTTCGGGCGCTACCGACAACGTGGCGCTGGCCGTTACCTCGTACTTCGGCAAGAAGTCGGGCACCGCCACCTGCAACCAGTTCGACGAGGCCACCCTGAAGCGCTGCGTGCAGCGGGCCGAGGAAATCGCCCGCTTAGCCCCTGAAAGCCCCGAGTACATGCCGCTGCTTGGTGCGCAGCAGTATCTGTCGTCGCCGCTGTCGTTTGCCCAAAACACGGCCGACATCACGCCCGACTTTCAGGCGTCGCAGATGGGCGAAACCATGAACTACTGCACGGCGCAGAAGCTGACTTCGGCCGGGTTCCTCAACCACCGGGCGGGCTTCACGGCTAAGCGCAACAGCAAGGGCCTAGAGGCCTACCAGCGCCTCACCAACCTCGATTTCAGCATCACGGTGCGCACGCCCGACGGCACTGGCTCGGGCTACGCCGCCACCGATTTTACCGATATCAAGAGCTTTAACGCTAAGACGTTGGCCACAGTAGCAGCTGGCAAAGCCAAGGCTTCGGTGGGGGCTAGGGCCATCGAACCAGGCAAATACACGGTTATTCTGGAGCCCAACGCGCTGGTATCTAACTCCGACGCCTCGCTCCTAGGGGCGCTGATGGGTGCCTTCGACGCCCGCAGCGCCGACGAGGGCCGCAGCTTCTTGAGCAAGAAGGGCGGCGGCAACCGCAAGGGCGAAAAGCTCTTTGACGAGCGCGTGACCATCTACTCCGACCCGACCAACGCCGAAATTCCCGACCTGACGTTCTCGGGCGACGGGCGGCCGCAGCAGCGCACCACCTGGGTAGAGAAGGGCGTGGTGAAAAACCTGTACACCAGCCGCTACTGGGCCCAGAAGAACAGCATTCCGGACCTGCCCCGGCCTGGCGGCTTCATCATGTCGGGCGGTACCCAAAGCACCGCCGACCTCATCAAGGGCACCCAGAAGGGCATCCTGGTGACGCGCCTGTGGTACATCCGCGCCGTAGACCCGCAAACGCTGCTCTACACCGGCCTCACCCGCGACGGAACGTTCTACATTGAGAACGGCGCCATCAAGTTCCCGGTCAAGAACTTCCGCTTCAACGAGAGCCCCATCATCATGCTCAACAACCTGGAGGCCATCGGCCGCCCGGTGCGCCTGTCGGGCAACTTGGTGCCGCCGCTGAAAATCCGCGACTTCACTTTCTCGAGCCTCTCGGACGCCGTGTAGGTTCGTTGGCTGCTAGTTGTTACTTGCTGCTTGTTGACTAGAACGTCATGCTGAGCCTGCCGAAGCATCTCTACCGCGCCGCCTAGGGTCGTTGTTCAGTAGAGATGCTTCGGCAAGCTCAGCATGACGTTCTTGTACTTGCCCCCCTCACCCCTTCCCACCTTGCTACTGATGCAAAGACACTTTCTTGCCCTGGTGCTGGCAGCGGGCGCTACCTCGGCGGCGCTGGGCCAGCAGGCGCCCGCCGCGCTCACGGCCGAAGACTATGCCCGGGCCGAGCGCCTGATGATTTACAACACTCAGCCGCTGGTGGATGGCAACCCCGAGATGCCGCACTGGCTATCCGGCGACCGCCTCTGGTACCGGGTGCCAACGGCGCGCGGCAGCGAGTTTGTGCTGGTAGACCCCGCCCGCCGCACCCGCACCGTGGCCTTCGACCAAGCCAAGCTGGCGGCGGCCCTGAGCGAAGCCACCGGCCAGCGCTACGAGGGCGGGCGCTTGCCTTTCCGCAGCATCACGTACTCGCCCGATGGCCAGTCGATAGCCTTTCGGGTGGCGGGCAAGGACTGGCAGTACCGCGTGAACGGCGGGCAGCTAACCCAGGCCGCCACGCGCCCCAGCGCCGCCAGTGAGGTGGCGTCGCCCGATGGCAAGCTGGCGGCCTATATCAAGGACTATAACCTGTGGGTGCGCGACACCCAAACCGGCCAAACCACCCAGCTGACGACCGACGGGGTGAAGGACTACGGCTACGCCACCGACAACGCCGGCTGGACCACTAGCGACGCCCCCATTCTGCGCTGGTCGCCCGACTCGCGCAAAATTGCCACCTTCCGGCAAGACCAGCGCCAGGCGGGCGATATGTACCTAGTATCGACCAACGTGGGCCACCCCAAGCTGCAAGCCTGGAAGTACCCGCTGCCCGGCGATAAGGACATCATCACCATCGAGCGGGTCATTGTGGAGGTGAGCACCCCTAGGGTCGTGAAGCTGCAAGTCACCCCCGACCCGCACCGCGGCTCGCTCTCGGATGATATTTCGAGCAGCGGCACTTTTGACGACGTAGACTGGAGCCCCGACGGCAGCCAGCTGGCTTTCGTGAGCACCTCGCGCGACCACAAGCAAGAAAAGCTGCGCATCGCCGACGCCGCTACCGGTGCCGTGCGCGAGGTGATGCAGGAAACCGTGCCCACGCAGTACGAGTCGGGCCAGCGGGCCATTAACTGGCGCTACTTGCCCAAAAGCAAGGAAGTAATCTGGTACTCGGAGCGCGACAACTGGGGCCACCTCTACCTATACGACGCCACCAGCGGCAAGGTCAAGAACCAGATTACCAAGGGTAACTGGCTGGTAACGCAGCTGCTGCGCGTAGACGAGGCCAAGCGCCAGGTGTACTTCCTAGCCGATGGGCGCGAGGCGGCCAACCCTTACTTCACCCAGCTCTATCGCGTCGATTTTGACGGCAAACACCTGACGTTGCTGACGCCAGAAGCCGGCACCCACCAGGTAGCGCTGGCCCCCTCGGGCCGCTACTTCGTGGACAGCTACTCGCAGCCCAACGTGCCGCCAGTGACCGTGCTGCGCGACCAGAACGGCAAGCTGGTGAGCCAGCTGGAGAAAACCGACCTGTCGCGACTGCTGGCTACTGGCTGGCACGCGCCCACCCCCATCACGGTGAAGGCTGCCGATGGCAAAACCGACCTCTACGGCCTGCTCTTCACGCCCACCAAGCTCAACCCCGACCGGAAATACCCGATTATCAATTACATCTACCCGGGCCCGCAGGGTGGCAGCGTGGGCAGCTGGGCCTTTGGGCCCTCGCGGGGCGACAACCAAGCGCTGGCCGAGTTGGGCTTTGTGTTGGTAGCCATTGAGGGCACTTGCAACCCCTTGCGCTCCAAGAGCTTCCACGATGCCTGCTACGGCAACATGGAAGCTAACACCCTGGAAGACCAGGTGGCCGGCATGAAGCAGCTGGCTCAGCGCTACCCCTACATCGACTTGGAGCGGGCCGGCATCTGGGGGCACTCGGGCGGCGGCTACGCCACGGCGGCGGCCATGTTCCGCTACCCCGACTTCTTTAAGGTGGGCATTTCCGAATCGGGCAACCACGACCAGCGCAACTACGAGGACGACTGGGGCGAGCGCTACATCGGCCTGCTCACGGCCCAGGCCGACGGCACTAGCAACTACGACGCCCAGGCCAACGCGCTGTATGCTAAAAACCTAAAGGGCAAGCTCATGCTAGCGCACGGCCTGATGGATAACAACGTGCCGCCCTACAATACCTGGCTGGTAATCGACGCGCTCACCAAGGCCAACAAGAGCTATGACCTGGTGGTGTTTCCGCACGCTCAGCACGGCTACGGCCAGTTTTCGCCCTACATGACGCGCCGCCGCTGGGACTACTTCGTGCAGAACCTGGCCGGCCAGCAGCCTCCTCACGATTACCAAATGACGCCCATGCCCGACCCGCGCACCGCAGCGCAGTAAAAAGAAACCTCACCCCGGCCCCTCTCCTTAGGCAGAGGGGCCGGGGTGAGGTCATAAAGGACGATTACGCGAGGCTTACTGCTCGGTAACGTTTTGCCCCCTAGACCGATACTCGCTACTGGGCTTAGAAAGCGGCGTGCCCGCCACCACCTATCCTAGCGGCTTCATCATGGCCGGCGGCACCCAAAGCACCGCCGCCCTCATCAAAGGCACCGCCAAGAGGATTCTCGTCACGCGCCCCTAGTACGTCCGCGAGGTAGACCTGCCGACGCTGCTCTACACTGGCCTCACGCGCGACAGCACGTTCTACCTCGAGAATGGCGCCATCAAGTTTCCCATCAAAAATATGCGTTTCAACGAGAGCCCCCTTATCATACTCAACAACGTGGAAGCCATCGGCCGACCGGTGCGCATCGCCGGCTGCCAGGTGCTTCCGCTCAAAATCCGCGACTTCACCTTTACTAGCTTATTGGGCGCGGTGTAACGCAAACGTGCGAATGTGGGGAATGTAGAGAATGTGAGAATGACCGCCTCTTTCACTCATTCTCACATCTTCTCATCTTCCATATTTTCTCATTCCCCACATTCGCACGTTAAGCCTTTACTTGCCGAACTGGATGGCGGCGTAGAGCTGGAACACGCGGTTTTGCAGGCGCGGGTCGTTGATGCCGCTCAGGTTGCGGACGTCGTTGATATCGTTGAGGCCGGCCACGTAGCGGGCCCCCAGCGAGAAGCCGCTGAACTTGAGGCCCGCGCCGGCGGCCAGGCTAAAGTCAAAGCCCTTGTACTGGTCGGTGGCCGTTTGGCTGACTTGGCCGTAGCTGGCCGAGCCATTGGTGTTGGATATCTGCACTTTGCCATCTTGGTTGGCGTGCACGAGGTAGCCGAATTGCGGGCCGGCTTCGACGAAAATGGGGCCTAGGGTCACCTTGGCTAGCACGGGCACCGTGAAGTAGTGCAGCTTGGTGGTGTAGTCGGTGAAGGCGCCTTTGAGGTCGCCGCCCTGCACCGAGTATTGCAGCTCGGGCTGGATGGCCAGCGGGCCCAGCACGTTCCACTGGTAAAGCACGCCCACGTGGTAGAACGTTTTGTAGGACGACGACTCGCCGTCGCGGCCTTGCAGCTCGGCGAAGTTGACGCCGCCTTTCACGCCAAACTGGGCGTGGGCCTGGGGAGCAGCCAGCAGCAGCACCGCGCCGGCGAGCAGGAGAAACAGAAACCGTTTCATAAGCGGAAAGAAAGAGGTAGGGATGGTGGAAAGGGCTGCGGCCCGTAGGTTTAAGCGCCTAACGGCAAAATCGCCCTTTCCGATGTGTGCCCGCGCAACCCCAGCGGGCGCTTTTCATCTTTCGGGCCCTAGGGCCTTACCCGAGTTCATGCCAAATCCATTCACCTTCGTGCGCCTCAGCTACCACTCCGGCGATTGGGATGCCGTGGATGAGCGCATGCCGGCCAACCTGCTGCACTCGCTGGTGCAGTACACCAAGGTGCCCATCGTGGCCAAGGAAAAAGTGGTGGCCCTGGACAGCCCCGAGTTGTTCGGCTACCCCTTCTGCTACCTGAGCGGGCACCGGCTGGTGCAGTTTTCGGCGGCTGAGAAGAAGAACTTTATCCAGTATGTGCGCAACGGCGGCTTCGTGTTTGTGGACGACTGCAACCACGACATCGACGGCCTGTTTGCCCGCTCGTTTGAGGCGCAAATGGCGGCCTGCTTCGGCCCCACCGCGCTGCAAAAGCTGCCCAAGACGCACCCGATTTACCACCAGTTTTTCACCTTCAAGGACGGCCCGCCCAACACGGCCTTCGAACTGAATGGCTGGGGCGACGACCTGGTGCACGACTACCTCAAAGGCGTCAGCATCGGCGGCCGCCTAGGGGTGCTGTACTCCAACAAGGACTACGGCTGCGAGTGGGACTACGACTTTAGAAACAAGCGCTTCCTGGCCGAAGACAACACCAAATTTGGCGTCAATATTCTGCTGTATGCACTCACAACGTAACACTTTGTTAGTCAACCATGCAGCCCCTTCTACTAGCCTTCGTTGATTCGCAAGCCTTCAAACTAATGTCGGTGGCCTTCCTACTGCCGTTTGTAGTGGTAGGCGCGCTAGTCGTTTGGCTGCTAGTAGCGCTGACGCGCAGTGCCCTGCGCGACTCGCGTCGCCTGCGCTCCCCGGCGGTGGCCGCTACCGGCTGGCAACGCTTGAGTATAGCGGCGCGGCTAGTACCGGCAGCTTTCTTTGGGCTGATAGCACTTCTGGTGGTCCTAAGCCAGGTAGTCGACACTAGCCAGGAAAGTCATGCCAAGACCGCTTACCAGCAGGCTCTGCACCGTAAGGAGTTACGGCAGCAGGCCAAGGTAGCCAGGCGCTATATTTTGGATGATTCGGAAGTCATCTCGCCTAACCCGGCCGGGTATACCGCTGCGAATGGCTGGAAGCTGGCCGACACCTTGCGGCAGACCACTGACTGGGCCAGCCACGGCCGCACGCCCCGCGCCGAATTGTGGCTACGGCCCGACGGCACCTTTACCTACTACAGCACCATTACGGGCGACGAAGCTGGGGGGCAAGCTATCGGCAGATGGCAGCTACATGGCGATGACTGGGAGGACCCTGGGACAATGGCAGGCCTGAAAAAAATGAGGAGGTATAACGTCGCTTTTGAGTTTTTGCTGCCGATAGTTGGGGAGCCAGCCCCACTCAGCGGCACCGTACAAAATGAAGTCGGGATTGCAACCGCCACACTATATGGCTCTTACATTCGAGAAGGTAAACAACTGCGTTTTGCGCTTAAAGAGGCCCCATTGCCCTTAGCCCAGCTAGCCCAGCAGCCTCCACAAATGGTCCTTGCCTTTTCTCCCTTTTAGCTACTGGTGCCCGCTTTCCAGCACCTTTTCCTCTATGACCGAACAAGACGTAAAAACGCTCCTCGCCAAGCTACCGCTGCTGAAGGCCGAAATCGGCAAAGTGATTGTGGGCCAGAACCAGGTGCTAGACGAGGTGTTGGTGGCGCTGCTGGCTGGCGGCCACGCCCTGCTGGAAGGTGTGCCCGGGCTGGCCAAAACCTTGCTAGTGCGCACGCTGGCCTCGGCTACCGACTTGCCGTTTCGCCGCATCCAGTTCACGCCCGATTTGATGCCGACCGACATCCTCGGCACCGAGGTGCTGGAGGAAGACCACGGCACCGGCCGGCGCTCGTTCAAGTTCAACCCCGGCCCCATCTTCGCCAGCCTGGTGCTAGCCGACGAGATAAACCGCACGCCCCCCAAAACCCAGGCTGCCCTGCTGGAGGCCATGCAGGAAGGGCACGTCACCTACGCCGGCCAGGAGCACGCGCTGCCCAAACCGTTCTTTTTGCTAGCTACCCAAAACCCCATCGAGCAAAGTGGTACCTACCCGCTGCCCGAGGCCCAGCTTGACCGCTTTTTGCTGTACGTGCGCATTGGCTACCCCACCGAGCAGGAGGAAATGGCGGTGCTAAGCGGCACCACCGGCACTGCCCGCGCCGAGGTGCGCCCCCAGCTGGCTGGCGATGACATTCGGCAACTACAACAACTGGTGCGCCAGGTCAGCCTTAGCCCCGAGCTGCTGGCCTTCGTCAACCGCCTGGTGCGCGCCACCCGCCCGGCCACCTCGGAGGTCAAGTTCATCCGCGACTACGGCCGCTGGGGTGCGGGCCCTAGGGCCGGCCAGGCGCTGATACTGTGCGCCAAAGCGCGAGCGCTGCTGCAAGGCCGCTTCGCCGCTACCCTCGACGACATCCACACCCTGGCCCCGCCCGTGTTGCGCCACCGCGTGCTGCTCAACTTTAACGCCGAGGCCGAAAACCTTACCCCCGACGATGCCGTGGCCGAGTTGCTAAAGGCGGTACAGGTGTAGAAATGTAACAAGCAAAACAGGCGGTCATGCTGAGCTTGCCGAAGCATCTCTACCGCGCCGCCTAGGGTCGTTGTTCAGTAGAGATGCTTCGGCAAGCTCAGCATGACGTTCTATTTTACCCAATAATCACTTGCTAACCCCTCAGCTCCTGCATGCCCTGCGCAACTTGCCACTGGCTGCCCGCCAGGCGGCGGAGGGCTTCTTGGCCGGCGCGCACGCTAGCCGGCGGCACGGAGCGGGCATGGAGTTCAGCCAGTACCGCCCCTACCAGCCGGGCGACGACCTGCGCCGCCTCGACTGGCGCCTGGCTGCGCGCTCGGACAAGTACTTTTTGCGCGAGTCGGAGGTAGATACCAGCGTGACGGTGAACCTAGTGCTGGACGCCAGCGCTAGCCTAGGGCACCCCGACGAGAACGGCCTGACCAAGCTCGACTACGCCCGGCTGCTGCTGGCTTCCTTGGCCTACCTGGCCCAAAACCAGGGCGATGCCGTGGGCCTAACCCTGCTGCTGCCCACCGGCCTGCGCCAGCTGCCGCCCCGCGCCGACACTCGCCAATTGCCCCGCCTCTACCACGCGCTCGAAACCGTAGCTGCCACTGGCACCTTTCCCGATGCCGCTACCCTAGGGCCCCTCACGGCTCGGCGGCAGCGCGCCCTCACGGTGTGCGTGAGCGACTTGTATGAGCAAGACGGTGAGATAACCCGGCTGCTGAGCCGCCTGCGCGCCAGCACCGGCGACGTGCTGCTGCTGCACCTGATGGCCGGCAACGAGTTGCGCTTCAGCCACAAAGGCCAGGTTACCTTCCGCGACCTCGAAACGGGCCAAACGCTGCAACTCGACGCCGACCAGCAGCGCGCGGCCTACCAGCAGCAACTGCAAGCCTGGCTGCGCGACACCGCCCAGGCCGCTCGCCAGCAGGGGCTAGATTATCATTTAGTGGATACGTCGCAGCCGCTGGACGGGGCGCTGCGCAAGTTTTTGAAACGCCGCCAGCGAATGAGTTAACGTTGCTTACCGCGGCCGGCGCGGAGGTTTTCGCGGCGGGCCGCGGAAGAATGCCCTCCACGCCGGCCGCGCAAAACCGCCGCGGCACCCCGCGGTGAAAACACCCTGTGCTAACCTTTACCAATCCGTCGCTGCTGCCCCTGCTGGCTTTGCTGGTGCCGCTGGCCATCCACCTTTGGAACCGCCGGCCGGGCCGTGAGGTGGCTGTGGGCAGCCTGCGCTGGCTAACCGCCGGAGCCAACCGCCGCCTGCGCAACCTGCGCCTCGAGCAGTGGCCGCTGCTACTACTGCGCCTGCTGCTGCTAGTCGGGCTGGTGGGCGCGCTGGCTGGCCCTGCCTGGCGGCCCCACCGCACCCTAGGCCGCGGCCAGATTTTAGTGGCGCCTGCCCTGGCTGGCAGCCCCGCCCTAGCTGCCGAGCGCCCGCACCTCGACTCGCTGCGGCGGCGCGGTTACGGGCTGCGCTGGCTAGCGCCGGGCCTGCCGCGCATTAGCCCAGCCGCCTGGCGAGCCGATTCCCTAGGGGCCCCGGCCGACAGCATCCGCGCGCAAGACCACCTGGTAGTTACCACAGACTTCTACGCCGAGCGCATCCAGCTGGCGGCCGACTCACTGGCCGGGCAACCGTTGCTGGCGCTTACGCCGGCCACGTTGCGCGGCAATGGCAGTACCCGGCGCCCGTTGCCGGCGGGCGTTACGTGGCGGGTGCTGCCGCTAGCTGCCCAAGCCACCTGGCTGCAAGCGGCCAGCGGCTCTCCCGACAGCCTACGCCTGCTACTGGGCCGGGGCAGCGAGGCGCAAGTGGCTTTCCGCACGGTGCGGTTGGCGCGGCCGGCGGCGGGCAGCCAGGTAGCGGTGCCCGGCCTAGGGGCTCTGCGCTATCAGCCGGCTACCAGCCAGCAAGCGGCGCAGCTCCGTTCGGCTGCCGATTCGGGCGCCGTGACCGTGGCGCCAGCGACGCTGCGCGTGTGGATAGTAGCCCCCACCGCCCAGACTGCTGAGGCGCGGGTACTACGGGCAGCTTTGCGCGCGGCAGCCCTAGGCCTGCCCGGCCGGCTCGACCTCACGGTAGCCGCCACGCCGCCCGATACCGCGCAGGCACCCGACTGGCTCTTTTGGCTGGCCGATGCACCGGTACCGGCTGCATGGCGCACGGCCGTGCGGCGGGGCACGCGGCTGTGGCAGTTCCCAGCTGGCGCAGGCCGCGCCGATACTACCCAGCTGTCTCTACCTGCGCTCACTACTCCCGTGGCGGTATGGCGACGTGCGGCGCTTAGCAACACCGGCCAACCGCTATGGCGCGATGGCCTAGGGCGACCCTTGCTTACCGTTGAGACCCTAGGACGAGGCGCCACTTATCGGCTTACCACCCGCTTGGTCCCAGCCTGGAGCGAATTGGCCGCCAGCCCCGACCTGCCCGCGCTGCTGCTAGAGGTGCTACACCCGGCTTTCGATGCCGCCGGGCAGCAGCGCCTAGCTACTCACGACCCACGCCGCCTCGACCCCACCCAGCTTCTACCCGCCACCCAGCGTTCGGGCGCTCGCTCGGCGCCACCCGCCTTTGGCCCGCCCCGCGACCTACGTCCCTGGCTGGTGCTGGCGATGCTGGTTTTGTTTGGGCTGGAGCGCTGGCTAGCGAGCCGGGCAGCCCATGTGGGCGTTAGTGCGTCTGTATAATGCCATGATGCTGCCTTGCTTATATCCCAGCGTGTTCGCCTAGCTTGCCAGACCTAGGTTACTGCTTTTACCTGATTCTCCATGCCCATCACCGCCCCTCTAACTGTCCTCGCAGCGCCCCTGCAAGCCGCTAGCCAGCGCTACGTGCAGTTGCGCTGGGCGGCCGTGCTGCTGCCAACGCTGGCGGCCGCTGTGCTGCTGGTGGCCCTAGGGTGGCGCTGGCCGGCTGGCTGGCCGTTGGTGCTGGCCCTAGCACTGCTGAGCGCGGGTGTGGCCGCCTGGCAGCTGTGGCCGCTCCGCCGCTGGAATACGGCCGCCGCCGCTGCCCGCCTCGACCGCCGCTACCCCGCCCTGCAAGACAGCACTGGCCTGCTGCTGGCCGATGAAGACGCTCTGCCTCTGCTGCCCCGCCTGCAACAGCAGCGCGTGGCCGAGCAGCTAGGCGCTCTAGCCACTACCGAGCGGACGCTGCTACCAGTTTCCTTCCAAGCCAGTGGGCTGCTGGCGGGCCTGCTGCTGCTGGGTGCCCTAGGGGTATGGCTGTGGCCCAAAGCGGCCGCAGCGCCGCCAGCCACCGCGCTGGCCGTGCGCCTGCACCCCGACCCAGCCCGGCCGGCGGGTGCGCCGGTGGGCCCGGCCCGCATCGAGCAGCTTCAGGTGCTGGTGACGCCGCCAGCCTACACAAAGCGGCCGGCTTTCACGGCGGCGGGCGCATCGTTTAGCTGCCCAGCGGGTTCGCGGGTGCGTTGGCTGGTGCGCGTGAGCCGGGCGGGCGCAGCGCCAGTACTAGAGCTGGGCAGTCGCCGGGTGGCCCTGGGGGCAGCCGGCGGCCAAGGGCGTGAGTACGCCGCCGAGCAGACCCTGAACGCCAGCACCTTGTACCGCCTGCGCCTGGCCGGGCAAGTATCCGACGACTACGCCATTGAGGTGCGCCCCGACCAGCCGCCTACTGTGCGCATCCAAAGCCCTAAGTCCTACACCCTCATTGCAGCGCGCGGTACCCGGCCCGAAGTGGCCCTGCAAGCCACTGCCCGCGACGACTACGGCCTGAGCCGCGCCGAGCTAGTACTTACCATAGCTACCGGTGAGGGCGAGGCAGTGAAGTTTCGCGAGGTGCGGCGCGACCTGAGCGCTGGCTTAGGGGGCCAACCCGCCCAGGCGCCGCTGGCCAGCCGCTTGAGCTTGCCGGCCCTCGGCCTGCACCCCGGCGACGAGCTTTACCTCTACCTGCAAGCCCAAGACAGCCACGGCCAGCGCGCCTGCTCCGACACCTACCTGGTGCAGTGGCAAGACACGGCCGCCGCGAGCAGTGCCCTCAACCTAGGCCTGGGCGTGAATATCGCGCCCGCTTACTTCCGCAGCGAGCGCCAGATTATCATCGACACCGAGAAGCTACTAGCCGAAAAAAGCAAGCTGACGGCCAATGAATTTGCCAATAGGTCCAACGCCCTGGGCTTCGACCAGCAGGCGTTGCGGCTGCGCTACGGCAAGTTTCTGGGTGAGGAGGCCGAGAAGGGCATGGGCGTGACGGCCGGCCCACCCACCGCCGACGAGCCCGCCCTGCCCACTGCCGAGGATGCCACCGCACCCGCTGCCGAGCCGGTCCACGCTGCCGAAGCGCCCGGCCACGACGAGCACGACGGCCACGACCACAGCGCCCAAACCGGCACCCGGCCCAACGACTCGCCCACCGCCGAAACCGACGCCCTGATGGACGCCTACGTGCACAAGCACGACGATGCCGAAACCGCCGACTTCCTGGAGCCCGCTGTGAAAGCCAAGCTGCACGCCGTGCTCGACGAGATGTGGGCCGCCGAGCTGCGCCTGCGCACCAACCAGCCCGCCGCCGCTCGTCCCTACGAGTACCGCGCCCTGCGCCTCCTCAAGGAGGTGCAGCAGCAAACCCGCGCCTACGTGCGCAAAGCCGGCTTCACGCCGCCCCCCATGCCCGAAGCCACCCTGCGCCTGACCGGCGAACTGAAGGGTGCCGCCGCGCCTCACGAGCAAGCCACCGTGCCCGCCCCCCCCGCCCAGCCGGCCGTGCGCGCGGCCCTACGCTGGCTGGCTGCCACCCGCGCCGGCCAGTCCCCCCGCCCCGCCGATGCCCGCCTGCTGGAGCCCGCCGGCACTGCCCTAGCTGCCGTAGCTGTGCAGCAGCCGGGTGTGTACCTACCGGCTCTCAAGGCACTACGCACCCTAGGCACTGCTGTGCGCGCCGGCCAGCCTGTGGCGCCCGCCCAACTATTGGCGGCCGAGCGGGGCCTGTCGGCGCTGCTGCCCACGCCCGTGCCGGCCACCGCTCCCGCCCCGGCTCCCGACCGATTGGCCCGCCGATACCTTCAAGAGCTTAGTGAGTAGGCAAGTAGGAGATATTTCAAAAGGTGTACACAACCATAAGAAAGCGGTCACAATGCGTCAGTGCTAGCTGCCAGTCCGCTCAACTACCCAATTACCAGAGAATTGCCAACGCCTGATTTTATTCGCTACGCGCTGCTGGCTGCTTGCCTGTTGCTGGGCCTAGGGCTGGGGCTAGTTGCCTGGCGCCGCCCCGACCGCCGCCGGCTGGCGCTGCGGCTACTGGCCAGCGCCCTGGCTGCTGCCGCGCTGTGGCTAACTGCCTACCCGCCCAGCCGCCGCGTGCCGATGCAGGCGGGCACGGCCATTTTGCTTACCCCCGGCTACAGCCCCGACACCCTACAAGCCCTACGTCGCCAGTTGGGCCGGGCCACGCCGGTGTGGAGCTACCGCCTGCCCGCCGCGCCCGCTGGCGCCCGCCCCCTGGGCAGCCTACTGGCCCTAGCTGAGCGGCATCCAGCCTTGCGCCAAGTGCACTTGCTGGGCCAGGGCCTGCCCGCAGCCGACCTGCCGGCCCTAGGGGCAGTACCGGTGCGCTGGCACCAGGCAGCAACGCAAGGCATTGCAGCGGCGCACTGGCCGCGCCAATTGGTGCTGGGCCAGGTGTTTGAAGTAGAAGGCATGGTCGCTCCCGTCAACTTGGGCGCCTGGCTGAGCCTGCGCGGCGCCGGCGCCGGGGCCGACTCAGTGCGCGTGCCGGTGGAAGGCGGCTCGTTTCGGCTGCGCTACCGGCCTCGAGTGGCGGGCCGGCTGCTGCCCACGCTGGTACTGCGCCAAACCGCCCGGCCGCTCGTGGCTGAACCTTTGCCGGTTGAAGTAACCGATGCCCCCCAGCCGCCAGTACTGCTGCTAGCCGCCGCGCCCGGCTTCGAGTTTAAGTTTTTGAAAAACAGCTTAGCCGCCGCGGGCCGGGCCGTGGCCCTACGCACGCCCGTCAGCCGCGGCCTGGTGCAAACCGAAGTGGTTAACCAGCCTACCCAGGCGCTCGACCACCTCACGCCGGCCCTGCTGGCGCGCTATCCTCTGGCCGTGGCTGATGCCGCCGCGCTGGTCGCCCTATCCCCCACCGAAAGCCAAACTCTGCGCGCCGCCGTGCAAGCCGGGCGCCTAGGGCTGGTGGTACTGGCCGGGCCAGGTGCCCTGCCCAACGCCGTGCCGGGGCGCGCCGCGTTCAGTGTCTACAGCCTGGGGGCCGCTACGGCGCCGGTGCCGCTGGCCTGGCCCGATGCCCCTGTGCTGCGCGCTACCCTACCCCTAGGGCTGCGGCCGGGCGCGGGCCTACGCCCGGTAGTCACGACTGGCAGCGGCCGGCTACCGGTCGTGGCTGCTCATCGGCTGGGGCTGGGCACGGTGGTAGTGTCGGTAGTACCCGAAACCTTCCGGTGGGCGCTGCAAGGCCTTACGGCCGGTTACGAGGCCTACTGGAGCCAGTTGCTGACAGCCGCCCTCCCGCCTCCCGCCGTCCCGGCCACCTGGCAAGTACTCGATGAATGGCCGCGGCAAGGCTACCCCCTCACGCTGCGCCTGGCCGCCGGCCGCCTACCCGCTCCTACTGATGCCGTGCAGATGCGAGCACTGGCCGGCCGCCCCGCCGTCCGCCTAGCCCTGGCCCAAGACCCGCGCCTGCCCGAGTGGAGCACGGCCCCCTACTGGCCTGCCCAGTCCGGCTGGCACGAGGTGCGCGGCCCCAGCGCTGCCACCCACCACTTCTTCGTGTTCGACTCGGCGGCGTGGCGCGGGCCCGAGCAATTGGCCCGCCAGGCAGCCTGGGTTGGCCGCGCTACGCGCCCGGCCGCTGCCCCCGGCGCAGCGAGCGAACGCGAGCCGTGGCCGGCCGGGTGGTTCTTTGCACTGTTTGTGCTGGCGGCCGGCTTTTTGTGGCTGGAAGAAAAGCTGTAGCTTAGCTACTGGCTAGTGAAATGGCACGCCAAGTTGTTGACTAGTAGCCAACAGCCAATAACTAGCAACTATTTTTTCGGCTCCACGCAACGGTGCGTGGCCTAGGCCCGGTCATGCCCTCAGTAGCCGGCGACGCGGGTTGGCTGCTTCCATCTATCTTTTCCATGCCTGGTTCTGCTTCGGTTGTTTCGGAGAGCCTGCTGGCGGCGTGCCGGCGGGGCGAGGAAACGGCGCAGCATCGCCTATATAACCTGCTAGCCTATCAGCTGATGGGCGTGTGCTTGCGCTATTGCCCCAGCCGGGCCGATGCCGAGGACGCGCTGCAGAACGCGTTTGTGCGAATTTTTACCCGCCTCGAGCAGTACCGCGGCGACGGACCCTTCGAGGCCTGGGCGCGGCGCGTCACGGTGCACACGGCCCTGCACGCCGTGGAGCAGCAGCGCCGCCACGCCAGCCACCTCTCCTTCGACCCCGACGACGAGGCTGACCCCGCGGCCCAGCTGCCTAGCGCTGACCCGCTGGCATTCGAGTCGATGGCCGCGGCCGACCTGCTGCAGCAACTGGCAGCTCTGCCGCCCGGCTACCGCACTGTTCTTAACCTCTACGCTATTGAAGGCTATACCCATCCCGAAATAGCCCAGCTGCTAGGCATTTCAGAAGGCACTAGCAAGTCGCAGCTAGCTCGGGCGCGCCACTTGCTGGCTCAGCGCCTTGGCCTGGCAGCTCCCAAGATTTGTCAACCATGAAAGAAGGCGCTGATTTTCATTCCCCTCCTCCCCCCGACGACCCGCACGACCCGTTGCTGGCGGCGTTGCGGAAGCACCTGGGCGAAAACTTCGGCCAGGAGCCACCGGCTGCCCTGTGGGCTGGCATCCGGCAGCAGCTGCCGGGCACTCCGCGCCCCTGGTGGCGCAGCCGGCGCCTGCTGCCCCTGCTGGCGCTGCTAATCGGCATCGTGGCCCTAGGGGTATTCTCGGCCCGGCAAAACGGCTGGCTGGGCGGGCACGCAGCCACTGAGCTAGCTGCCAATAAAACCACAATAGGCACTCATTCACAAGAATCTACTGCTAGCAACAAGGCTAAGACCATTGCTTCGCAGCCTGCCAACGAGCGAGCTACCAGTGGGTCGCCTACTACTGCTGCAGTGCCTAGTACGCCTGCCCAGCCCCATACTACCCTAGGGCCTCAGCCGAAGCCAGACCTTGCTGCTGCACCCCAGGCTTCAAGCAGCCGCTCCGGTGCGCGTAAAGCTGCCGGCATTATCGCTTCAACAGGCGAACTGCCGCTGACCCCTATGCGTGAGCAGGCAACCGAACACGCAGGCAACGTAGCTACTGCAACCGAGCCTAGCTACCGCGCTCGGCACCTAGCTGCGCTTCAACGTAAGTGGCAACACAATGGCACGCCTAGCCAGCATCGCGCAAGCTCCCTAGCGGCTCGGCCTCTCGAGAAAACCCTAGACACACCTACGCAGGCATCGGCAACTTCTGCCGCGACCGAGCAATCTATTTACTCGCCGGCCAATGGGGTAGCCAATAGTGGTGGCGCCCGCAAGCGCAACCGGCGGCGGGCAGTACAAACGGCAACTCAACTAGCTCGTGCTGTTGCAACCGATGCCGGTACCAACAATAACGCAGACCCAGAATTGCAATCGGCGGCGATGGCCAATAGCCGCTCACAGCGTGCTGCTTCCTCGGTAGCCGGCCCTGATGTGGCTACTACTAATCAGCCGGAAGCACTTGACTCGCTAGCGAGTCGGCGAGCGACGCTGTTGCTGGCAGCCCGCAACCTACCCGCCGTACTGGCTTCTACCGCCGACACGAGCAAGCCTTGGTTTCTACCCACGCAGCGCTGGTCGGTGCTGGTGCTGGCTGGGCCTACGCTCAGCTTCCGCACCGTGCGCTCGGCTACTACCGGCGGCCTGTCATACAGCAGCCCGCTTGTCAATAGCCCTAGCCAAAGCTTCAACGGCACCCGAACTACTTCTCCCAACGTGGTAGACTTAGAGCGGCCCGCTGCCGGCTGGAACGCGCAGGTGCAGGTGCGGCGCGTGCTGACCGGGCGCTGGGCGGTGGCATTAGGCGTTGGCTACCAAGAGTATGCCACGCGGCTGGCCTTGCAGGTTAGGAAGCGAGCCATTCAAACAACGTCACCGGCCAGCGGCGTTTCGTATCTCGACTCCACTCTTTCGGTCCACCACCGCGATACCTACCAGCTGCTCACGCTGCCGCTGCAGCTCAGCTACACCCTAGGGCCACCCCGCGGCCGCCTATCGCTCAGTGTGTTGGGTGGCCTCGAACCAAGCTGGTACGTGGGCGGGCGCACCACCGAAGGCACCAGTTGCAACTGCGAGCAGCAGTCGTTCAGCTCAGCCAGCGGCAGCCCCTACAATACGTTCAACCTGGGCCTGAGCCTGGGGCTGGATGCGCGTTACCGACTGGGCGGCCCGGCCTCGCGCTGGCAATGGGTGTTGCAGCCCACGGGGCACTACGTGGCCTCGCCCTTCGTGCGCAGCAGCACGCTCTACGCCCGGCGCCAGCCCTATAGCCTAGGGCTGCTCACGGGCCTGGCCTGGGAGTTTTAGTGGTTATACTCCTCACTTCCTCTATCTATGTACAAGCTGCTTAGCCTTTTTCTGGCCGGCTTGCTGCTGGTCAGCTGCCGCAAAGACGACATCATCGAGTGCTACCCGACTACGACGGGCCCTACTTCGCCCCCAACCTCCAGTATTTCACTCAACAGTTTTTTCTCAAAATACGGCGCTCCAATACAGCGCAAGGGCTTCTTACTCGGGCAGAACCAACCTATTAGCTCAACTTACGGAACGCAATTGTCCGTGAGCAACGTAACGTTTCTTTTTGATAATAATACAGCGGCCCAAGACTCTGCATACTTATATCTGCGCGAAGTGCACCAAGTGGCGGATATGGTGCTAAGTGACATGCCAACATGGAGCAGGGATGGGCAGGTACTTATCTCAGGTGGTGAGTTTTATATACAGGTGCGCAAGCCTGATGGCCAGCGGCTGCACGTATCGCCTACAGTAAGCAACAGTACTTTACCTACACTATATACACCGGTGCCACCCGAACAGGATATCACACCCCAAAAGCTTTGGCAGACTTCCATTTCAGGTGGAGCTTGGACACCTATTAATAACGCAGCGCCAGTACGTACAGATACTTTAAGGTCTCCTATACCAGTAGCTCCGTCTATAATCCGATACCGAGCCCAGATTCCGCTTGATACCGTTAGTTATCTAAATATTGACCAATTGTGGCGAGCTTATCAGGGTACGTCTCTTGCTACTGTAAGCGTAGCTGTGCCTACCACTACCAGCAGCGAAACACGTGTATGGCTACGACCAGTAGGATTCAACGGACTATTCCGAGCTACTAGCAACTCAGCTTCAAATAACATCACCAGCTATTATGCTACTCTACCAGTAGGCACTAGCTTAAAGGCTGTTGTCCTGCAATCTATTAATGGCCAGCTCTATTACGGCACCCAAACATTCACTGTGCAAAACGGGCTAGCTCTTACTCCCACTCTCACACCCGTCAGTGAGGCCGAGGCCGTGCAACTCATCCGGCAGCTATAACCTACCTATCCACCGCTACTGAAAACAAACTAAAAAGGCCTCCGCGTACTGCGGAGGCCTTTTGCTTGGCAGTGACCCTAGGGCTAGTAGGCGCGGGCAAACCAGGCGCGGCGCTGGCTCGGGCGGCCGGTTACCATGCACACGCCGTCCTCGTCGGCTTGGTGCAGAGGCAGGTTGCGCACGGTGGCTTTAGTTTCGTCCTTGATGCGCTCCTCGGTTTCGGGCGTGCCATCGTAGTGGGCTAGCACGAAGCCGCCCTTCTCGTCAAGCACCTGCTTAAACTCGTCGTAGCTGTCTACTGGCGTAGTATGGGCCTTCTGGAAATCTAGGGCTTTGGTGTAGATATTCAGCTGAATGTCGTTCAGCAGATTAGCTACGCCGTCCACTACGTCGGCTAGGGGGAGGTGCAACTTCTGCTTGGTATCGCGGCGGGCAGCTTCGATGGTGCCAGCGTCGAGGTCGCGGGCACCAATGGCCAGGCGCACGGGCACGCCCTTCAGTTCCCACTCGGCAAACTTGAAGCCGGGGCGCTCGGTGTCGCGGGCATCCACTTTCACCGAAATGCCGCGCTGCGCGAGTCCTTGCTGAATAGGCCGGATACGCTCGAGCAGGGCATCCAGCTCGCCGGTTTTGTAGATGGGCACGATAACCACTTGGATAGGGGCCAGCTTAGGCGGCAGCACCAGCCCTTCGTCGTCGGAGTGGGCCATGATGAGGGCACCCATCAGGCGGGTGCTCACGCCCCAGCTCGTGCCCCACACATATTCCAGCGCGCCTTCCTTACTGGTAAACTGCACGTCGAAGCCCTTGGCAAAATTTTGCCCTAGGAAGTGACTAGTGCCAGCTTGCAGCGCCTTGCCATCTTGCATCAGCGCCTCAATGCTGTAGGTATCATCGGCACCGGCAAAGCGCTCGCTGGCAGTTTTCACGCCCTTGATAACCGGCAGGGCCATGTGCTCTTCGGCAAACTCGGCGTACCCGTCGAGCATCTGGCGGGTCTCGGCCAGGGCCTCGGTGGCGGTGGCGTGGGCAGTGTGTCCTTCCTGCCACAAAAACTCGGCCGTGCGCAGAAACAGACGCGTGCGCATTTCCCAGCGTACCACGTTGGCCCACTGGTTGATGAGCAGCGGCAAGTCGCGGTAGCTCTGGACCCAAGTTTTGTAGGTGTTCCAGATAATGGCCTCCGAGGTGGGGCGCACTATCAGCTCCTCTTCAAGCTTGGCGCTGGGGTCTACGCGCAACTTGCCGGGCCGGTCGGGGTCGGCTTGCAAGCGGTAGTGCGTGACGACGGCACACTCCTTGGCGAAGCCCTCGGCGTTGGTTTCTTCAGCCTCGAACAGGCTTTTGGGCACGAACAGCGGGAAGTAGGCATTCTCATGCCCAGTGCGCTTAAACATGTCGTCGAGCTGGCGCTGCATCTTTTCCCAGATGGCGTAGCCATAGGGCTTGATGACCATGCAGCCGCGTACGGCCGAATTTTCGGCGAGGCCAGCGCGCTTCACCAATTCGTTATACCAGGCCGAATAATCTTCCTGGCGGGTAGGCAACTTTTTGCTCATAAACGCATCTAAAGGTCAGTTGGCCGAGCTTACGTCCCGGCCGGCCGATTTCGGTATACAATTTGCACCTATAACCTTACGAAAACAGGCACCGTTTTCAGGCAAAATTACGTTAGCAAGTAGTAGCTTAGCGGAGGTTTGTTTTGGGTTGAGGATTACGTGGTTGGGCGAGGCGGCCCGGCCCTTCACTTAGCTGGCATTCGATAGGCACGTTCTTTACTTCAATACGCAGGCTTCCACCTGTTTAACGACTTTCCATTATGAAAAACCTGCTCACTGCCACGTTGCCGGCTTTGGCGCTGCTCGCTTTGGGCGGTTGCGCTACGTCGAGTGGCTTGACGACCACCACCGAGAGCGACGGGGTGTACTACTCGTCGGCCGACAAGACGACGGCTACTCAAAATCTTAACTCGGTGTACGCCAACCGCACGTATGCCAACCGGCCCGCAAACGGCTCGGCTAACCCCGATGGCTACAGCTATAACCGCCCCACCAACGTGGACGGCACTGCTGCCGCCGACGATGCCAATCCTGATTACGTAGCTGGCACCGGTTATGCCACCGACGGGTACGACACGTCGACCCTAGGCGGTAGCGCTGACTACTACTCTAGCCGCTACACTACTAGCCCCAGCGGCTTTGGCGTACCTTACACCGGGCCCGGCATCAGCACCTACGACTATGCTCCGGCTGTGGCGGCTTCGCCCTACGGCTATGGCTTCGGCTCGCCGTTTGGCTATAGCATGGGCCTTGGCATTGGGTACGGCCTAGGAGGCTTTGGCTATGGCTACCCCTATGGCGGCCTCTACAGCCCTTACGCCTATTCTGCCTTCTACGACCCCTTCTACTCGTCATTCTATTCGCCCTATGGTTATGGCCTAGGCGGTTATGGCTACGGCCTGGGTCTAGGCTTTGGGCGCTTCGGCGGCTATGGCTACCCAGCGGCTTACTATGGTGGCGGTGGCTATTACGGTGGCGGCGGCTACTACGGCGGCTCGTATGTCGATGGACGCTCCAACGTGAACTACGGCCCGCGTGGTAGCCGTGGCGGTATGGTGCTCAATGCGCAGCGCAACAGTGTAGCCGGCGGAGCCAATGCTCCCGTAAACGTAGGCGCTGGGCGTCGCTCGGGCTACGTCATGAACGCTGGCAACAATGCTGTACCGAATACCACTACCAACAATGCCTTGCCGCAAGCTGGCAACCGTGGTGCCTTCAGTGGCAACGCCTTTGGCCAGCCTACGTCGGGCACACCGGGTGCTAACGCTGCACCCAACGCCGTACCTAATACTATCGGCCGTCGCGGAGGCTTCTTCAGCGGCTTCATGGGCAATGGTGGCAATTCTAACGCTAACGCTGGTGGCCAGCCCCAAGGCGGCAACTCCGGCTACGCGCCGCAGCAAAACGCACGTCGCAGCTACAACCAGCCTTCCTTTAGCCAACCCAGCTTTAGCCAGCCTAACCGCACCTTCAGCCAACCCTCCTTCAGCCAGCCTAGCCGTAGCTTCGGTGGTGGCGGTGGCGGAGGTGGTGGCAGCTTCGGCGGCGGTGGAGGTGGTGGCCGTCGGGGCGGTCGCTAAACCTATCCTCTATCTCGCAATCTGAGCTTCTGAACCCGAGCCGGTCCCTCGGACCGGCTCTTTTTTTGCCTAACTTTTCCACTATATGAAACGCGCAACAATGGGCCTGGCTACTATGCTAGGCGGTTTTTTGGGCCTCAGCCAGGCCGCGCATGCCCAAGGCAGCTACGTTGACGATGCACTGCTCTACTCGCGCCAAAACCCTGCCGGCACTGCCCGCACCCTAGGGCTAGGCGGCGCCAGCACTTCACTCGGCGGCGACTACGGCAGCATGAATACGAACCCTGCTGGCCTGGGCCTCTATACCAAGTCAGAATTTACGGTGACACCGGGCGTGGGCCTCGGCAGCAGCAAGAGTTCAATAATTGCTAACTCGGCCTCGCTAGCACAGCAAGGCTTGCAGCAGTCGGCCAACAGCTTCCATATTGCTAGCATCGGGCTAGTATTTACCAATCGGCGCGCCGACGGCGACCAAAGCAGCGACTGGCGCGGCGGCTCGTTTTCCCTAGGGTACACGCGGCTTGCCGACTTTAACTACGGCTTCGGCTACCGCAACCTCACCGACGACGCGCACTCTTTCTATCAATTTCTGCGCGAGCCCGGCGGCTATCCCCAAAACTCCTTTAATAGCACCGGCTACCAGTCTACGGTGAATGATATCATTAACCAGGAGCAAACTGGTGACTATTATAACCTCGACGGCCTATCTTACGGTAGTTTCTTGACCGATGCTAAGCCCGTATCCAACACCAATACGAATAAAGTTATCACGATTCGTAACCCCCGCACGGGCGAGGTGCAGCAGGATGGTGTAGTGCAGTCGAAAGGCTCACTCTCGCAGTTCGACCTGGGTTACGGCGGCAACTACCGCGACCGGCTCTACATCGGCGGCGCCATCGGCATCGTGTCAATGAACCGTACCCAAACCAGCACGTTTGGCGAAACTCAGAACGGCGTCGATAACTTTTACTATGATGACTACCTAAAGACTACTGGCACCGGCATCAACGCTCGCCTAGGCATTATTGTGCGCCCCGCCGATGCTATTCGCCTTGGCGCTTCAGTGCAGACGCCTACGTACCTCCGTCTTACCGATGTGTACTCTACTACGCTTACGGTAAACCCAGCGTACATACCCAATAGCGCTAGCAACGTGCTCTCTACCACGCCGGGCTCTTACGACTACAGCGTTACGCTGCCTTTCCGGGCCAACGGTGGTGCGACCTTCCTATTTAATAAGTATGGCTTTGTAACCGCCGATGTAGAATACGTAGGGTATTCGCAGACCCGGTTCAACACAGTAGGCGACGACACCAGCGGCTCATTCGGGACAGATAATGAGACGATTCGGAATAACTATAAGAACACCGTGAACGTGAAGGTGGGAGTAGAAGGACGCTTCGACATTTTTCGGGCACGCCTAGGGTATGCCCGCTACGGCAACCCTTACAGCGTAGGCTCGCTCGACCGCGCGCAGAACTACATTACCGGGGGCCTAGGGTTCCGTACGAAGTCATTTTTCCTCGATGCAGCGGAGGTTTACTTGGCTAATACAAAGGACCAGTATGCTCCCTACACGCTTAACGCAACCGCCTCGCCAGTGGCCAGTATTAGCGCTAACCGCGCTACGACAACTGTGACAGCAGGTTTCCTATTTTAGAATTTTTTTTAACCGCGGCTACTATGTAGCAAAACGTGTTGTGTGTTAGTCCTAAAAAGCAACCCCACCAATGGCGGGGTTGCTTTTTTTTTGGTGTACCTACCTTAGTAGGCGCCAATAACTTCTGATATTAGAGCGTTCAAACCCCGAAACCGCCTGCTGTGCGGCCTTTAACCAGAAGCGCTATGACTGGTTAAATCGGTGAGGCAAATCGAGTGCGAGCTCGTCCATTTGTCATCTCCGAAACCTGGCTTCAGTGCCAGTCTTCTTTGGCTAGCAACCTTCTTCCAGCCTGCTGCCGAGCCCTGCATCTTAGCACGGAACATACACTTTGGCCCATTTCCACTAAGCCAAATGGACAACCTTCGTGTGCCCATGACTGGGCTCGCACTGACAGTTGTACAATTTTTTTCGTGTTTTTATAAAAAATTTATGGTGGGTAACAACCTCCGGTGCTATCTTTGATTTGTGAGGCTAATATGCACATTGATAATATATTATGTTTATTAACTAATCGTTTCTCCTACCCTAATTTAATTGTACTTGAAACGCAAAATAATACTATTCGCCCTAGCCTGCTACTCCGCTGTATCAAGTGTTAAAGCACAAGCACCTGCACAAACAGCTGATAGCTATGTCCGGCCTTACACCGAGACTTTCCAGTACGGGAGTAATGTTGGTTACTACAACAGTGCCTGGACTGACGAAAGCCTGGCCGGCTTGGTTAAAAACCTGAACGGACACACCATCCGTCCTACCCTGCCCGAGTCGTTCGTTGAAAAGTACGGCTACAGTATTCGGGCTAGCACCTTCACTACATACACCAGCACGCTGGGCATGAAGGAGTTGACGTGCTTCCTAGAAGGTCCTTCGGCCGCGCACCGCGACCCGAATACCTACTGGGGCGCTTCAGGTCAGTCGAAGTTGTTTGCTAATCTCTACGAGCCCATCTGGAACCCCGATGGCAGCGTTAATAGCAACAACTACTACGCTAACTACGTCTTCAAAATCCTGCAGGTATATGGTGATAAGGTACGTTTTTGGGAAGTAGTAAACGAGCCTGATTTTACTACCAGCAGCGCCAATATTGATGCGTGGACTACTCGCGCTCCGCAACCAGGCGAGCTAGCCAACCTGCAGGCGCCCTTCTTCAACTATGTGCGCATGCTGCGCATTACCTACGAGGTAGTGAAGAAGTATCATCCTGAGGCTTATATAACGACGGGTGGTGTTGGCTACGCGCCTTTCCTAGACGCCCTAATGCGCTACACCGACAACCCCAGCGACGGTAGCGCTACCAGCGCTTATCCTCGCACGGGCGGCGCTTACCTCGACGCGGTTTGCTTTCATAGCTATCCCTCTTATTCGCTGCATTACTGGGACGTTCCAGCTGGCGCGTTTAAGTATACCCGCACCTCCGACTATGCTGCTCAGCAAGTGATGAAGGACCGGCAAGCGATGGCGGATGTACTGAATAAGTATGGCTACAACGGCACCACCAAGCCTGCCAAGCACCTACTCATATCCGAAACCAATATCAGCCGTCGTACTTCAGAAGACCGTACCAGCTCGGACGAAATGCAGCGCAGCTTTGGCATTAAAACGCTGGTGCTAGCTCAGAAGAATAATATCAAGCAGCTGTACATGTTCAGCCTGGGCGAAACAGTAAACGCTCCGCCAGTTGGCACCTCTGTATCGGCTTCCGATGAGATTGCGCTCATGGGTCTATACGAGAACCTGACGCGCGACGCGCCGGGCTCACAGAAAACCACCCAGCAGGGTCAAGCTTTTTCTACTACTTCGGCCCTGCTTTACGGCTATGCCTACGATGCTGCCCGCACGGCGGCCCTAGCCCTGCCTAGCGGCGTAGACGGTGCTGCATTCAACAATAACGGCAGCTATCGCTACGTGCTGTGGGCCAAAGCCCTCACTGACAATTCAGAGTACGCTGCTGCCACTTATTCGTTTCCGTCGGCCCTAGGCATCGGTACGGTGCAGCGCCGCGAGTGGGACTACGCAGCTTCGAACAACACGGCCACCCAGTCGTCGCAAAATATCAGCCTTACCTCGTCGCCGATATTCCTAGAAGCTGGGTCGGCTAGTACCGCCTCGCCGACGCTAGCCAGTGGCACGAGCGGGAGTGGCTGCAGCGGGACGGGGGGCCTCACGCGCGAGCAGTGGGACAACGTGAGCGGCACGAACGTGGCCGACATCCCCACCGCC
>Ga0160427_10000179_pt1 | contig 42897 bp, 48 predicted proteins | sample SolpanmetagenomL_FD_108194 | JGI IMG/M metagenome (GOLD analysis project Ga0160427, IMG submission 108194) | Solar panel surface microbial communities from Lawrence Berkeley National Laboratory, California, USA - L | ecosystem: Engineered > Built environment > Solar panel > Unclassified ...
GCCTGCTCGATATGATGGCCAGCGCCGTGGGCCGCTTTCAGCAAACGCTGGGCCACCTGACGGATATTTCGCGCCTGCAACAAGAGCAGGGCCAGCCCCTGGACGCGGTGGACCTGCCCGCCTTGGTGGAAGCGGTGCGCCTCGATATCCTGCCCGAGCTAACGGCCGTCAGCGCCACCCTGGCCCTCGACCTGGGGGGCTGCCCGGCCATCCGGTTTTCGGCCAAGCACCTGCGCAGCATCGTGTACAACCTGCTCAGCAACGCTGTCAAGTACCGCGCGCCCGACCGGCCACCCCTGGTGCAGCTGCGCTGCTACTGCGCGCCCGGCCGGGTGGTGCTCGAAGTGCAGGACAATGGCCTTGGCCTGAGCGAGCAGCAGCAGGGGCAGCTGTTTCGCATGTTTCGGCGCCTGCACAATCACGTACCTGGCTCAGGGGTAGGACTTTACATGGTAAAGCGCATGGTGGAGAACGGCGGCGGCACGCTCACGGTGCAGAGCGAGCCCGGCGTCGGGTCTACGTTTACCGTACTAGTGCCCATGGGTGGCTGAAGCGGCTGCCCCTCCGCCCCTACTGCCCCCTTCCGTGCCAAAGCTTTCCAGTGTACTGCTAGTAGATGATGATTCGACCAGCAATTTTTTAAACGAATTACTCTTCCAGGACCTGGAGGTGGCCGAGCGCCTGCTCACGGCCGAAAACGGCACGCAGGCGCTGGAGCTGCTCACCCAACCGGCCCCCACCGGCCCGCCTGCGCTCATTCTGCTCGATGTAAACATGCCCGGCATGAACGGCATCCAATTTTTGGAAGCTTATCGACAATTACCCGCTGCCCAGCGCACGGCCGTTATCATCATGCTCACTACCACAATGGATGCCCGCGACCTGGCGCGCCTCGACGAGCTCCAAATCGACGGCTTGGTGAGCAAGCCCCTGACCCGCGACAAGGTACTTGACATGCTGCGCCTGCACTTTCGGCGCTAGCCAGCGGCCTGCACCAGCGCAGCCAGGGCGGTGCAACCCTTGGGCAATAAGTGGGGCTCCTCTTCAGCAAATGCTCACGCTGTCCCTGCTTGCTCTATGAATCGCGCTTTTCCCTTACTGCTTAGCGGTGGCCTGCTGCTGGCGGGCACGGCGCACGCCCAGTTGGGTGTGCGTGCGGGCGGCAGCCTCACCAACCTGCATACTACCAACGGCGCCAATTTGCGCAACGCCTCCGGGAGCCTGGCCGGCTACCAGGTGGGCCTCACCTATCAGCTGCCGCTCAGCAAGGTGCTGGCCTTCGTGCCCGAGGTGCAGTACAGCCGCGAGCGCCACACCCTGCGCCAGGAAACGTACGCCGTCTCCGACGTAGGCTACACGGCCGACTTGCGCTACCGCCTCGACTACCTGAACGTGCCGCTGCTCGTGCGCGCCACCTGGGGGCCAGTGTACCTAGAAGCCGGCCCGCAAGTGAGCCTGGCGCTGGCGGCCCACCGCGATGGCACCGTGTATAGCACCAACTGGGGTGGCAACAGCACCTACGCCCTCAACGACGACATCTCCTCCAGCTACCGGCGCTTCGATGCCGGCGCCAGCCTGGGCGTGGGCGTGCAGCTGCCGGCGGGCCTGGGCCTGGATGTGCGAGCCTACCGGGGTTTCCTCACCCTCAACCAAGAAAACAGCGAGTACCAGGGCAGCTACCAACGCCAGAACATCCAGGCGGCGCTTACCTACCGGCTGCCAGCCCAGCACTAGGCAAGGCTAGTAGTAGGACACGCTCGTGACTAAAGCCAGCACCCGGCCAGCGGGGGCACCGGGCGGCGTAAGCAGATGAAACCAGGCTGGGCGCCCGGCAACTCGGCGGCGGCGGCGGCCGTACGCGGGCGAGCCAGCCTGCTGCCGGCCCGCCCGGGCGCTCGCCCGGCAGCTTTTATCGCCGCGCTTGCGTAGAACGTCCGTTACCTTTGAAGCCGGCTGCTGCGCGCAGCTTTTGCTTATTGCCCTATGAAAAAGATATTGATGGTAGTGGCGGCTGCGACCGCGCTGGCCTCGTGCCGCGAAGCCAACACCGGCGTGCAAAGTCGCCCGTCGGCCAACGGTGCTACCGAGAGTAAAGTACTGCGCTTCGACACCACGTTTGCCAAGCCAGCGGGGGCGCGTACCTACGCCCACACCTACACCGGCACTATGCTGGTGGGCGAAACCAAGAAGGTGGCCGTGCCGGTCGAAATCGACTGGACGACCGTGCAGGAAGGCGGCTGCCCCCAGGTGGCGGCCATTCAAGTGTATCAGCTGAATGCTGCTGACCGCCGTACCAAACTCGTAGCCAGAGCCCTGCGCGATGCCGTGTGCAAGCCCGGCCAGCAGCCGGCTGGCAGCGCCCGCACCACTGGCGCCACCCCTTACACGGGTGCTGCCTACCTGAAGCTTACCTGCGAGGCCCGCGAAATTCGCCGTACCACTTCCGTCACCTTCACCATCAACGGCCTGGGCTACCACGATACGCTGGACGGCGACTCGACGGCCACCAGCGCAGCGCAATAGCTTACCTTAGCTCCTCAACAGAAAGCCCTGACTATGGATGTAGTCAGGGCTTTCTGTTGAGGAGCTAGGTCAGTACTACTTAATTTAGGTAAATGCGGTGCGTCAGCTCGAAGCGGTGCGGCGCGAAGGCATTGTAGTAGGGCGCCGGGCCATCGAAGGTGAGCACGTGCACGAGCGGAATGCCTTCGAGGCGGCTTTCGACTACGCGCACGGGGTATACCTCGCCCACCGTGGGCCAGTTGCCCTGGTGGTTGGCGGGGCGGTTGTCGGCATCGACGCAACGGCCGTAGTCGAGGTAAGGGGCCGCCGTGGTGGCTTCGGCCAGGGTGTAGCTAGCAACTTCCATAAGGCAAAGGTATGACGAGTAGATAAATACGGAGCCCGCCTCTAAACGTTGGCGGGCCACGCCAGCAAATATCGGCCTTAACACCGCTCACCCGCCAGAAGTTTACGCCCCTTCTCAGCGGGCGCGGCGGCCGGCTTAGTCATTGGCTTTCGTGCCGGAATAGCGGGCCAGAAAATTTTCAAAAAACCGGTTGCCATACTTGATAGAGTCCAGCTCCAGCACTTGATAAGACAGGTAGGCTACCCCAAAAATAACCCCGAACGCCAGCCCTGTACCCAACGCACACCAGAGCTTGCTGGCAAAGTTGAAGCTAAAAAACTGAATCAGCTTTTTTAGAAACGGCTGGTGAAAAAGATAGATGCTGTAGCTATACACCCCGATGACGGCCAGCCAGTTGGCCACCTTCTTGGGGAAAAACGGAAAGGCGTTTTCCGTGTGCAGATACCAGTCGATGCCGTAGATGGCCAGCACGCTGAACAGCACATCGCCCAGGTAGGGCGATAGTACGGTGGCCGACAGAAAAATGTAGACCGCGTAGCCTAGCGCCAAATAAATGCCCTTGCCCGTGTAGAGACGGCGCTTGTGGAAATAATTTTCGCCTAGGTAGGCGCCCAGCACCCACACAAACCACATTTTAAAAATGGAGGTATCGGTGCGCACGCCCGTGGCCAGCTGCACCTCAATGGCGGCCAGCGCTACCAGCCCTACGATAAGCACCGAGTTTTGCAGCCCTAGGCGCTTATACAGCACTAGGTAGAGCGGATAAATGAGGTAGAGCTGCATTTCCAGCGCCAGCGACCAGAACGATGGGTTGATGCTGAAATTGGTGCTCTTAAAAAAATTGTGGGTCAACGTCAGGTGCGTGAGCAAGCTAAACGCGCCCCCCGCCGTGCCCAGCGTAACGGCAAAAAGCAGCAGTGCAACCAGGTAGGGCGGGTAGATGCGCCAGAATCGCTTATTGTAAAACTTGGCAGGCTCAAACCGGCCACCGCCCCGCAGGTAGCCCCAATGAATGAGAAAGCCGGAGATTATCAAAAAAAGCTTTACTCCTACGTGCCCCAGACCCACCGGATTGAGGTTTAGCGCGAGCTGACTTGGGCTCGTGTGGCTGGAGTCGTACCAAAACCCTTTGTAGGCTTCAATTTCAAAATCACCAAAAATTCCTATCAGGCTGTGAAACCCGAATACCAGCAGGATGGCCACGCCTCTCAATACATCAATTTTTTCCAGCTGCTTCATCCAACAGATATTTACTCCATGTAGAGACTATATTGACTAACGATGCTTTCATACCGAGCTTGCTTTGGGTAAGTGATGAGAAAACCAGGGCCAACGCCAGGTGACCACCGGCGCAGTACAACGGCCGGGCAACGGCCATTCGTACAAAGCTGACCGCTGGCGGCCCGCAGGTACGCCTGGACAGCGCACCCGTGGGCCGCCAGCGTCTTTTTGGCTACGCTTTGGCAGGCAATACATTGGTTGCAATCAAAACCACCTAATGCTTGCCCAGTAGCCTGGGAAATATTTTTAGAATGGGAGGCGGCCTAGCGGGCCGGCGCCAGCGTAGCCCGGCTGATTTGGGCAAACGTGAGGGCCTGGGGCGCGCGCAGGCGCACGCTTGTGAGGGGCTGGGCGGGGAAGAAAATTCCGGTCATGGCCGTCAGGCCGTGGTCGGCAAATACCTCGACTGAGGCCGCATCGACATACAGCGTGAGGTCGGCGCCGGGGGCAGTGGTAAGGCGCGGCGCCGTGCTGCGGCCCGTGAATTTGGGGCTAAAAGTCATTTGGCCGGCCTTGCTGCGGTCGATGAAGTACTGCCGGGCCGCCGCGTCGTAGCCGACTATCAGCTCCTCGCCGGCCGCATTGCCCAGCACCAGTTCAAAGCTGCGCAGCTGCTGGGTGCCCAGCGTCAATTTGTACTTGCCCGAGGTGCTCTGGAGGCGGGCAGTGAGGTCTACTGGCCTCTGCACAGCCACGTTGCGGAGCGCAACGGGCGCGGCGGCTAGGCGGTCGAGCTCATGGGCGGGCTGCGAGGTGAGGTAAATTTCCGAGCCTTCCTGGCGCAGGCCCAGCTCGCGCGGGATAGTCATGGCGCTACGCCAGGGCGCGGTGGGCACCTGGTTGGCGTATTCCCAGTTACTCATCCAGCCTAAGAACAGGCGGCGCGGACCGGCGTTTTCCCAGGTCACGCCGGCGTATTCGTCGGGGCCGTAGTCGGCCCACTTCGTCTGGTCGCTGAGGGGCCGGAAGGTGTGGCCATCGAAATCGCCCACAAAATACTGGGTAGCCGAGCCGCCGTTGGGGCCGCCGGGGTTCAGGTTGACGAGCAGCACCCAGTAAGTTTTGCCATTTAGGGAGAGCGGAAACAGGTCGGGGCACTCCCACACGCCGCCGTGGGCCCCTAGCTTTTCGCCAAACTCGCTTTCCTTGGTCCAGTCCTTGAGGTTGGGCGAGGAATAGAACGTGATGCGGTCTTTGGTGGCGAGCGTCATCAGCCACTTGTTGGCCAGTGCGTTCCAGCTCACCTTGGGGTCGCGAAAGTCCACGATACCAGGGCTTTTCAGCACCGGGTTGCCGGCGTATTTCGTCCAGGTTTTGCCCGCGTCGAGGCTGTAGGCCAAGCCCTGGCTCTGGCTGTGCGTAGGGTCGGTTTTTTCCAGCTTGGGATTATGATAAGTAAAAATGGCCACCAGCGGCACCTGGCCCGCATGGCCAAAGCCGGCGGTATTGTGCGCATCGACTACCGCCGAGCCCGAAAAGATGTAGCCCAGGCTATCGGGAAAGAGGGCAATGGGCTGCTGCTGCCAGCGCACCATATCGGGGCTGGTGGCGTGGCCCCAGTGCATGGGCCCCCACACCATGCCGCCGGGGTAATATTGAAAAAATAGGTGGTAAGTGCCCTGGTAATACACCATGCCGTTGGGGTCGTTCATCCAGTGCGCGGCCGGGGTGAAGTGGTAGGCCGGGCGATACTGCGGCGTGGCGGCCGGGGGCGGCGGGGCCGTTTGGGCCAGGGCGGCCGAGGCCAGCAGTGAGGCACTCAGCAACGGAAGCAACGATTTCATGCGCGAGGAGCAAAAGGGTGGGAAAGAAAACACGAACCTACGCCACCGGCTGGCCCAGCAGCTCGTGCTCGTGCATGGCGGCCAACGTGAGGGCAACGGTTGCGCCCGGTGGGCCACTACCTGTTTGTAGCGCCAAGCGCTAGTGGTACGCTGGCCGGGGCTTTCAGCTTGGCACAATCCGTAGAACTGCTGCGCCACCACAAGATTGGGGCGGCCGGTGCGCGGCGGAGCTTTACGGGGGGCACTTCCTCCGCGGCGGCAGTCAGGGCCACCCTGGCGACCACGGTAATCAGCTTCGCGTTGCGCGTGGCGGCCGGCGGGACTTTGGGGCTAGCGATGCGCTGGTCCTCGGGCCGGCAGTGCGTGGGCCAGCAGCTTATGCCGGTGGCCAGCTGCTGGCGCTTGCCCTCCCACGTCAATGTTGAGCACCACCCAGCGACGGCTGTGCTTGGCGGGGCAGGATAAGCGCTGACGAAACGTGTGCTCTATCGTACCGGCCAGTTAGCACCCGCTTTGTGGGCGGGAGCGCTCCATGAGCCTGACCTAGCAACGGGGCTTTTTTTACGCTTTGTTGCCCCTGCCGCTCTTGCTTGCCGTAGACTAGAGCTGTTTACTTCCTGTTGATGCACCACCTCATCTACCTCAGCCAGGCGACTGTCCCCTTCGATGGGCCACAATTGGAGCATTTGCTCGGGCAAGCCCGCCGGTTCAATGCCGCCCACGGGCTCACTGGCATCCTGCTCTACGGCAACGAGCAGTTTTTCCAAGTGCTGGAAGGCGACGAGCCTACCATACGCAGCCTTTACCACCGCATTTGCCAGGACCCGCGCCACCGCAACGTCACGACCTACGCCGACAAAGCCATTGCAGTGCGTTCCTTTCCCGATTGGCAGATGGCTTACCAGGCGCTGCCTCCCCAGCAGTTTCTGGAGTTTGCCGGCTACGTGTCCCCAAGCTCATTGCAGCTGGAGCGCACGGGCCTGAGCGTGGCCGACACGCAGCTGCTGCAACTACTGCGCACCTTCGTACTGCCCAACGGCGCCTAGGGCCAAGGCAGCCAAGCCGCTCAACTGCACCACCCGCTCTTAGCAACGGTAGCGCTCACCGGGCCAGGCAGTCATCACCCGGCTACCTGTTTCGCCGCTCTTGCGGCCTATCCTTCCCGCCTACCCAATAGCCGCAGCGCCGCAGGCCACTGGCAAGCTCAGCATCCGCGGCTGGGACGTACTGCCGGAAAAAGCCCTGGGGTGAGTGGGGCGCCGGCGTACCTTGCAGCCCTTATTCACGCGCTCTTCTTCATGCCCCTCGACCTTACCAATGGCTTCGGCAAAGTCTACCTCCGCATTGCTTATGAGCCGGCCAACCACTGGGTTTACAACGACTGGATAGGCTACCAGACGTACGTGGGCATTGTGGCCGGCGCCGATGCCTGCCTGGGCCCGCTGGCCGACCACGCCTGCGCCTACCTGCTTAATGACAACCGCCAGGTCCTCGGCCCCTGGGACCACGCCGTGGAGTGGATTGTAACCAACTGGGCACCGCGAGCCATCGCGGGTGGGCTGACGCACTTCGCCAACGTGGTGAGCGCAGAATCCCTGGCAGCCAGCTCGGCGCAGTCGATGGCCCTGGGCCTGGAAGGCCAGCTCCAGATGCACCTGTTCAGCGATGTAGACGAGGCAAAGCAGTGGCTGCGGAAGGCGCAGCAGCGCGCGAGCGGCACCCGCTAGCAACAGCGGGCTGGTGCGGGCGCTCCCCACCTACGCGCAGAGCCTGGCGGGTAGTCAACAGCAAAAGCCCCGGGATGAGCAGGGCTTTTTGCCGTTTTATTAAAAGCGCTTGAGGCGTTAGGCCTGGGCCAGGTGCGCCAGGCGTGTCGCGCGCAGCCAGTGCCTAGCATCAGTGGGGTCTTGGAAGATTTGCAGCTCGAAGGGCGCCGCGCCGTGCAGGCGGTCGGTTAGCACGTCGTGGTGCTGGTCGGCCTGCACGATGTGCGCCACGTAGCGCAAGCCTAGCTGCTTGGCCTGGGGCACCCACACATCAACGAGCCACTCCAGGCTCTCGAACCAAGGGCCTTGCAGGGCGGAGTTGTCGTTGAGCAGGAACATACTTGGCATGCGGGCCACGTGCTGCAAGTAGGCCTGGGCACCCCAGTGCGCCTCGGTCTGGTCGACGTACCCCTGCCAAATAGCTTGTAGCCAGCCTTCGGCCTCATTATACGAGAGGTCGCAGAAGCTGTAGTCTTACAGGTCGACGTTGGTGTTCAGGTGCATAGGAAGTCGCGGGCACAGCCAAAAGCAGCCGTGTTAAAAGCACCTCAAATGTTGGAGCGATTCTGCTTATTCCCAGCGCGATAAATCCTCATTTATCGCGCGATAACTACGGGTAGTGGAGCTACGTAGTACGCCCCGCAAGCCTCCTGCGCCGGCTTGCGCTGCCACCTACGCCGGCTACGGCAAGGCCGGAATGCGGACCGTGAACGTGGAGCCCTGCCCTTCCTGGCTCTCAAAGGAGATGTCGCCCCGGTGCAGCTCCACGATGGTTTGGATAATGGACATGCCCAGCCCCGTCGTTTTCTCGCCCCGTATGCCGGGGCGCCTAGCCTTGGTAAACTTGTCGAACAGCACGGGCTGCATTGCGGCCGGGATGCCGACGCCGTTATCTCCTACCGTTACCACCGCCCGCGGCCCGTGCCGCGCCAGCCGCACGGTGATGCAGCCCTCATCGGGCGTAAATTTGATAGCGTTGGACAGCAGGTTGTTCACCACCTGCTGAAACTTATTGATGTCCAGCTCCACGTACACCGGCCCGGCGCAGGGCTCGTAGGCAAAGCGCAGGTGGGTGTGCCAGGTCGAGCGCTGGTATTCCTCCATGAGGGTCAGCAGCCAGGCGTTCAGGTCGGCGCGCTCCTTTTTCAGGTCTATGTTGGCCGACTCCATAAACTCGGTGTCCACGAAGTCGCGGATGAGGGCCACGCCCTGCGCACAGGTGCGTTCCAGCAGCTGCAATGCGTGCTGCACTTCCGCGCTGGCCTGCTCGGTCAGCATTTCCTGAAGCAGCAGGCTCAGCTGCTGGGCATTGACGAGCGGGGCCGCCAAGTCGTGCGAGAGGATTTCGAGCGTCGCATCCTTCTTGGTATTGTATTTCTGCGCGTTGAGGGCCACGTTCTTAGCGGCCGTTACGTCCTGCACCCGCCCGCTCAGGTAGGGCTGGCCGGCGGGACCGAGCACCCAGCTCGCCTGCACGCAGAGCCAGCGCGCACTGCCGTCGGCCCAGGTGGCGCGGACTTCCTTGTCGCTGAGCAGGCTGCCGGCCTGGATGGTCGCGAGCTGCTGGCATAGGTACTGCCAGTCATCGGGGTGCAGCCGGCTCACCCACTGCGCCAGGTCGGCAGTGGGGTCGAGGCCAAAACCGCCCAGCACCTGCTGATACGCGTGGCTCACGTCTACTACCCGGCGCTGGGCCAGGTCGCACACGAAATAAACTGCATTGCCGCACTCAATCAGCGGGCTCAGTAACGAATAGTCCTGCATTCAGTGGAGTCTACGGCACACGTAGGTCAGGGGGATGGGGGCTCTGGGTAAGCTGCTCCCTTCAACTTATTCGCGGGCTTATGGTTCAGCACAACACCCCATTTTATCAACGCGGCAGGGCCTTTTTTGGCGGGTAGAGGTAGCCTGCGTTTTTTTTACGCCAGGGCAGTGAGGTAAGCCAGCGCCTCGTCGGCTTGCTGAAACGTGCGGTAGCGCAGCGAAGCCTCTGAGGCCCGCATAGACATCTCCAGAAAGGAGAGGCGAGCCACTACGTTCTCGGGAAGCACGATGACGCCGGTCAGCGGACTGGGATGGAGCGTCTGGCTGGTGAGCCACTGGTTGATGAACCACTGCTTTTCGTCGGGTGCGTAGGGCGTCATCTGCCGGTTGTCAGACAGAAACTTATGCCAGCCCCTGTCTAGCAGGAGCCGCCCGAGCTGGGTGAGCAGGGCCGCCAGCTCACCGGGCTGCCGTTTGCTGGGTAGGTAGCGCAGCTCGGCATAGCCCGCGCGGGTATGCTCCAGCACCAGCCCGGCGGGGCTACGAAAAAAGATAGTTGCGGTGGCCATCGGCCTGCAAAGCTACCCCTTTTGCTAGCACTATTTGCCCACAGCGAGCAGCCCCATGCCGATGAAGCTGCTCGCCTCACAGGTCAGTGAATTTAACGTAGGGGCTTGGGGGCAGGTAGCGTAGCGCATATTGCCTGAGGCAGCGCCAAGCGATGCCAGGGGCTGGCAGGCTGCAAAAAGGCCTGCAAATCAGCAAATGAAACGCTATCCCGAATCTGCGTAGCCCCTCCACATCCTCCTCACTGAGCAGCGGGTCACAACCTGGGGGCATTTCACCAAATAGTTCTCTAACTGCGGCCGTAACCGGGTGCTGGTCTCTTTCAGAAAGGCGCTCAAGCGGTGCGGGGCTAGCTCTTCCGCAGGTACTACGTTGAGCTTAAGGGCATCCCGTGCACGCTCGGTAAATGGCTTTTGTTTTTCGGGCGAGAGGCTCCTAATTTCTTCTGTGAAAAAATGAGACCGGCGCCAAAACCGGGGCATGAAATAAAAAAGACCGTTTTCAGAATAGAAACGGCCTTTTAGTGGGCCCACTTGGTCCAGGCCCTTTACCTACCTTCGCCTAGCTTACCCCCAAGTAACTAGCGCTTTACAAAGCCAAAAGACATGCCGCCGGCCGTTAGTTTGGGTGCATTTTGGGAGTTGGGCTGGGTGCTTTTGGGTGCATTCTCACCTTTTGCACCCAACACCGTTTTCCAGGCGTCGAGCAGCAGCGGGCCGTAGCGCTCCAGCGCGTCGTGGCCGTACACGCCGGCGTGGCCCAGCGCCTTTTCCTTGAGGTTGGAATCACCCCCGCTGCCGAGCATCACCATGTCGGCGCCGGTGTGGCGGGCCGTGTGGGTGGTGATGACCTGCCAGAGCGGCACCACCTCCTCGGTGGCCTCGCCCTGCACGTAGCGCACCCGCACGAATGGCCGCAGTAGGCCCGCGCGCTCCATGAGCAGCTTCATGTGCCGGTTACGGTACTGCTGCACGCTTACCGGCAGCACCCCGCCGTACTTGCGCCAGATGGCGGCGGCCAGGGGTGGCAGAGGTAGGCGTACCTCGTCGCCGGTCTTGGCCTGCCGAATACTCATCACCAGCACCCGGCCGGCGCCCGGCAGCTCGAGCTCGGCCACGTGGTGGGGGCGCAGCTGGCGCAGGTCGGAGTCGCGCAGCAGCAGTAGGGTTTGCAGCACGAACAGGTCGCGCTCCTGCTCCAGGGCGTCCTGCTCGAACAAGGGCAGGGCCAGGAGCTGGCGTAGCTCGGCCGCCTGCAAGGCCGGCGAGCGGCCGTAGCGCACCTGCATCTTAAGCCAGGAGGGCACGGCCAGGCCCGCCAGCCGGAAGCATTCGCGCAGAAACTTGACGTGCTTGATGACGGTGCTATCCACGAGGCCCAGGCCGGCGGCGTGCTGCAAGTAGGCCAGCAAGTCGGCGCGGGTGAGCTGGGTAACGGGCCAGTCGGCGCGGTAGGCGTTGAGGTGGGCCACTACCTGCTGGTAGCGCCGGGCGCTGCTCGGGGCCTGGCCGGGGTTCTCGGCCAGCCAGGCGGCGTGAAATTCGGCGGGCGTGACGCGCACCGGCGTCGCGGCGGCGCTGGCCTTGGGCCGCTGGCCCAGCGCCTCGTGCAGCCGGGCCTTGGTGAGGGGCACCTCCTCGACCTCCACGCGCAGCAGCAGCTTTTTGACGGCGGCCAGCTTGCGGCCGATGATGGCGTTGAGGCGGGCGGCGTCGGGGTCCTTGGGCGAGACGACGCGCAGCGCCGTGGGTTGGAAGTGGGCCGGCAGGCAGCTCACGCCCAGCGGCAGCTTTTCGCGCTGCCCCTCCCAGGTGACGTCGAGCTGAATGCGGCACCGGCCACGGGCGTCGGGCCTAGAGAGCGCCTGGCGAAAGGTGAGTTCCATGCGGGGCGCAAGGTAGCACCGGGGGCTACTTAGCGGCCGGAATAAAAAGCTCCTCTTTTTCAGTGTCTCGTCAAGGGGCTCTCTCGGTGGCCACACATGTACACGTTGTAAACATATCCCCAAAACGGGTACACGTTTTGGGATTTTGTAAACATATCCACGAAATACTTCCCTACCTGATGCGGGGCTTCTCCCCTCCTCGCGGGCTGGCAGGTGCAGAAACTACGGCTCCCCGCGGCACCTGACACCCAGCGCCGCGGCTTGTGCCCCAGCAGCCGGTTACTTCCTGGGCTGAAGCCCAGTATGTGCCGACCCTATCGTAACTTGCGCCCCTATTGTCGGTACCCTGTTCATTGATGGAAAAGCTACCTTTCATTCTACTCGTAGATGATGAGCCAGCGGATAATTACGCGCATGAGCGGCTACTCCACAGCCTGGAGGTAGCCACCGAAGTACGGGCCGTCACGGGGGGTATTGAAGCCATTGAGCTACTCTCCCGCGACCCACCCGTAATGCCCACGCTGTTGCTGCTGGACGTCAATCTGCCCGACCTCGACGGCTTTGAGTTTGTGGCCGCCTTCCAGCGCCTGCCCGCCCCCCAGCGAGCGGCTACCCATATCGTCTTGCTCACCGGCGGGATGAGCTCGCGTGACATGGCGCGCTTGAACGAACTGCCCGTAGCGGGGTTGGTCATCAAGCCGCTCACGCGGGAGAAGGTTGATAACCTGCTGCAACTGCATTTTCAGCGCCGCCTACCCGAGGCGTGAGGGAAGCCGCCCAGGATTTGCCAATACAGCTAGGACAAATACTTCACGACTAAGCCGGCCAACGCCGTGAGGGTAACGAGCGCCAGCGCGAAGCGATTGGCCCCCTTGCGGCAACGGGGCGACTGGTGACGGTCATTGGAGAAGATGGGGAAAGCAACGGGTATCATGGCGAAGAAGCATGCGTGAGGCAGGTATATCGCCAGCCTGCCGACTGCATTACAAGGGGCGTATCTCTTCTACTCGCGGGGCTTACAGGTGGTGGGGCAGCTAGAAAAAGCCCCGTGGTGAGCGGGGCGTCTACTCACCTCCCCTATTGTATACAATGCATGCTGAGCATGCTCGGTGACCATGCCCAGCGCCCGGCTAGCTACTGCGTCCACCCCTGGCGCGCAGGCCCGCCGAAACTTCGGACACTGTTAGGTACTCGTACTGAGCGAAGGGCAGGGAGGTGAAGGCGAGCAAGAAAGCTAAGAGTAGGGGTTTATTCGTATGGGGCAAAGATGAAAAAGCCATGTTGGTGGGCGAGGCTTTTTTGCTGTGCTAATTTGGGACCTTGATACCTGCATCAATCATAACGTTCTGAGCATCTTCAATCACTGAATCGAGCGCCTTAAGAGTCGGGCGAACTAACTTCTTTCGGCAATCCCCTAATGCTTGTCGTTGCTCATCAGAAAAGGAGTGTTCTCGAAGTACTATCGCTATAGCACGGTCAACGTTCTCACTGACCCCATAAAGCTTAGATTGGTATTCCTGCTCTAATTCAAAGATAGGTTTACCCCAAACGCTTAGTTGACTAGAAGCATTGGCCTCTGTTGCTTGATTGAACAGAATAGCACTTCGCTCTAAGCGTCGATAGATATCAGCGTCTGCCCCCTTGGCGTAGGAGCGGCCGCATTGAAGTGCCATACGCATTAGATACTCGTAATCCATTTCGGTTATGTTAGGCATGATTTCGGCGTTTATAGTATATATTACGTAATTAGAGACCTGTAAGTCACCCCATGAAAGACTTAGAGTGGGTTATCTTCGCCGGTAAATTAATGAGTACCACTTCACCTCACAGTTTCAAGAAGTCAGGTGGTCGGTTAAAATATTATGAAGGCAAAAAAGCATAAAGCCGGTTCAGATGACTCACAACCAAGCAAACTACCCCGACTTGGTGACCTCTTTTGCGGAGCTGGCGGCTTTAGCTTAGGTGCACATTTCGCTGGCTTCCATACCGCTTTTGCAGTGGACTGTGACCCTGATTTAACATCCTCATTTCGCACAAATTTTCCAAGTGCGAACCTACTCATTAAAGACCTTAGCAATACTGAACCACACCAACTGCTAGAAGAAGCTAAAATAAAACCTCGGGAGTTGGCCGGGATTATAGGTGGTCCACCCTGTCAAGGATTCAGTATTATGGGCCATCGAAACGCAGAAGACCCAAGAAACAATTTATTAGTAAAATATTTTGATTTTGTATCCTATGCCTCACCTGCATTCTTCATAATGGAGAATGTTCCTAATATCATGTCTGAAAAGTACAGTGGTATTATAGAAGAAGGTCTAAAGCGTGTAAGAGGCACTTATCAAATTGTAGGCCCCATTCTGATTAATGCTAATCTATACGGAGCTGCAACTAGGCGTGTGAGGGCTGTCATTATTGGTTATGACCCAACTAGAGTAAATTCCTTGGTAGAAGCTGATATACGTGCGACAGAAAAAACCACACCAGTCACCGTCCATCATGCAATTCACGACTTGCCAAGCCCTGAAGATGATAAAGATGGTGATGGATGGCATGATTACATAACGGAACCTGAAGAAGGAGACAAAGGAAATTATGCGCGCCGTGCTCGACTAGCACCCCCTATTGGTCTTTCAACACATATCCAACGCGATAAAGTGGGAAAAGCAGTTTCAGGGCTACAGGATACTATTCATGCTGAGCATATTATTAAACGTATGGATGCGCTGCTGCCAGGAGGCATAGATAAAGTCTCTAAAGCAAAAAAACTGACATGGCATGACCCATGTATAGTGCTCAGAGCTGGAACAGGTAAAGAGAGAGGGTCACATCAAGCAGTTCGTCCAATTCATCCTGCAAAATCTCGGGTTATAACCATAAGAGAAGCGGCGCGCATCCAAGGGTTTCCTGATTGGTTCCAGTTCCATGAAACTAAATGGCATAGCTTTCGCATGATAGGCAATAGCGTTTCACCCTATGTCTCTCACAGTCTTTTATCTCTTTTACGAACTCGCTTAATTACTGCTATCTAAGTTCCGCTTCTACAAAAGCAGGGTAGTATTTGTAAATTCTTGCGTAATTCTGTAAATCGGTATCTGGCACTCCAGCAAGTTGTAGATTCTTTCGCGTACGCGGCACCTGCGCTTCCAAGTGTAGCAGTTCCTTGTGTGTAAATACAGGCGGCTCTATCCTGAAAGCTTCGGCACCTATAGGCCGGTAAAAGTCCATACTTCTCAATCCGCCGGATACAGCATCTCCTATTTCATTTTGGTCACGTAGCACCCATGCAACAGTGGCCATCTTAGCATTATCTGAATACTGGAAGTATGCGAACCTTTCACAAAAAGTTGTTATAGGACGTATAGAATCTAATTCATTGGCGTCTTGCATGAAAGTAGCCAACTGAATATCTAATAATCTAGAATATACATCAGCCTTTCCCCATTTACGAAAGTGCTTCAGAGTAATATCTTGTGGCACACGGTCTCCCCCCACTACGCTTTGTAGAGCCTTTATTTCATCAACTTTCGCCTCATCTTTGGCATCCTCGTCCTCGATAGCGCCAGCGGCATCAAGCTGCTCAGTATTCAGGGTTACCACCAGTACACTACCTACTTGAGCCTTGTTAGCGAAAGTTGCTAAATCTAATAACACGTTTCGTGTAAGCCCACCCTCGTAATCAAGCCACACGATAGACGGGGTAGACCAATCCAACTCAGGCAAAATATCATGCGACTCCCCGAAAGAGAGTTTTAAGCACGTGAATGGCTTGTTGAACTCAAATCGAGGTTTAGAACTTGAATCCCTTTCAATACTCCTGAGCCGATTAATTCCGAGTTCCTTGTGTATTAGCCGAAAGTCAACAAAAGACGTACTGCCAAATCCAATATATTTGTAGTTAGCAATTGGCCCGAAAGGGTAGAGCATTCTAAACGCGTCTATTAGCATTTTACGCTCTGTAGCTTTAGCTGGCCTTAAGGCATAATTAAAACTTCTATAACTTGAGGCCATTACTCAACTTCAAATTTTTGGTAATATTCAAAGGTCTTCAGGCCAACCTCTTCAGCGCTACTAGCTTTAAGCTGCTTCTTAACACGCTCAAATTCAGCAGTCGGTTTTTGATAAGTAATACGGCTCAGTTTAGCTGTAGCAACATTCTCTTTAGGAGGCATTTTAAACATACTCAGAGGCTTTACGTCATCGATACCAACTTCAACAGCCCGATTAATAATTTCAGTATAAGTCTTATTTTCACTATCCTTCTCCCTATCAACTTCGTTAATAAACTTGATAATGGGTTCCATTAACGATACCATCGTACGACGTGCCTTCGCATAAACCGGAGACTCTAAGTCTAATCCGGTTTTGGTAGTATTCCAGGGGAGCTGCTCAGAGTCTGAACAGTCGAAGAAAGCATAGCCACGAAACCGTGCGTATTGGTTGTGATAGTGTGGAATTTTGCTGCTGGATTCCCCCCAACCGACAACTTCAGAACGGTCAGCATGTAAGATTAACCTGCCATTACAGTATACGTACCATCCCGCGTGGTCAGGCGGGCTAGAGCTTTGTAAGCCTACATAATATCTAGCATTTACTGGCAGAGCCTTTTCGTGAGCTTTAATTATCTCCTGTTTGCGAGTAGGTTTAAGTAATGTATCTTGAAGTAATTTTACTTGTTGAGAAACCAAAGCTTCATTATTTATTAGAATGGTTAGCCCAGCTAGTAAAAATTCATTCTGCGCATTTCTCATACGCGACCTGAATTCGGTCTCATAAGCAGCATACTGAAAACGTTTAGATACTTCACTGTATAGATTAGTAACTTCTATACTAGTACCCAACTCATTCATTGGGTGTGTATTCAAATCTGAACGAAGCTGTACAGGTGCGTCTGTCTGAAAATTCCAGGTTTCCGGCGCATCATCCTTACTCCATTTCAGCACATCTACTGTTATACTATATTTAGCATGTGGAGCGGCAGTTTTTATTTTGAAGTTCTTACCAATCTTGAAAAGAGCCCGCTTCATACCTATGCCAAAGCGGCCGATAGACCCATCAGTAGGAGTGGCCTCGTTTGGACGTCCAAATCGAAAAGCGTAGTTCTTGCCAACCTCTAATGGTATTCCCCCACAATTGTCCTTGACCAAAAATTTTGTCTCAGAAACAGTAATTTCTATTTTCAAATCGGTGAAATCCCCATCTGGTCGAAGCCGTTTAGCACCGTCGATGGAGTTATCAACTAGGTCGATTATTGCATCTGTTAGGTCAACGTCTTTGACCAGCATCTCGATAAAAAGACGCTTAGTCGGCATTGCGCTAATGAACTCACGCTTGGCAGGCATACTCTTGCAGATTGTATAGATGTCTTAGTTAGGTGCTAAGCTAATGCATTAGTTGGCATATTTTTGCAGGGGGACTAAATATTGCATAATAATTATTATTAAATATATATAATATAATTTCAATATAAACTCTTATTCTGCGTGAAGTTTAGGCATCAATTAGCGCTATCAATACAGGCCCATAGAGGGTAGCATCTTCATTATCTGAATCAAAAACCAAACCTAAAATCCTACCTACTGCTTCCATTGCCGCCAAATTCACCGGCCCTTCTTCGTAGTTGAATATGGAATAAGCAATGTAACCTGGGCCAGAAGCTAGTACATCTACAGCTTGAGGCGTGCATCCTAATAAAGAGGCAGCCTCGTCAACATCTAGTGCTAGCCTAGCATTATCATCTAACGAGTATAATCCTTTAACTGGAACAGTTACGGGGTCTTGGCCAGGAGTGTAAAGAGTAGCTGCCATCTTATTCGAGTGAATCCTTGCTGAGTTTCATTGGGGCAACGACATCATTGCGATGTGGTCCAACACGCACCACATCCCGATAGTAGTTGTGGGCAGTCACTCCGCTACTACTTATCGAGCCATGTCCTTCTTCACTTGGGCCAATAATTAGAACTTGGCGTCCTATTGGCCACCCATTCTTCGCATGCAGAGTTCGTAGCATCTCATCTGTCTCAATTTGGTCAGCGGGCACCAAACCGCGAATCTCTATGAACCAATCATGTCCATAGGAGACTCGCCGGTATTCATAAGGATGAATTGACATTATTATTAAAATAAACGATAAGGCACTACTCCATAGAACTCCCGCACCTCCCAGATTGACTGGATGGCAGCGCGTGCCACCACAAAAGAGCCGCCCCCACCGCCAGTAGCGCGAAGCGTTAAGCGGTCGTAAGAAAACAGTTCGTTATCAACGATGGCCTTCACAGTCACCGTGTCATCATAGGCTACTACGCACACCGTGTTGTGCAAGTACTCCCACTTTCCCTCAGGAATAGGCCACGCTATGACTTGCTGCCCTGAGCGCAAGCTAGGTTCCATGCTATCGCCTTCTATGTCGAAGACAATGGCATCAGCATAATCCGCTTCTGTCTTGCCTGGTGGCAGGCGGTGAAGCAACTTATCAAATAGCCCGGTATCGGCCCCTCCTAGCTCGATAAAGGAGGCTCGCGTCTTGAAACTAACGTGGCGTAGTGCAATGACTGGGATTTCTGATAGCAGCGCGTAGGCGTGAGCATCTGTCGGGGCCGCAGTATACGACGGAGCTTTTTGGGTATCGGCGTTCGCATCTGTGGATTGGAGCATTTCACCCTCTCCCTTAAGCAACCAATCCGTTCGCACTTGCGGGTATGCATCTGCTATTCTTCGCAGCAATTCAACACTTGCTTTGCTAGCTCGTTTCCCAAACATCTCGCTAAAGACAGTCGGACTTGTGCCAGTCTTCAAAGCAAAACGTCTTTGCACACCGTTTTCCAACTTATCAATAAGGGTTTTTATACGCTGTCTTACAAGCTCTTCTGGTTCCTCTATTGTCATTTGCAAATGTTTTTTGCGAACATTTTTTGGAATGTGTTGGTAAAAGCACATACATTTGCCAACACCAACAACAACAGCCGCAAGGTAGGTAGATAACTAACTAGCAAACCCATGAAGAATAAGCAAAAACCGCCCACAATCAAAGAGGTGCTAGGCGAGGGCTGGATGAAGCCCTTAGCCCAACGCTCCGGCGTGAAAGACTCGGCTACTCTCTCCCGCCTTGTTAATCTGGAATATTCCACCAGTAAGCACTGGCCCGCCGTGCTGGCATACGCCCAAGAAATTAACCCCACCGGCTACGCCACCTGGGCCGCCGCCAACCCCGACAAGCTGCCCGCCGTGCCGCAGGCCGCCTAACCCACCCTTCTTTCCACACCTCCCCTACTCTTTCTCCTTTCCGACATGGAAAAGCCGTTGCTGCCCCCGCTTGCCTCCGCCCTGAAGGGCGAGAAACCGCTCTCGCTCACCGAGGGCTTTGCCGAGGGCGATTTGCTCCACCTCAAGGCCCCGCTGCTGGGCCGCCCCAAGGGCACGGTGCTTCCCGTACTCGGTTATTGCCTCTGCTACGATGCCCAGGGCCAGCCTTATGCGTTGCGTGCTTACGTGCCGCTGAGCCCCGAGGGCGCCACCACCTACGCCGGCCGTGAGGCGGCGCGCTTCCCCGAGCCCGGCCAGCGGGAGCGCTGGCTGGGCGGGGTGCAGCTACGCTTCTCGGAGCTCGACCTCACCGACCACGCCCACGAACTGGCCCTGGAGCGCCGCCGCGAAGCCCTCGTGATTCAGATGTACCCCGAGCGCCAGCAGCACCGCCTGGCCGCCTGATTTCTCCCTTTTTCCTTCTCCTTCCCATGAAACGCACCCTGACCGGCACCCTGGAATTTGAGGACGGGGCCGTGCACCTGGTTCTCTCCGACCCCACCCAGCGGGCCCTCGTGGCCGAGGTAGCGGCCCGGCAGCAAGCCGCCCGCGCCCAGGCCGAGGTAGACCACGACCGGCTGGCCCGCACCTACCACCTCGGGGCCGCGCCCACGCCCGGCCGCGGCTACGACGACCGCCTGAAGATGCGCCTGGGCTGCGGGGCCGACCTGGCCCGCGAGTTGGTGAGCAGCGGCCGGCTGGCCCACCAGTACCTGGGCAACCGCTACTCGGTGTGCGAGCAGGCCGTGCGCGACTTCTACGCCACCCAGCCGCCCGAAAGCGCCCTGCGCCGCGCCGCTTAGTACCGCTACCCCACAAAAAAACCGGTCGGGGTCACTACCCCCGGCCGGCCACTTTCTCAAACGAATCAACTTCAAACGCCTGTGGGCACAAAAGTAATGACAATGCTGGCAACCTCCTTCGCCCCTACCCCCTCGCTGGCTAGCCTGGCCGAACACGTCGGCCGGTGCTGCGCCGACACGGCCACTGCCACCCTGGCCCCCGTCGCCCTCGATGGCACCATCTACCAGACCTCCGATTATAACCTATTCCACCTGCTACCCGAGAACCGGCCGGTAGACCTTGGGCATGTGCGCAAGCTGGTGGCGCAAATCAGCGAGCGCAACCTGCTACGCTCGCAGCCCCTGGAGGTAACGGCCGGGATGGGCATCATCGACGGGCAGCACCGGCTGGCGGCCGCCCGCGAGCTAGGCTTGCCGGTGTACTACAAAGTGGGCGAGCAGTTGAGCGAGGAAGACATTACGGCCTTGAACATGGGCCGCAAGAACTGGGCGGCCACCGACTACCTGCACATGTGGACGGTGAAGCGCAAACCAGCTTACGTGGCCTTCACCGATTTTCGGCAGCGCCACCCCCGCCTCAGCTTCTCTAACGCTAAGATTATGCTCAGCGGGGGCACGGGCGGGCTGGGCGCCGACCTGTTTCGCCAAGGGCGCTGGGATGGCGCCAACGAGGAAGATGTGGACCTGGCCGAGCAGGTAGCTGAGCTCGTGGAGCGCATCGCCGACGAAGTGCCCAGCTTCCGGCAGTCGGCCCACACCGGCTTCGTGGGCGCCCTCTACCACTGCGTGACCAAGGTGGAGGGCTTCGACGCCAAAGAGATGATGCGCACCATCCTGGCCCAGCCGCTGAGCCTGCTGCCCTGCGCCAGCCACAAGCAGTGGCTGGAGATGCTGGGCCGCCTCTACAACTACCGCAAAGACGAGCGCAACCGCTTACGCTTCGAATAATGACTGCGCGCCAACTTCAGGATGCGCGCCACCGGGAGGTGGTACGCGCCTACTACGCCACCGGCGACGAGGCCCTGCTCGGGCCGGTGCTGGCCGAGCTGCGCCCGCGCCTGCTGGCCTTTCTCCATAGCAAGGGCCTGCGCGACGCCGAGCAGGGAGCAGACCTCGTGCAGGAAACCCTGGCGGCGGTTCTCACCGGGCTGCGCGCCCAGCAGTACACCGGCACGGGCAGCGTCGCCGCCTGGGCGCTCAAAACCTGCTGGCATGACTTTGTAGACAGCCGGCGCCACAAGACCAACGCCATTACCCAGCCCGGCGCCGCCGAAGACCCGTTTTTGCTGCTGGCGACGGCCCTGGCCACGCCCGCCGAAGACCTGCCCAGCCGCTGGGAAGACGAGGAGCGGGCCGGGGCGGTGGTGGCCGCCGCCACCCACGCCGTGCTGGGCCTCGACCCCACCGCCCGCGTGTGCGTGCTGCTGCACTACTACCAGGGCCTGAGCGAAGCGGCCGCCGCCACCCGCCTGGGCATTGCCGAAACCACCTTCCGGGCCCGCCTGCGCCGGGGCCTCGCCGACCTGCGGGCCTGGGGTAGCTGCCACCGGCACCTGGCCCCCGCCCCCGACGTGTACGCCGCCCTGCCGCGCGTGAGCAGCGGCGATTTATTCCGCGAGCCGCTGTGCCTGGCTAGCTAGGCAACGGCCTATTACTCTCCTTGCCTCTATGAACTACATCGAGCTTATCAATCAGTTCTGGCAATGCGACATCGAGCATTCCTTCAACGGCAGCGAAACGAGACTGTACTTCTACCTGCTGCACACGTGCAATTCGCTCCGTTGGAAGAATCCTTTTACGCATTCCGATGCCCATCTGGCCGCCGTGTCGGGGATGAGCGTCAACACACTGAAGACCGCTCGCAACCGGCTCAAGCAAGCCGGCCTGTTGGAGTTCACGCCGGGCAGCCAGGGCCGGGGACAGAGTCACAAAGCCCTCTACAAACTGTCAATTTTTGATACTATACCCGATACTTTATCGGCGAACTCCCTGACAGTTTTCCCGCGAACTTCTGACAGCATCAATAAACATAAACTAAAAGAAGAAGGGAGTACGGCTAGCGCCGCTTCCTCCACTTCCGATTTAGAAGCTGATTCGGTAGGTGAGTCAAAACCGGAAAAACCGGTTTCGCCACCTGCCCCCACCAAACCCGCTCGTGGCAAGAAAAAGCCTACGGCCGACCCCAACGAGGTAGCCGCCTTGCCCCTGCCCCATCCCGGCGAGGCGTTTGCCCAGCGCTGGGCCACGTTCCGGGCCGGCCCCAAGCAACTCAAAAAGCCGCTCAGCGCCCTGGAATTAATGCTCAGTAAGCTGGGCAACAAGCCCGAGGGCTTCGCCATCGTGATGCTGGAAGCTGCCATCCAGGGCGATTGGTCAGGCATCGAGAACGGCGGCACGGCCAAGGCTTTCGAGGAATGGCAAGCCGCCCAGGCCCGCCAACCCACCCCGCCCAAACGCCCCGCGCTGCCGCCCCTGGCAGCCGACCCGGCGCTGAATTACGATTTCCTGGCCGAGCAGCAGGCCCGCGAGCAGGACGAGCAGGCCCGCCAGCAAGCCGAATGGCAGGCCACCCACGCCGTGGCCGCCTAGTTCCCACCTCTTTAGCCTTTCGCCCATGTTTTTCGAGTATGACCCCACCGCGACCCTGGCCGGCCGCGAGCGCCTCACCGGGCACGCCCAGGCCCTGCGCCAGGCCCTGCTGCCGCTGCGCCAATACGCCCAGCACCGGGCCGCCAAGCTCGACATCGGCTCGGCCTACGCCCAGCCCATCTTCGACCACATCCGCCACCTGGAGCAAGCCTTCCAGGCCGTGGCCGACTACCACGCCGCCGTCGAAGAGCTGGTGAGCATCCACCTGCCCCGCCAGAAGCAGGCCGAAGCCCAGGAGCTGCTGGCCGAGCGCGAGGCCGACCCGGTGTACCGCCTGGGCTACGTGCGGGGCTACCGCCGGGGCCTCACCGTGGGCCAGCAGGCCCACGAGCGGGTACTGGGCCTCTACGCCCAGCACGCCATGCTACCCACCCCGCCCGGCTATACTTCCTCGCCCCTGGTGCAGCGCGTGCAGGGCTTCCTGGCCCGGCTGGGCCAGCGCCACGCCCCCGAGGGCTTCGGCCCCATCCTGCCCCCTGTCCAGCAAGCCGCCTAGATGGGACTCTTCGACGACTTCACCACTCCGGCGCTGGCCATCGGCCCGCTGGCCGACACCGCCCGCCCCGACCCGGCCGGCGCCCTGCGCCCGCTCAACGAGGCCACCTGGGGCCGTATGCAGCACGACTACCAGCACGGCCGGGTGAAGGGCGAAACCACCCACCTGCCAGCGCTCGACGAGCACTTCAAGTGGATGGCCGGCTACTGCAACGTGTGGACCGGCTGGCCCGGCGACGGCAAGACGGAGTTCATCTACCACCTGCTGCTACTGCGGGCCGTGTTCCGGCGCAAGAAATCGGCCATCTTCTCGCCCGAGAACATGCCCGAGGAGCAGATTTACGACCAGCTCATCCACGCGCTCACCGGCCAGAACCCGGACCGCAGCTGGGCCAATCACCTGCCCCTGAACCGCTACACCCTGGCCAAGGAATTCGTGCGCGAGCACTTCGTGGTGGTGTACCCCGGCAAGGGCATGGGCCGCACCCCGCAGCACCTGCTGGGCTACTTCGAGGCCGCCATCGCCACCTACGGCGTGAGCCACTGCCTGCTCGACCCCTGGAACAAGGTAGACCACTCGGCCATGAACGCGCTGGGCGGCTACGAAGCCTACCTGACCAACGTGCTGGGCCAGCTCACCGACTGGACCGTGGACACCAAGCAGAGCCTCACCATCACGGCCCACCCCAAGCGGCTCGACGGCCTGAAATACGGCCAGGCCCGCCCCATCCCCGACGGTACCAGCATCTCGGGCGGGCAGACCTGGGAGAACATGGCCCACGTCATCGGCACGGTGTACCGGCCCTATAAGCATGTGCCCCGCACCGACCCGCTGTTTCGGGAGGTGGCCCTCTACCTGCACAAAATCAAGAGCCACAAGCTCGTGGGCTTTCCCGGCAGCATCGGCGAGGGCAGCGAGCGCTCCGACATCAGCCTGAGCTACGACTGGCAGCAGGCCCGCTACCTGCTCAACGGCGTGAGCCCACTGGCCTGCGCCACGGCCGAGCGCTTCTACATCCCGGCCGCCGAGCTCAACGCGCACCACGCCGTGCCGGCCGCCCCCGCGCCGGCCCTGCGCACGGCCAGCCCCAGCGAATTCGACAACTGGCACCCCCACGGCCGCCCTATCACCCTGCCCACGCCATGAGCTACCCGCACCTGACGCCCGAGGCCGCCGCCGACTGCACCCAGGCCGCCCACGCCTACGACCCAGCTTGCTACTGCACCATTCACTGGAACTACCGCGACGCTCCACCGGCCCGCAAGTACCTCAAGTACCCTAACAAATGGCTGGAGGCCAGCGTCTGGCGCTCGCTGCCCGAGGGCACGCCCGACCGCTGGGTGCTGGCCGTAGCTGCCGACACCGGCCCCGACCTGCTGCGTTACCTACGGGAGGCATTAACTGCCGTGGCGCAAGGCGAGCGGCCTGACCCCTCGCTCCTGGCCAGTGCCTACTACTGCCACGCGGTACGCAATGCAGTCGTTCACCCGCTGCTCCCGACCCAGTGGCTAGCCCACAGCCTGCACGCGCTGGCCGCCCGGCTGCCCCATCACGAAGCCCAGGCGCTGGCCACGGAGCTAGAGGCCGCCATTGACGAGCGCGCCAGCCAGGCCCACTGCCCACCCGAGGGTGGCGGCTGGATTGCCTCACAGCCCCGCACTACTTATGCGGCCCCGGCTTTCCCGCCCTGATGGCCTTAGCAAACGTTGTCTTTGAGAACTGCCGCCCGCGTCGAAGCCAACCAGCCCGCAATTGTCACGGCCTTGCGGGCTGCTGCACTCGCCTATTTCTCCTTTACGAAGATGAGCGTGGAGGTCCATCCTTGAGTTCCACCAAAAGTACTTTTTAGGGTGTACCCCTCTTGGTAAAGCTTCGTGAATACCTGTTGCATGACCTCGCCCGATGCTCCTAGCGCTTTGGTAGAAAGGCCACCCGTTAAATCTACTTCCTCGCGTTTGCCTTCTCCACGAATAATAACCAAGTGACTGCTTAAGCCGCCCCCGTCATTTACGCGCACTACGACCACAGACGGTCCACCCGTCTGCGCCATTACCGGTGAAGAACCAAGTGCCACTAGGCACGCCCCCCAGAATATAAGTTTTTTCATGGCCGCGAAGATAGTCCCACCGCCCGAGCCCCCACCCCGCTACCACGCCCGGCTCCAACTGCCCAGCCCCGACGCGCTCAACCCCAACACCGTCATCGCCCGCTTAGCCGTGATGTCGCCCGCCCTATGGAAAGAGGTCGAAGCCTACCTGCGCAGCAAGGGCTTCAAACCCTACTGAGGGAAACCATTTTAGTCTTAAATTTATTTGCATAAATAATTTATTTATCTTATCTTAGTACGTATCTCACGTTCTGCCTTATGCTACCCACCTACAACCCCATCGAGCACCTGCCCCCACCCGTGGCCCTGCTGCCCAGCCTGCGCGTGAACGCCCGCGGCCGGGTATACCTGAGTCAGGAATTGGTAAGCAGACTGAGCCTGCGCGCGGGGCAGCCCGGCAACTTGCTGCCCCCCAGCAACGGCAGCCCCTACTGGCACCTGGACCTACGCCCCGAAGCCCGCCACCGCATTGGCTGGTACGCCGACACCCGCCCCCGCATCGAGTTCGTGAAGCTGCCCGCTGGCTTAATCGCCGAGGGGCAGCTGCTCACCTTGCAGCTCATCCCAGGCGAGCCCACCTTCCCCGGCTTTTACCCGCTGCTCCCCTATGCCGCACCTACCCAGCGCTAAGCGCCGCCCCTGGCAGCCGGCACCTCAGAAGCGCGCGTACGTGCAGCACGCCGCCCGTAGCCCCGAGTACAGCACCGCCCGCTGGCAGCGGGCCCGCCTGGCCCAGCTCACCCGCTGCCCCTGCTGCGTGGTGTGTACCCAGCAGGGCCGCACCACGGCCGCTACGGTAGCCGACCACATCACCCCGGTGCGCCTAGGTGGTGACTTCTGGGACAGTGGCAACCATCAAAGCCTGTGCCGCCCCTGCCACCAGGCCAAGAGTGCGTCAGAGCGGCTTAAAACGTGAAAGGGGGATAGGGGGTCGAAATCCTCTGGCCTACTCTCTGCTAGACCGTAGCCCAACGTCCCAAACGCGCGCGTGCAAAACTGGACCCCAAAATTTATTCGCTCCCTATATTCTAAAAGCATAATACTATGGCAGGCGGCCGACCTCGCAAACCAACCTCGCAAAAAGCCCTTGGCGGCACGTTGCAGCCCTCCCGCACCAATAAAAACGAGCCTACCCCCGAGGTGTACCTGCCCGTACCACCCGAGTGGCTGAGCGACCGGGCGAAACAGTATTGGGCCGAAATCGGCAGCGTATTATTGGCCATGAAGCTCACCACCGTGGCCGACGGCCCCGCACTCCAACTCCTGACCGAGGCGCTGGCCGAGTGGGCCGAGGCCCGGGAGTTTGTGCTGACGGAGGGCATGACCTACGAAACCACTACAGCCACCGGCGACACCATGCACCGGCCGTACCCGCAGGTGGCCATCGCGTCGGACGCCTGGCGCCGGTCGCACAAGATGCTCACCGAATTTGGCCTCACGCCAGCCAGCCGCAGCAAGGTGTCGGCGCTGGGTAGCGAGGACGGGAAAGACCCGTTCGAGGAAATGATGAACGACATGAAAGGTTAAGCCATGCTCACCCCCAAAGAACTCAACAACGTGCGCCAGCAATTTGCCGACACGGCCGTGGCCGGCGTGGAGGTAGCCCGCACCGGTGGCCCCGAAGCCATTGCCCTGGCCAAGGCCCTCGCCCAGCTAGCCGAGCTCGGCCTGCTGCTCTGCGCGGCCTACGAGCGAGACGTTCCCGGCCCAACCACTTCCCCTACCCCATGAGCCTTGCCCCCTGGCACCAGTACGCCCACGATGCCGTGGCCGCCGGCCGCGCCGAAGCCGCCGTGCAGGAAAAGCTACGCCCGATGGTGCTGCGCATTGCCAAGCTCAAAAAGGAAACCGACGCCGACCACACGGCCCAGATAGCCGCCCTGGAGCGTAAGCTCGAACCCCTGCGCGCCCAGCTGCGGGCCCTGCCCCTGCGGGTGGGCCGCTACACCTGGCTGGCCTGCGAGCGCCACCTGCGCGACCTCGAAACCGGCGCCGCACGCGGCCTGCGTTTCAGCGAAAAGGTAGCGGGCGCCGCCGTGCGCTTCTACTCCTTCCTCACCCACAACAAGGGCCGCTGGGCCGGCCAGCCACTTACCCTGGAGCCCTGGCAGCAGTTCATCATTGCCAGCCTCTTCGGTTGGAAGCGGGCCGACGGCACCCGCCGCTTTCGGGAATCCTACACCGAGGTGGCCCGCAAAAACGGCAAGAGCACGCTCAGCTCGGGCGTGGGCTTGCAGCTACTGACGGCCGACGACGAGCAGGGCGCCGAGATTTACTGCGCGGCTACCAAGAAAGAGCAGGCCCGCATCGTGTTTGGCGACGCGCAGAACATGGCCCGCAAGAGCCCCACGCTGCTTAAGAAAATCAAGGTGCAGCAGCACTCCATCTTCGCCCCGGCCACGCTCAGCAAGATGGTGCCCATGTCGTCGGACTCCAACACGGAGGACGGCCTCAACCCGCACGGCATCATCATCGACGAATACCACGCCCACCCCAACGATGAGCTGTACTCGGTGCTCAACTCGGCCACCGGTGCCCGTACCCAGCCCCTGCTGAGCATCATCACCACGGCCGGCTTCAACCGCCTGGGGCCCTGTGCCCAATTGCGGCGGGCCTGCGTGGGCCTGCTGGAAGGCACCCACACCGACGACTCGTACTTCACCATCATCTACTCGCTCGACGAGGGCGACGACTGGCAGGACCAAAGTACCTGGCCCAAGGCCAACCCCAACCTGGGCGTGTCGGTGAAGCCCGATTACCTGCAAGAGCAGTACGCCAAGGCCGTGCGCCTGCCCTCGCAGCAGGTGAACTTCAAGACCAAGCACCTCAACCTGTGGACGGACTCTAGCGAGGTCTGGCTGCCGAATGAGCTGTGGATGCTCGGTGCCCAGGGCACGACCTATGCCGAGTTGCCGGGCCGTAAGGCCTGGGGCGGGCTGGACCTGGCCAAAACGCGCGACATTTCCTCTTTCGTGCTCGTTTTCCCGAAGGACGGCGGGCAATTTGACGTGCTGTGCTGGTTCTGGGTGCCCGAGGATAAGGTGGATGAGCGCACCAAAAAGGACGGGGTACCCTATCGGCAGTGGGTAGAAGAAGGGTACTTGATTGCCACGCCCGGCAACGTGACCGATTACGACTTCATTCAGGCCGAAATCCGCGCTGCCTGCGACCTCTACCAGGTACAGATGATTGATTTTGACCCTTGGAACAGCTCGCAGCTAGTCATTAACCTGACCAGCGAAGGAATGCCCATGCAGCCGCTACGCCAGGGCTTTGCCAGCCTCTCCGCCCCCACGGTGGAGCTGGAAAACCTCGTGGCTGATACCAAGGTGCACCACTACGGCAACCCAGTGCTGGCCTGGATGTGCGGCAACGTCGTGCTGCAACGCGATGCAGCCGGCAACATCAAGCTCGACAAGGGCAAGAGCAAGGAAAAGATTGACGGCATGGCCGCACTAGTCAACGCGCTGGCAGGCTACATGAGCGGCCCGGCCGAATCGGAATACATCTACGAGGACGGCCGCGATTTGCTGGTGCTATAGGTCAGTTTCCCCCGCTTTCCCCCGCCTATATAGCACACCCGCCCAGGCCGGTTCGGAGCTTTGAACAAGCTAATCCGACCCCGTGCGCTTCGATTTCTGGAACAACTCTGCTACCCGCGACACCAGCACCCCCTTGCGCGCCGCCATCACGGCCGAGCGCGAAGGCCGGGGGGCCGGCGACGCCCTGCAAGTAGGCAGCGACGACTCTTACGAGCGCCTGGCCGCCATCCTGGGCCTGAGCCCCGGCGGCACGGTGGGCGGCGTCACGGTCAACGAGCGCAACGCCCTGGGCTTCGCCTCGGTGTGGGCCTGCGTGCTGGCTATCAGCCAGGATTTGGCCGCCCTGCCCTGCCAACTCTACCGCAACCTGCCCGGCGGGGGTAAGGAACCGGTCAGCGGCCACCCCGCCAGCCGGGTGCTGAACCTGGCGGCCTCGCCGCTGCAAAACGCCATGCCGTTTCGCATGATTATGCACGCCACGGTGCTGCTGCACGGCAATGCCTACGCCCTGATTAAGTACGGCCCCAAGTACAGCATCAAGGCCATTTTCTACAAGCACCCCAGCCAGACGGAGGTGCTGCAAGACGGCGGCCGGCTCTACTACCGCTTCGCTGGCGACGCCACGGTGTACCAGGACTACGAGGTGCTGCACCTGCGCGGGCTCTGCCTCGACCGCTACGGCATCTTGGGCCTGTCGGTGCTGAGCCTGCACCGCGAAAACATCGGCACCGGCCTGGCCGCCCAGCGCACCAGCGCCCGCTTCTACGACAACGGCGCCAAGGTGAGCAGCACGCTCGAAACGCCCAATAAACTCACCCCCGAGCAGGGAGCTAAGCTCAAAACCCAGTTTGGCACGCAGTATAGCGGCGCTGACAATGCGGGTAAAGTCATCGTGCTGGAAGAGGGCATGAAATTCAAATCCATCGGCCTGCCCCCGGCCGACGCCCAGTTTCTGGACACGCGCAAGTTCACGGCCCGCGAGGTGGCCAGCATGTTCCGCGTGCCGGCCCACAAGATGGGCGACCTGGAGCGCAGCACCAACAACAACATCGAGCAACAGGGCATCGACTACGTGCAAAACTGCCTCACGCCCTGGGCCGTGAGCACCGAGCAGGAATACCAGCTCAAGCTGCTGCGCACCTCCGAAGTCGATACGCACTACTGGAAGCACAATTTCAACGGTCTGCTGCGCGGCGATGCGGCCGCCCGGGCGGCGTTTTACCGCACCATGACCGACATCGGCGCCTATTCCATCAACGAGGTGCGGGCGCTGGAAGACGACAACGGCATCGGCGATGCCGGCGACGTGCGCTTCGTGCAGGTCAACCGCCAGACGCTCGAAAACGCCATGCTGGCTAAACCCGACCCCACCAAACAACCGGCCGCCGGCCCCCCACCCAGTGAGTAAGCCCCTGCATCTACCCGAAGGCCGCGAGGCCCGCGTGGTCACTACCCCGCCCAGCATTGAGTACCGCGCCCTCGACGGCGGCGGGCAGGAGCCGGCCGCGTTCGTGGGCCAGGCCATCGTGTGCGGCGTGCGGTCGGCCTCGCTGGGCTTCTCCGGCTTCCGCTTCGTGGAAACCATCGCCGCCACCGCCCTCGACAACTGCGACATGTCGGACGTGATTGGCGTGTTCAACCACGACCCCGACCAGTTGCTGGGCCGCACCCGCAACAACACGCTGGAACTCACGCGCACCGAGGACGGGGGCCTGAGCTACCGTATTCCTTACGATGGGCAAGACCCCGACCACCAGCGCGTGATGCGCAAGATTGAGCGCGGCGACGTGGATGGTTCCAGCTTCATGTTCGTGGCGCGAAGTGACGAGTGGGCCGAAGAAAAAGACCCAGCGGGCGGTAGCCTCTACGTGCGCACCGTGCTGGAAATCGACGTGCTCTACGACGTGTGCCCCGTCACGAACCCCGCCTACCCTGATGCGACGGCTGCCAAGCGCAGCCACGACGCCTACGTGGCCGAGCACCCCGCACCCGCCACCGGCCCTTGTCCGGATTTGCTTACCCGTCAGTTGGCCCTGAAGGCCCGCCGCTAACCCACTCTCACCTTTTTCTGTAAAATTTATGCCCACTGCAAAGGAGCTGCGCGAAAAGCGGCAGGCCAAGATTGACGAGGCGCAAGCTATTCTGGACACGGCCAACGGCCGCGCCCCCGAAGCGCGCAGCCTCACGGCCGATGAGAAAACGAAGTACGATGGCCTCGACAAGGAAATCGACGACCTGTCGGACGAAATCAAGCGCACCGAGAAAGCCGAGCAGCGCGCCGCCGAAAGCGCCGGCAAAAAGGCCCCGCTCAACAACCACCACAACCAGGAAAAGCGCGACCTGAGCAAGTTCAGCTTTCGCAAAATGTGCCTCGACGTGGTGGAAAACCGCGACCAAAGTGGCCTGGAGGCCGAGATGAGCCAGGAAGCCGAGCGCGAAGCCCGCAGCTTGGGTATCACTCTGGAAGGCCGCGCCCACATTCCGCACCTGCTGGCCTTCGGGGCACAGAAGCGCGATAACACCGTGACCCAGCCCACCCAGCCCGAAGACGGCGCGGCGGTGGTCTTCGACGAGCAGCCCCAGGAGATGCTGGGCCTGCTGCGCCCGCGCCTGGCTATCGCCGCCCTGGGGGCGCGCATTATCACCGGCCTGCGGGGCGAGCTGCCGCTGCCCGGCATGACCCAGGGCGCCGTGGCCACCTGGAAGGGCGAGGTGGAAGCGCTCGACAAGTCGAACGTGAAGTTCACGCGCGGCAATATGAAGCCCCACCGCCTCGGCACGTACATCGACGTGAGCAAGCAGTTCCTGGTGCAGGCCTCGCCCGACGTGGACGCGCTGCTGCGCGCTGACCTGAACGCGGCCATGAGCCAGGCGCTCGATACGGCGGCCATCTACGGCACCGGCCTCGATAACGACCACCAGCCGCTGGGCATCCTCAACACGCCCGGCGTCTACATCCTGGCTGTGGCCGATGCTAACGGCCGGGTACCCACTTACGCCGACATCATCGCGCTGGAGGCCAGCCCCGAAATCATCAATGCCAATGCGGGCAACACCAGCGGCTACCTGATGAACAGCAAAATCAAGGGCACGCTCAAAAACACGCAAATCGTGAACGGGCAGGCCCTGATGGTGCTGATGAACAACACGGAGCTGAACGGGGCCAAGTTGGTCGTTTCCAACATCGTGACCGACCAGGCCCGCGGCACGGCCACCAACGCCTCGGCCATCGTGTACGGCTCGGACTGGAGCAACGTGATTCTGGGCCAGTGGGGCGGCCTCGACCTGACGGTGGACAACCTCACGCTGGCGCTGAACGGCAAAAACCGCATCATCGTGCAGTCGTGGTGGGATGTGGCCGTGCGCCGCCCCAACACCTTCTCGGCCATTCGGGGCGTGGTACCCTCGGCCCATATTGCGGCCCTGGCGCCGCAGTAGGCCAGCCAAAAGCCCGGCCGGCTGACGCTGGCCGGGCAATGGTTTCACCCTTTCAAACAGGCAAAAGATGAGCACGAAAGCACCCAAACCCGACCCAAAAGCCGGCAAGCCCGACGAAAATCAGCCCGCAGACGGCGGCAACGTGCAAACCAAGGCCGAGCAGCTACCCGAGGCCACCGAGACGGTGCGCGTGAAGTTCCTGCGCTCGCACCCGGCCCTGGCCTACCACCCCGGCGAAGAGGCTGACCTGCCGCAGGCCCTCTACGACCAGTACCTGGAAGCCGGGCCTTTTTTCGAGAAAATCTAGCGCCCCATGCTCACCCTCGACCTGCTAAAGGCCCACCTCAAGCTCGACCCAGCTGACACCAGCGAGGACGTGCTGCTGACTGCCTATTGGGCCGCGACGGTGGGCACGTTCCGCACTGAAAGCAAGCGCCGCTGGCCCACTGTGGGCGAGCCGGCGCTCGCCACGGCCAGCGAGCCGACCACCAACCCACCCCCGCTGGCTTTTACACGCTACCTGGACCCGGCCGTGCTCAATCCCGACGAGCAGGCGATGGCCGACCAGTACATTCTACTCACGCTGGGGCACTGGTATGAAAACCGGCAGGAAGTGGTGGCCGACGTGCGCGCCGTGGCCGTGCAGGTACCGATGGCCGCCCAATACCTGATGAGCCTGCTACGGGAGCCCACGCTATGAACATCGGCCGCCTCGACCGCCAACTCACGCTGCAACAGCCGGCCGTGGTGCCGCAAAACGGCTTTGGTGAGCCCGCCCCCGCCGCCTTCACCGACGTGGCCACGGTGGCCGCCGGCGTGGAGTACAAGCCCGGCGGCGAGGCCACCCAGGCCGACCAGCTTACCCCCACCCAGCGCGTGCTCTTCACCATCCGCTACCGGGCCGATGTGCGGCCGGCCTGGCAGCTGGCCTATGAAGGCAAAACGTTTCAGATTACCGACGTGGCCGAAATCGGCCGCCGCCGGGGCCTCCTCCTCACCTGCTACTCACATGGGTAAGAACCTAAGCTTTATCGGTGTTGAGGAACTGAGCCAAGTGCTTGATGGGCTAGCTGGGGATAAAAAACTCAGTGGAAAAGTGGTACGGGGTATCCTCAATAAGGCCGCCAAGCCCATCATCCAAAAAGCGCAGGAGTTGGCTCCGAAAGGAAATGGCGACCTGCAAAAGTCTATCGGCACCATCCCCGGCCGGGGCCAGGGCAAGGGGGAGCAGGTCTACGTGGGGCCCCGCCGTGGGGGGCGCTACAAGGGCTACGCTGGCCACTTGGTGGAGTACGGCACGGCCCCGCACGTCATACGGGCGAAGGCCGCTGGCGGGCAATTACACCTGCTAGGCAACCGCTTCGCCGAAGAGGTGCACCACCCCGGCGCCGTGGCAAAGCCCTTCATGCGGCCAGCTTTCGATAGTGAAAAGGAAGTGGCCATTGATATTATCAAGGACGAATGCAAAACCATCATTAACAACGAGTTTAAGTCAGTTTTCAAATGAAAAACCTGCTTCTTTTCGCTGCTGGCTTAGCGGCCTCGTTGCTACTTACCCGTAGGGCCACCAAGCCCGTGCAGGTAGTGGCTGAGTTTAAGTTGCGGGGGGCCGACCTAGTGGCCCTCAGCCGCACCCAGGATTACCGCACCGCCCGCACCCGGTAGCATGGAGCCCGGCCTGTTGCTTTTCGGCCTGCTCAGCCAGGCACCTGCTGTCACCGCTTTGGCAGGCACGCACATCTACCCGCTGCGGGCGCCCGAGGGGCAGGCGCGGCCCTACGTGCTGTACCAGCTCATCAGCCGCGTGCCGGACGGGGCGCCCGCCTGCCGCTTCGGCGACGTGGCCCGGGTGCAGCTCTCGCTCTTTGCCGACTCCTACGCCCAGGTGTCGGCCCTGGCCGCCGCCTGCCGGGCGGTGCTGCACTTCGCCCAGCCCGCGCCCGACGTGTTCCTGGAACTGGATAACGAGCTGGACCACTACGACGACCAGGCCGTGTGCTTTTTCAAAAGCCAGGACTACCTGCTGGAGCTACCCGCCTAATCTCTCACCTTTTTTCTGTAAACAATGGCACTCACCAATATCCGCGGCCGTGACGTCAAGTTGGCGGTCGAAAAAACCATCAACAGCGTGGCCACGCCCGTGGTAATCGGCTGCTCGACCGACATGGGCCTGAGCATCAACACCGAGAGCGACGAAGCCACCTGCGTGGCCAGCGGCAACTTCAAGGAGTACGAGCCCGGCCAGACCGACTGGACTATCAGCGCCAGCCTCAACGTGCGCCAGGCCACCGACGACGCCACGGCCAACCCGCCCCAGACCGACGCCACCGACAACGTGACGGCCGAGAATATGGTCGATTTGCAGCTCAACCAGACGATGCTGAAAGTAAGCTTCACGCTGGGCACCGGCACGGGCCGGGCGCGCTACTCGGGCAGCTGCTTCATCACCAAGTCCGACTTCAAGGGCCAGCAGAAGGGCCTGGCCACCTACGCGGTGAGCCTGCAAGGCAGCGGGGAACTGGTCAAGAGCCTCACCAGCTAAAAAAGGTAGCTATCCATGTCCAGAAAACCCAGTCGGCTTCCGGCTGGGCTTTTTGGGCGAAACCCATTCCTTTCTCTACTCATGGAAGTCAACACCCTCCCCAACACTGCCCGCGGCCAAGTCCTGCTTACCGTGCTGGGCGTGGCCCACCCGGTCAAGTTCAACCTGAACGTGCTGCGCGACTGGAGCAAGCTCACCGGCCGCGCGCCCAGCGACTTCGGCCAGCTGCTCACCGAAGACTACGCCGAGGCCCTGACCAGCCTGTTGACCTGTGCCGTGCGGCGCTTCGTGCCCGGCCAGGCCACCTTCAGCCAGGACGATGCCGCCGACCTGCTCGACGCCATGAGCCCTACGGAAGCCACTACCGTGGCCGAGGCCATTACCGAAGCCGTGACGGTGGTAAACCCTCTGCTGGCGGCCCTGAGCAAGCAGGTAGCCGCCAAGAGCCAAGCCTTGCGCCCGAAGCCGCTGCCCGCGAGTGGCACCACTACCTCGGCCTAGCGCTTGGCGAGCTGGGCCTGCGCCCCGATGAGTTCTGGACCCTCACGCTGGCCGAGTTCGACTACATGGCCCAGGGCTACGTGCGGCGCCAGCAGCAGGCCGAACGGCAGGAATTGGCGGCCTGGCAGCGCACCCGCTGGCTGGGCACGGTCCTGCGCAATGTGAATCGGGGCGATAACCCCGCCATCAGCCCCGAAGAAATGCTGCCCCTGCCCGGGGACGGCCCGCTCGCTACGGGCGCGATGAGTGAAGAAGAATTTGCCCGCATTGCGGCCCTAGACTAAGCCTGTATGTCTGATATTTTAGCTAGTGTAAGTGTAGTGCTCGGCGCGGAAATCTCTGGTTTCCGCGCCGCGATGGCGCAGGCCCGCCGCGAGCTGAAGGGCCTGGTGCAGTTCAGCGAAGGGCTGAAGGACATCGGCCAGAGCCTGACCACTTACGTGAGCGCCCCGCTGGCCCTGCTGGGCGGGGCCTCCGTAGCAGCCTCGGCCAAGCTCGAAACCCTGAAGAACGGCCTGAATGCCATCAGCACCCAGGAATTGGCCAAGCAGGGCGTTACGGGCCTGGGGGCCATGGGGCTGGCGGCCGAGTCTACGGGCAAGCGCATTCAGGAGTTGCAGGTCATTGCCCGCCAGCCCGGCCTGGGCCTGGAGGGCGCTGAGCAGGCCGACGTGCGCCTGCGGGCCGTGGGCATCTCGGCCGAGCAGTCGGCCAAGAGCATCGCGGCCTTCGCCAACGCCATCGCCACCACCGGCGGGGGCAAGGACGAGTTCAACCGCGTGACCGTGCAGCTGGCCCAGCTGAGCGCGAAGGGCAAGGTACTGGCCCAGGACCTGCGCCCCATCATCGAGGCGGCGCCGGCCGTGGCCACCGCCCTGCAAACGCTCTACGGCACGGTCGATTCGGAAACTATCAGCGCCAGCCTCAAAAAACAGGGCCAGAGCAGCACCGACTTTATCGCGGTGCTCACCGACGAGTTGGCCAAGCTGCCGCAGGTAACGGGCGGGCTGAAAGCCGTGTACGAGAACGATATGGATGCCCTGCTGGTAGCCAGCGCCAAGGTCGGCGACGGCATCGCCAAGGCCTTCAACTTGCAGGCCCTGGGCCAAAAGCTGGGGGAGGAAATCACGGCCGTCGGCGACGCCTTCGCCAACCTGGCTCCGGGCACGCAGCAGGCCATCGTCGTCTTTGCGGGCCTGGTGGCCGCCACCGGCCCGGTACTGGTGGCCGTGGGCACGCTGGGCGCGGCCCTGCCGGCGCTCACGGCCGGCTTCGCCGCGCTGGGCAGCGTGGTGCCGGTGGTGGGGGCCGCGCTGGCGGCCCTCACCGGGCCGGTGGGCCTGGCTATCGCGGCCGTGGCCGCGCTGGGCATAGGCATCTATGCCGCCGCCACGGCCAGCGACCGTGCGCTTTCGGCCTACCAGGAGCAGGCGCAGCAAACCGATAAGCTCACGGCCACCATCAACCCGCTGCTGGCCCGCTACAACGAGCTCAGCGCCAAAACCACGCTCACCGCTACCGAGCAGGCTGAGCTGACGAGCATCATCAAGCAGCTGGCGGCGGCCGTGCCCGGCGCTACCACGGCCATCGACGCCTACGGCACGGCCACGGCCATCAGCGCGGGGGCCGTCACCGAGTTTACCCAGGCCCTGCAAGCCCAGAAATCGGCGCAGGCCGCCCTGAACCTGCCGGCCGCCAGCCAGAAGCTGGCCGAGCTGGCCACCAAGTACCAGGTGCTCAAAGCGCAGGCCGACGAGTTCAACCAGACCGGCGCCATCAAGGTCGATGTGTTGGATGCGGGCGGCGGTAGCGTGGAGACGTACCGGGCCGGTAGCGCGGCCGTGCTGGCCTTGCAGGCCGACCTGGCCACGGCCAACATTGAGTTTCTCAAGCAGCGGCAGCTGGTCGATGAGTTGAAGGCCAGCACTGGCGGGCTAGTGGAGGTCGATGCCAGCTTGGCCGGCGCGCTCACGAGCGTCGGGCTGGGTTTGGGCCGCACCGTGGGCCTGCTGGCCGAGCTGCGCGAGCGGCTGAAAGAGGTAAAGGAGCAGCGCGAAAACGAGACGACCGTGGCCGCCATCACGGCCGACAACCAGCTCATTGCCACGCTCGAAAAGCAAATCAAGGCGCTCGAAGGCCAGGACAAGGCCAGCCGCAAGGCCGCCGACGCCCTGGCCAAGCTGCGCACCGAGCTGGCCGCCCTCTCGGTGCTCGACAACGTGCTGGCCCGCCCCGCCGAAGGCCTCGACACCGTAACCCGCCGCGTGCAAACGCTGGAAAGCGGCCTCAAGCGCCTGCTGGAAGCGGGCGTATCGCCGGCCTCGAAGGCGTTTCAGGCGTTTGCCACCGAGGCGCTCACCTTGCAGCAGGGTCTGGCCCGGTTGCAGGCCAGCAGCAACCTGGAATTTAACGTGGTGGCCTCCGTGAAGCTGGGCGCCACCAACGGGGAGAAGTACGGCGCCCAGACGGCCCAGCTGCTGGGAGAGGAATTTGCTGCTCACCCGGTGAGCGTGCCCTACCGGCTCACGCCGCTGAAAACCGATTTCAGTAGCGACGTGCTCAACGCCACGCTCGGCATTCAGAAAGGCTTTACCGACGCGGCCAATGCTTCGCTGGTATTCGGCAACTCCTTCGACCAGGTGGGGACCAACGTGAGCACCTTGCAATCGGCGCTGCAAAGCCTGCTGGCCACGGGCATCAGCCCCCTCGACCCGGCCGTGCAGGCCCTGTCGGCGCAGTGGCAAACGCTCAGTGCGCAAATGGCCGTCAACAACGCCGCTACCCAGGTAGTGAAAGCGGGTATCATGGACCTGGCCAGTGGCATTTCCAGCGCCTTTAGCGATGCGCTCAGCGGCACACAAAGCATCGGCGATGCCCTGTTGCAAACGCTGCTTAGTACCGTGGGCACGGTCGCCACCGAACTGGGTGGCATTCTGCTGGCCAGCGGGCTAGGCATTGAGGCGCTGAAGGTGAGCCTGGCCACCTTCACGGGCGTGGGAGCCATTGCCGCTGGCATCGGCCTGCTGGCTATCGGCGGCATTGCCAAGGGGGCAGCGGCAAACCTGGGCAAGTCCGGCGCAGGGGCTGGCAGCCTGCCCACTCCCAATACCCCCAACGTGGGCCAGAACAGCAGCCAGCAGACGGTAAAAGTCATCGCCGAGTTCAAGCTGCGGGGGCCGGACCTGGTGGCCGTGGGGCGCGCGCAGGACTACCGGGTGCAGCGCACAAGCTAGGGCGAACAATCTACCCATTCCCCCGCTTTCCCCCGCTTCCGACCTGTCTGCTCCCGACCCGGCCGGAACTTCGGGCATGGCTTACATTCTGTTGCGGCGCGTTCTTATTTCCAACCCCGACAGCACGGGCCTGGCCTACGTGGCCACTACCGACTACTGGGACACGACCGCCCGCACGTACTACCACACCCAAGAGCCCACGGCGACTAATAACCCGTTCGACCTGGCTACCACCACGGAGGTGCAGCGGGTCGCGCTCGGGACCAGTGGCGGCTACAAAGCCTTTTACTACGCGGGCAACGGGCAGGTGCGCACCACCCGCGTAGCAGGCACCGGGGCGGGCGGTGGGGGTGGCAGTACTACCTGCACGCTTACCACGCCCCTGATTGACCCCAACCCCGGCGAAACCACGGCGCCCGGCACCAGCGAGGCCGCCACCGACATCACGGCCATGCTCGGGGCGCCGCCCTACCATCTCGTGGTGAGTGGGCCCAACAGTTACACGAAGAGCGCGACGGCGCACGATGCCATCTACCCCCTCCGCTTCTACAACCTGGCGGAGGGCGGCTACACGGTGGCCATCACCGACGCGCTGGGCTGCCAGGCCAGCGGCAGCTTCCGCATCACGGCCGGCAACGGCATTCCCTACGGGCGCGTTATTCAGGAGGACTACTACGGCGATGCCGACAGCGGCACGGGTACGCGCCTTATCTGGAATACCAACACCCTGGCGGTGGAAAGCCACACCTACCAAGGTGGAGGCCAGGACGGCTACCACAACGAGCGCCAGAAGGGGGACGTACTCGACGGCTTTTTTCTGACCGATGGCGTCACGTTTCGCACGGTCTACGCCGACGGCAACAGCTCGGTCTACTTCAGCGACGTGCACACCACCCAGGCCGCGACGGCGGCCGCCAAGCTGGAGTTGGACAACCTGATTTTGTTCAACCCCGACAGCAGCGCCGAGCAAAACGGCGGGGTGCTGGTAGAAGTGAATGCCACGGCCCTGCCCATCACGTTCTCGCTGGCTGGCCACGCTGACAATACCACCGGCAGCTTCGACGGCCTGGCCGCTGGCTCCTACACCGTGACCGTGACCGATGCGGCCGGCAAGACCCTAGCGGTGCCGTTCTCGCTCAAGCTGCGCTACGGCCGGCGCTGGCAGCTCGCTTTCAGCGACCCGGCCGGCGTGGCCTGCCGCCTGGAGCTGTGGCTGCGCGACTACACCGGGGCCGTGGAGGCCATTACGGGCAGCGGTAGCAACCCGGTGGTACTCAAGTCCGATGGCCTGAGCGGCAGCCTGGGCGGGCAGGGCGACCTGCCGGCCGTGGTGGGCACGGCCTGCGAACTGAGCCTGCTGGTGCTGCCTGGCACCCTGGAGCAGGTAGTGGTCAACGATGACCGGGCCTGCCGCTGCGACGTGTACTACGACGACAAGCTGCAATTCCGCGGCTACGTGCAGCCCGACATCTACCACGAGCCCCTGCTGGGCGGGCTGCTGCCCGTCACGCTCACAGCCACCGATGGGCTGGCGGGGCTGAAGGACACCTCTTTCCTGGGCCACATCGGCCAGCGCCTGCAAGGCCGCCGGCCCTGGCTTAATACCCTGCTCTGCGCCCTGAGCCGCTGCGGGGTAGCCGTGCCCCTGCGCCTGTTTGTGAACCGGCGCAGCACCGACATGAGCGACGCCGATGCGCCCGAATTGCTGGCGACCACCGAGCGCGCCGGCTACTGGGACAGCAGCAAAAAGGAGCCCCTCGACGACCGCACGGTAGTGGAGGGGCTGGCGCAGGCCCTGGGCGGCACGCTCTGCCAGCGCGCCGGCCAGTGGCAGGTGCGCAGCCCGCTGGAGATGCTGGCAGAGGCGCCCGGCCGGGCCTACCTGCCCGCCGGCACGGGACAGCCAGCGGTCAAGGCCAGCGCCCCCGCCGGCACCCTTATGCCGCGGTCGCTGGAGCGTGGGTGGGGCTGGGTCACGGCCGCCCAGCAGCAGCAGCTGCGCCCTGGCTGGAAGTCGCTGGCCGGCACCACCGACGCCGGCTGGCGTAAGAACGCCTTTCCGGCGGGCGACGCCTTCTCGGACGCCAACAGCTGGCTAGAGGATGGCAGCCAGCTGCGCCCCATCGCCGGCTGGCAGCCGGGCGGCACCTTCCCGCTCGTACTCGTGCGGGCCGGCGACAAGGGCGACGCCTACGCCACGCAGCTGCCGCGCAGCGCCACCTACAACGGGGCCGAAACGGCCCGCTACCTCGACAGCCCGACCCTGCCCCTGGTGGCGGCGCCCGAGGCCTGCCCCGCTTACTTGACCATCAGCGGCAAGCTCATTCCGGCCGACTACCTGCAAACGGGAGTCTACCCCGCCGTGGCGGGTACAGCTAAGAAGGCTTACCTGCGCTACGAGGTGCTGGTAGATGGCCAGCCCCCCGCGGCGCCGGCCGTGGCCACCTTCGAGCTGGCCGCCAATCTCACGGCCAAGGACACCGTCATGACCGTGCCGCTGCCGGACATGCCCGCCGGCACCACGGCCGCCGTGCTGCGCCTCTACCCCTGGTACGCCGACAATGCCGACCTGCTCACCACGGCCCGGCGCTACGACCCCAACGACAGCCAGGGCATTGACCTGGGCGACGTGCTCAAGCACGACTTTGGCACGGGGGTGTATCGCTTGTTCCAGTCGAAGGCCATCATGGCGCCGCATTACTTTGTTGCTCCCACGGGCCAGGCCAACGACCCCTACTTTCAGGAGCTACCGGCCAACAACTCCAGTAGTGGCCGGCTGCTGCTTACTTCCGTTGCCATCGAGCTGCGCCCTCAGCAAGCTACCTGGGACGCGGCCGACAACTTCCGCGCCGACGGGCCAGCCGGCACGGTGCGCCCCACCGAGGCCCTGGCCGTGTACCACCCCGACGTACCGCTGGCCGCCGGTCTTTTCGCCGGCAACCGCCACGCCTTCAGCAAGGCCGTGGCCCTGGTTGATGGTACCCCCACGACGGCCTGGGCGCGCAAAATCGACAAGCAGCCGGCGCCTCTCTTCGAGGCCAACGTCTACGACGCGCTGGCCCTGCGCCAGGGGCCGAGCCGGCTGCTGACCGGCGTGCTCAAGCACGATGGCCTGGGCCCGCCCTACCTGCTCGACAGCCTCGACACGCCCTTCGACGTGCCGGGCCGCCGCTTTGCCGTGGGCGCCACAGCCTGGAGCCTGCGGCTGGCCCGCAGCGAGGTGTCGCTCGTCGAGGTGGGGCCCGGCGCCGACATTCACGACCCGCTGCTCGACCAGCCCGAGGGGGTGCGCATCACCCACCAGGCCTATCCCTACGCCCTGAACCGCTACAGCCACTATGCCCGGCGCGTGCACGGGGGCGGCGTGCGCGTGCGGCACTAGGCAGCTTTCCCCCGTCTTCCCCCGCGCCGGGGCCAATGCGGCCTGAGGCGGGCCGGAACTTCGGGGCATGGCAACGCAGGCATACTATATCTCCGACCTTCCCAGCGTGACGGCTCCCAAGACGGAGCTGCCGGGGGGCCTGCTGGAGGTGGAAACCAAAACGGGGCCCAATGGCAGTCTGCAAAACAAGCGCGTGACGCTGGAGCAGCTGGCGGCTTTTCTAGCCACGCTGGGCGTCAATGCCAACGACCTGCCGAGCCTCTATAAATCGGTGGAGTTTCGCACCCGCGCCGAGCAGCAGCAGCTATTTCCGCAATACCCTAACGCCACCGCCATGAGCGAGCTGAAGGGCGACACGATGGCCCAGGGCACCACCATCTGGGTGAGTAACGACCCGGACGGCGTGCACTTCTACCGGGTGGTGTACGACCCCACCGACCCGCTGCGCGTCTGGACCGATGGCACGTTCGGCCAGAGCGGGCGCGGACTGATTAGCGCCAAGATAGTGCCGGTGGGCAGCGCGGCGGCCCCCCGCAATTTCTCGGACGGCTTCTCCAACGGCTTCAATTAATAGCGCTATGGCAGACCTGAACAGCGTCATCGACGCGCAACTACCCGACAATACCACCAGTAAGATTACCCCGTCCGTCCTGCGCGGCGTGCTGCACCAGGTCGTCGGCCGCGGGCCCAACGAAGCGCCCAGCCTGCTCAAGGAAGTGCTGTGCATGACCCGCGCCGAGGCCCCAGCGCTGTACGGTGGCACGACCTTTCAGGACCTGAATTACCTCACCTGCTGCACCGGTACCATCGTGCAGGTAGAGTTTTACCGCGCCACCCCCACCAGCCCCGTCATTCACAACCAAAAGCTGGTGGCCGTGTACGACGGCAGCCCCACGCCGGCCGGCACCATCTACCGCACCGGCGCCTTCGCGCCCGGCGACACGGCCCCCGGCAAGTTCGTGCCGATTGAGTCGGCCGAGGCCGCC
>Ga0160427_10000180_pt1 | contig 42850 bp, 33 predicted proteins | sample SolpanmetagenomL_FD_108194 | JGI IMG/M metagenome (GOLD analysis project Ga0160427, IMG submission 108194) | Solar panel surface microbial communities from Lawrence Berkeley National Laboratory, California, USA - L | ecosystem: Engineered > Built environment > Solar panel > Unclassified ...
AGCCTCGGCTTTGAAGGCGTCATCGTATTTGCGCCGCTTATCGGGCGTCTTCTTGCTCTTTTCTGCGCTCATGACTCAGGAAATATACGTCCTGCTTCTGTGCGCCTAACCTAGACCACCTCACTAAGCGTGCTGGATTTGCGGCATGACCGCTGGCTGCTCGACACAGTACTACAATCGTGGAAGGAATACGATGAGCCCGGGCCCCTTACCCGGCGCCACCAGGTGAAAGACCGTGGCCGCACGCTAGTGCTGGGTGCCTACCGCGACGACCACCAAAAGTACTTGTATGCCAAGCTGCCGCGCGCTGAGGGCCTGCCGCAGGCCCGCCACGACTTGCCTCCGGGTACCTACCACCTGCTAGCCGGCCACTACCAACTAGTCAAGGCCACCACCCCACCGGCGGCGCCGGCTGTAGTGGCCCCCACCCACCGCCCAGCCATCGGCGCCGCTGAGGTCAATGGCACTTACCGCGATGCGCAGGGCCGCGAGCTGGCCGTGCTGGCCCGCGGTGGCGGCCGGGTGCAAGTAGCCTTTCGGGGCTCTGTGCTTCGTCCGCATGGTCTGCTCTACCGCCACGTAGCATCAGGGGAGGGCACTATCAGGGCTGATACGGCGGCGGTAACCCTAGTCAGATTGCCAGAGGCCTGCACCCTGCGCCTGCACTTCGAGCAGCCCGGCACCTTACGGGTGCGCGAGCAGGGCCCCGGCTGCTTGGCCGAGGCCGTGGGCACCTACCAAAAAGTCAGCGATGAGAAGCCGGTCATCCGGTGAGTAACTTTTACCCTGCCAGCGGCAGCTCAATAAAAAAGCTAGTACCCTCCCCTAGGGCCGTTTCGAACCAGATGCGGCCGCCGGCGCTCTCGATGCCGCGCTTGGCCACGGCCAAGCCAATGCCCGAGCCGGTAGCCTTGGTAGTGAAATTGGGCTTAAAAATTTGGTCGCGCACCTCATCGTCGATGCCCGCCCCGTTGTCGCGGATGGTGATGAGCACCCGGTCGCGGCCTTCGGGACTAAGCGCTACTTCCTGGCGGGGTGAACGGCCGGGCGGCACTGCCTGCACGGCGTTGAGCAGCAAGTTGTTGAAGGTGCGCACCAGCAGGCTCTCGTCGGCAAACACGGTGAGGGGGTGGCCATTGGGTGGGGGCAACTCCAGGCGCAGCTCGCCGTTAGCATCCCCCGACGTTTGGCGGAAAAGGTCGGTGCACTCGCGCAGCACCTGGGCCACGTCGAGGCGCTCGGGGCGCATGGTGGGCAAGTTGGTGAAGGTACTGAACGAGGTGGCAATGTCGCTCAGCACATCTACCTGGGTGATAAGCGTTTGAGAAATGCGACCAATAAGCTCGTCTACATTAGGGCGCCGCTCGGCAATGGCTTTCTGCAGGTATTGCAGGCTCAGCTTCATGGGGGTGAGCGGGTTCTTGATTTCGTGGGCCACTTGGCGGGCCATTTCGCGCCAGGCGGCTTCCTTTTCCTGGGCGGCTAGCTCGCGCTTGCTTTCCTCCAGCTTGCCCAGCATCGAGTTGTACTCGCGCACCAGCAGGCCAATCTCGTCGTCGGTGCTGCGGTAGTCGAGCACCTCGTTCTGGCCCGTGAGGGTGGTGCGCGTGAGGCGCTGCGTCAGCAGCTTGAGCGGGGCCGTGAGCTGGCGCGTGGCTACCAATGCCAGGGCCAGAAACAGCAAGAACATGACCGTGAAGATGTTGATGGTAGTCGTAATCAAATCGCTCAGCTTACCATCCAGCTCTTTCTGCGAGTCGAAGAAGGGAATGCCCACGTAGGCAATAACCGGCCCGCCCGGTCCCCCGCTGGCTTCGGTGGCCCGCACCGGCAGGTAGAGCGACGTGAAGTAGAGCGAGCCGGCCCGCTCGGTAAGCAGCGTGCGGCTCAGGCCCCGCTCGCGTAGGTCTACCACGGCCTGCGGATTGAGCAGGGGCCCTAGGAGGCCCGCCTCGAAGATGAGCGGCTGTGAGCTAACTAGCAGCTGCCCGCGCGTATCGTAAAGGTTGAGGTCGGTTTCGGTGAGGGCGGCCACGTTGCGCACCATCGCCACCAAGGCCGGGCGGGCGGTGGTATCGGCTAGCTGCTCGCGGCGGCGCAGCAGGCTTTCCAGCGCTAGGTGCCCCCGCCGCTCGTAGAAGCGGTGCAGGTCGCGCCGGTAGCTCGACGTAACCTGGCTGGCCGTGGCCAGGCTCACCACCAGCAGCGGCAGCAGCACCCCGACATTGAGCAGCAACTGAATGCGGGTGCTGAAGTTGAGGGCCACGTTGCGCCAGCCCCGGCCCAGCACCAGCGCCAGGCCCAGCACCAGCAGCCACGCCAGCACATTGGCCAGCAGCAGCACCGAGAAATTGGATAGTCCGTCGGCCCAAGAATAGGTGGTGGTAGTAACAACCACCGTGCGGCCCTGCGAGCCGCGCACCGCCAGGTGATGGTAGCCGCCCAGCAGCATGCCCTTGTTATAGATAGACGGGTCGCGGAGCACGCCAGCCGGCAACGAATTGGCGTAGTCAAACTCGCCCTGACTGTACACCAGCTGCCCGTTGGTGTAACCGGCGTAGCTAAGGTCGGTAGCCAGGCCTGGTTGGAAAAACTTCTGGTCGACGAGCAACTCAGGCAGCACGCTGTAGCTGGCCAGCTGCTTGAGGCTGAGCGTGAGTAAGATGGTTCCTATAGGCGCGGGCGGCCCGATGCCAGCCTGCGGCGGCTGCCCCACCGGCACCACCGCTACGTAGCGCCGCGAGCTAAACGAATTGTCCGACTTAAGTAGGTACACCCCGGCTTGGTCGGTAGGCGTAGCCAGGTGGGTCAAGCGTTCGCGCAACTGGTTAAAGGTCAGCGTATCGCCATCATCGTTGCCAAAGGGCCGGCCTTCGGGGTTAAACAGCTCGATATTCTCCTCATACTTATCGAAGTAAGAGCTGAGGTACTGCCGGCTGATGCGGCGGCGCAGGGCTTCGGCCCGGCCCGACCCGCTGGCTAACAGCCGCGCCACCACGGGGTCGGCAGCCAGCAGCCGCAGCCGCTGGCCGAGCAAGAATTCCCCTTGCAGGTCATTGTCGATAAGCAGGTTGTTAGCTAACCGCTGCTTGTCTTGCACTAACTGGTGCTCGAACTGCTCGTACTCGGCTAGGGCCCCCGTGCCAGCGGCAAGCCCTAGGGCTAGCAGCACGCTCAAGTAGCGGCCACCCGGGGGGCGCACGGGCTCGTCGAGGCCACACACGCGTACCATTACCAGGTACAAGCCTAGTAACCCTGGTAGCACCAGCGCCGGCTCGGCTAGCGCGCTGCCTAGGCCCACTAGCAATAGCGCCCCTAGGGGCCCCGCCCAGCGCAGGGGCGACTGCCGCAGCCGGCGCAGGTCAGGCGCCAGCAGCTCCGTCAGTAGCAGAAAGGCCAGCACGTAGGCGGCCGTATTCACTACCACAGCCAGCAGTAGCACCAGCCGGTAGCTACTCACTTGGATGCTTTGCGTCACATCAAGGTTAAGCTGGCTGTTGCTGAAGGTGCTGTTATAGTACATGTACTGCCGCAGCAGTCCGCCTAGCAAAAGCAACCAAGCCACCGGCCCCCAGTGCCAGGCCCCAGCCCGGCGGGCTCGCCCCGGCAGGTCGTAGTGCCGGCTCAGCAGCAGCGCACCCAGCGCTAGCAGCAAGCCCAACACTCCATTCAGCAGCAGGTCGCCGAGCGAGGGGGCCCAGTTCGATACGGCGTACACGCGAGGGTCAAAGAGCGGCAGCTCCACCCAGGCATAAGGCATTCCCAGATACAGTAGTGCCAGACGAATAGCCACCAGCGCCCCTAGGCCCAGCCCCACCCCCACCAGCGCCCGCCCTTGGCGCCACTGCTGCCACGCTAGTCCTAGCCAGCCCGCCAACCAAGCCAGTAGCCCCAGCAGCCCCAGTACTAGCGGCAGCGTGCGCTCGGCAGCCGAACTGCCCGGCTCTTGTACCAAGGAAAACAAATACTGGCCGCGGCGGTCGAATATTTTGGCTACCCGCCCGGTCGCTTGCCCAGGGGCCGGCCGGGCAGCTTGCACTTCCACATCCAGGCCCTGCAGCAAGGCGGGCTCGGCCCCATCGCGCAGGTAACGGTTGCTGATGCCGTAGTGCCGCGCCAAGGGCACAAATACCAGCACCCGCACCCGCCCTAGGGTCCGCCGCACCACCAAAAACTTGCCTTGCTCAGTCACCGCCAGCCGCTCGGTGCGCAGGTCAGCCCAGTCAGCCGCCGTAGGCTCGGGCCCCGCCGCCGACCACGCCACCAGCATGCTGTCGACGTTCACAAACGTGGGGTAGGATACCTCCGCCCGCAGCCGGGCAAAGCCAGGGTCGGCAGGCGGCAGGTAATCGAGGGCCACTAGGGCGGCCTCACGCCCGGCTGTGGCGGCAGCTTGGCTCACCAAGCGCTGCAGACCAGCCACGTCTGGGTGCACGCCACTGGTGGTGCCGGGCAGTTCCCGGTAGCGGTCGGCCACCCAGCTTGCCCCAAAGCTTAGCAGCGCTAGCAGCAGCATGGCTAGAGGCCACAAACGCGAAAGAGCACGAAAAAAAGCAGGCATGGCAGACAGGTAATAGAGACGCTGGGCGCTGTTTCAGGCATAGCCATTTAACTGCTGCCCGAAGTAGCAATAAAAAAGCCAGCCTAGCACTCACGCACCAGACTGGCTCAGCTTGCACAGGCCGAAAACCTATTTTTTAGGTTGCTTCTGATGCGTGCGGCGGTACCAGAAGAAACCCACAGCACCCATCATGAGATAGGGCACGGCTGCCATGTACAGGATGCCTTTGTTAAGGCCCGATACATCGTAGTCGTCTTTTTCGGCCCGCGCGGCTTCTATCTGGCTCTTGCACATCACGCACTGGGCTAGGGCTGGGCTAAGCCCCCCTAGGGTCAGCAAGCTCAAGGCTAGCAGCAAAATCAGCTTTTTCATATACACCGAATGGTTATTGCTAAGTAAGTAGCGCCGTGAGGCTGCTTTTAGTTCTCTTTATTAAAATTACGCCGTTGGGTAATACGGGGCAATCATGAAATAGACAATTACCCCCGTCACCGAAACATAAAGCCAAATGGGAAACGTCCATTTGGCAATGCGCCGGTGCTTGGTGTATTGGCCAGTGAGGGCAAAATATAGGGTAAATAGTACTAGTCCTACTGTAACGGCTGCCAGGCTAATATGAGTCAGCAACAGTATAAAATACACCAACCGCAGAGCCCCTACCCCACCGTAGTGGGTGCTCGGCACCTGCGAATGGTAAGCAACGTACGAGATGAGAAACAACCCTCCCAGCCCAAATGCTGTGAGCATTGAAGCCCGGTGAGCCAGCACATTCTGGCGCCGAATGAAATAGTACCCAACCACCAGGGCTACGGCAGTCAACGAATTTAATAGAGCGTTGACGGCTGGTAGGGCGTGCAAGTAGCGCCCAGCGCCCTCAATGTGGAAGATGTTGTGGTAGTAGAAAATGATGCCCACCAGCACCGGCACTACCGCCCCAAGCATTCCCAAGATGATTTTGTACTTGGTGTAGTCGCCGGGTTCTAGCGTGGGTGGGTGCAGTTGCTCAGTGGCCGTGCTCATCGATGTATAGCAAAACGTTGATTTCGGTAATCAGGCGCTCCAACTCGTGGAAATCAGTGGCGTCATAATAGCCTCTGATATGCCCGCTCTGGTCTATCAATAACAAGCGGCCAGCCGGCAGGTTCCCGGGGTCAGTTGCAGGACGAAAAGGCAGATGCTCGGGCCGTAAGGCAGTAAGACCTAACTCGTAGCGCCCGGTATGTGCTAAGGTATCAACTGGGGCCCCTAGGAAACTCCATTTACCCGTAATGGTACCGTACTGCTCACTCAAACGCTGCAGCCGGACTGCGCTTTGTGCGGCACTTTCATCATTCGGCAGAGCTACCAGCGTAGCCAGCCGGACCTGTGGGCGAACGCGAAAGGTTTCTTGTAAGCGGGCTAAGCTACTGGTTACCGCATTATCGTCCTTACTGCCTGTGGGTGTGGTTAAGACCTGTACCACGTAGGGGCCTTGAGCCTGAGCTGGCAGCCCTGTAACCGTACGGCCAGCCGCATCTACCAAGCTAGGGAAACGAACCTGCTTATAAACGGTATCGCGCTGCCACCCTCCGCCAGCGGTGTGAACGGAGTCCACTCGCATAGGCAAATAGGTTGGCAGCGCGTAATGGTTATTACCGAAGCCGTATAAAAACAGGAATGCCAGCACTGGCACCAGCAGCAGCAGGCCCAGCAGAATAATCTGGCGCGGCCGCATCGGGCCTAGCTAAACATGTGCGAGAGTACCTCGCCTACATAAGAGCCTTCCGTTACGAGGGCAACTACTAGCCACACCAGCAGAGCCGTCGGAACAAGGATAGTCCAGATAAGGCTTTTTACCTCGTGCTTTAAGTGCATGAACTCGCCGACGATGAAGAATGCCTTCAAAATCGTGAGCACGATGAATACGCTGTTGCGGAACGTGCGCAGACCAGGCGAAGTAACCGTGAAGGCAATCAAGAACTCGAGCGCCGTAACGGCTACCAGCACCCAGAACGTTTTCCAAATCCAACCGGTGTTGGGCTTAGCAATCTCGCCGGGATGCATCGCGAGTTCTTCTGCGTGGTTAGACATGACTTTTAAACTTATTAGATAAGAAACAAGGCTTATGATGATTGTATCCAACGTTCTGCTATGGACGCGCTTCAATCAGTCATCATTTCTACGCTATACTTAAACCAAGTAGAAGAAGGTAAATACAAACACCCACACGAGGTCTACGAAGTGCCAGTACAGGCCGATTTTCTCAATCATTTCGTAGTGGCCACGCTTTTCGAAAGTACCATTAGTAGTGGCGATGAAGCACCAGATGAGTAATACTACACCCGAGAAAACGTGAGTGCCGTGGAAGCCAGTAATGAAGAAGAACAGGTCGCCGAACAACGGCGGACCGTACTGATTCATGTGCAGGTTGGCGCCGTAGAACAGCGAGCCATCAGCCATACGGGTAGGCTCTTCGTGCCCACCAATAAAGTGCGACCACTCCCAGGCTTGCGAGCTCAGGAACATAGCACCGAAGAGGATAGTCCAAAGCAGCCACTTCTGCACGTCAGCCTTGTCCATGCGGTGACCAGCTTCTACGGCTAGTACCATCGTCACGGAACTGAAGATGAGAATCATCGTCATCAACGCCACGAAAGCCAACGGCAAGTCGAGACCATGGAAGCCAGGGAAGGCATTGAATACCTTTTCCGGAATAGGCCAGTGCGCAGTGCTAAAGAAGAAGTCCTTCGCTACACCCGTAAACACTCCGTGCTTGTGGCGAATGAGGCCGTAAGCAGTTAGAAATGCACCGAAGGTGAAAGCATCAGACAGCAGGAAGAACCACATCATCAGCTTGCCGTAGCTCGCCTTGAAAGGTTCATTGCCGCCGTCCCAGGTGCCGGTGCGCGGCGCATCGGCCGAGGCGGTGTACGCAGCTGCGGGCTGCAGAGTGGTAGATTGGGCCATAACGGGTAACAGGAAAACCAGCTGGCTTTACGCCAGAACGCCTATTAGTGGTTCAAAAGTAGGAACAAATACAAGTACCACCAAAGCAGCCCCAGAAAGTGCCAGTATAGAACGCAGTTGCCAATAGAAACAGTAGCGCGCGAATGCACCTGATACTTAAGGCTTCGGACTAGCACTACTGCTATGAAAACAAGCCCCGAAACAATGTGGAAAGCGTGCCACCCGGTAAGTACATATAGGAATGAGCCCGAGGGATTAGCATCGACCCCACCAAAGTACGTGTTAGTCTGGTGCACCAGAAACGTCCAGGCCTGCCACTGGCTAATTAGAAAGCCGACACCCAGTAGTAACGTAATCCCTAGGCCAATCTGGGTGCGGCGAACCTCATCCTTCTTAGCTGCACCGTAGGCCCACTGAATGACAGCGCTGCTTAGCGTAACCAACACTGTGCTCAAGATAAAAATATTGGGCAAATCAAATTCGCGCCAGTTGCCCTCGTCGCGCCGCACGATGTAGCCGCTCGTCCAGCCAGCAAACACCATGAAGAAGCTAAAAATCAGCAGTACTAGCAATACCCGCGAAGGGTGCCAGCCCAAGCCAACTTCCTTGGTCGATAGTTTTTCAGTTGCGTCCATTTGCTATATAAGCCATTAGTAGTTGTTGGCTACCAGCTTTTCATTTGTAATTATTCTGTTAACAAGTAAGCAACCGTATTTGCTCCCCTTTGCTAGCATATTTCAATTAAGCTAGTGACTTTACGTCACACCTTGTCAAGCACCAGTGCTATTTGCACAATGGGCAGGTAAAGGAAGGAAGCAAACATGATGCGCAGGGCTGCCTTACGGTCTTGTGAACGCATGAGCTGCAAAGTAAGTAAGGTAAACAGCACTCCGCACACCAGTGCAATACCTGCTGACACCCGCCCCGAGATGCCTAGCACCAGCGGAAGCAACGAAACAGGAATCAGCAGTACTGTGTAGGTCATTATCTGAAAGGCGGTACGCAAGTCGCGATTGCCGGGCGAGGGCAACATCTTAAAGCCGGCGTTCTTGTAGTCCTCATCGGCTACCCAGGCAATGGCCCAGAAATGTGGGAACTGCCACATGAACTGGATGCCAAACAGCACCCAAGCGGGCTCACCGATGTAGCCCGTAGCAGCTACCCAACCAATTAGCGGCGGGAGTCCCCCCGGTATAGCTCCAACTGCCACGCAGATAGGAGAAACCGTTTTGAGTGGAGTGTAGATGAACCCATATAGGATGAGCGACAGCAGCGACAATGCTGCAGTGAGCGGATTAAAGCAATACACCAGTAAGCTTAGCCCCCCTAGGGCAAGCCCCCCGCAAAAGACCCAGGCTTCAGCTACCGATATCCGACCTGTTGGTAAAGGCCGAGCTTCCGTACGGCGCATCAACTTATCCAGGTCTTTCTCAAATACCTGGTTGATGATATTTGCAGCTCCCGTAACGAGCAACCCGCCTAGTAAGACTAGCAGTGCCCGGGCCCACGTGGGCGACGCTGCCCCCAGCCAGTACCCCAGCGCGCTCGAAAAGGCAACGGTGAACGAGAGCCGGAATTTTAACAGTTGAAAATAGGCCCGCGCCTTATCCATTAAGCCAAGTTTGATTGCGGCCGCAAAGGTACGGCCACCTGCCCCTAGGGTCACTTGTTTGCTCGGCTTTAGATGCGGCGGCTGTTGCAACTGCACCATATCACGAGTGGTTTATAGCTCCTACTTGCTCCACAACCATTGATGCAAGGTTGCGAATTGCTGATAACTGCCGCAGAGCTAGCCACAGCAAAAACTGCACTCCAAACAAGCCAGTAGCCAACGTGAGGTGAACTGGTTGCAGCCAAGCGGGCAAGCTGAAGTAGGCCAGAGATATTCCTGCTAGCATTTCTGCCACTAAGATGCCACCAGTGGCAACCACCAGTTGTCGAATGCTTCTGTCTCCGAGCTGCCACAGCAAGTAACCTACTACCACGTTAGCCAGCACTACGATAGCTGCTAGTGTGCGATGAGACTCGAATATGCTGCCCAGCTTATCAATCCACGTGCCTCTATTAACGTATTGACTAGCCACTGCTACTAAGTCAACCTGCTCCCGCACCTGGGTGCCTATGGTTATCTGCACAAAGCTGAGTAACAACAAACCTGCTACTAGCCAACGTAGGCCAGTTCTAGCAGCTGGCACGTCCTCGTCTAGCTGTTGGCCGCTAGCCTCTAAGGCTACCACTGCATCCAACGCTATAGCTTCACGGCGGCCAGCACGGGCACGATGCGCTGCATACAAGAGCATAGCCACTATTACCAGTGCCAAGCCCATGTGCACAGTAACCATAATCGGTAGCAGGTTAGTTGAAACAACCAGCGAACCTAGCCATCCCTGCACGCCTGTTAAGAGCCAGCTTGCTACTGCCAACCAAAACACTGGCCGGTCATAGCGCCAGTAAGGCAAGGCTACTACTGCAGTTACAAATACGAATATGCCAATCAGCGCGCCCAATAGGCGGTTGACATATTCTATCCAAGTTTTGGTAGCGTTGAATTCCGTTTCGACATACTGCGACGGATGGGCAAAAATCTCTCCCGCTACTTGCTTGAAACCTAATCGCTCGAGAGTCCTCGCTAGCTTTTGGTTTTTTGCCACGCGCTGTGCTAAGTACACCTGCTCATAGCCCGGTGGTAACTGGCTAGCCTGGGTTGGTGGCACCCACTGGCCAAAGCACTTAGGCCAATCAGGGCATCCCATGCCAGAACCGGTGGCTCTTACTACACCCCCTACTAATATTAGTAGGTATACGCTTACTACTGTAAGCACACTCCAGAAACGAAAACGACGGATATAAGCAGGTTGTTGCTGCATAGTTTTTTAACAATGCTGCTAGCTAAAACGCTTCGACGAACAGCCATTTTTTATAAAATAAAACGGGCCGCCGGGTTACGGCGGCCCGTTGGGCACTCAAGTAACGCTTAAGCTACTCAGCTAGCTCGCGCTCATAAGGCAGGTTAGATTCTGGCGTGGCCGAATACGGCACCGTCTGGGGAATGAAATCGCTTTCTGAGCCAGGCTTGCTGTAGTCGTAAGGCCAGCGGTATACTGCTGGAATCTCACCAGGCCAGTTGCCGTGACCAGGAACAACCGGCGTAGTCCACTCCAGCGTCGTCGAGTTCCAGGGGTTCTGGGTAGCACGACGGCCACGGAAGATGCTGTAGAAGAAGTTGAAGATGAACACAAACTGCGCAAAGAACGCCAGGATGGCGGCAGTAGAGATGAACTTGTTCAGGTCAGCAAACTGCGAGAAGGCATCAAAACCAGTCCAAGCGTAGTAGCGACGCGGGAAGCCCGCAATACCTACGTAGTGCATCGGCATAAACACTAGGTACACCCCAGCGAATGTGAGCCAGAAGTGGATGTAGCCAAGTTTCTCATCCATCATGCGGCCAAACATCTTGGGGAACCAGTGGTAAACTCCGGCGAATAGGCCGAAGAAAGCCGATGAACCCATTACAAGGTGGAAGTGAGCTACCACGAAGTAAGTGTTGTGCATCTGGATGTCAAGCGTAGCATTACCCAGGATAATACCTGTTAAGCCACCCGAGATAAACAGCGATACAAAACCGATAGCGAACAGCATGGCGGCAGTGAAGCGTATATTACCACGCCACAGAGTTGCTAGCCAGTTAAACACTTTTACGCCTGAAGGCACAGCGATAATCAGCGTCAAGAACATGAACACAGACCCTAGGAAGGGATTCATGCCAGTCACGAACATGTGGTGAGCCCACACAACGAATGATAGCAGCGAGATGCCGATAAGCGAGCCAATCATAGCGCGGTAACCGAAGATTGGCTTGCGAGCGTTGGTAGCCAGGATTTCTGACACCATACCCATCGCAGGCATAATTACGATGTACACCTCGGGGTGACCTAGGAACCAAAACAAGTGCTGGAACAGTACCGGCGAACCGCCTTGGTTAGGAAGCGCCTGCCCAGCAATGTATATATCCGAGAGGAAGAAAGAGGTGCCGAACGAACGGTCAAACACCAGCAGCAACGCAGCCGAGAAAAGTACCGGGAACGCCAGAATACCTAGAATAGCCGTGAGGAAGAATGCCCAGATAGTCAACGGCAGCTTGCTCATGCTCATACCGCGGGTACGCAGGTTGATAACTGTCGTTACATAGTTTACACCTCCTAGGAGCTGCGACACGATAAAGAACACCATGCTCACCAGCCACAACGTCATACCCATGCCCGAACCCGGAATTGCTTGTGGTAACGCCGACAACGGCGGATAAATCGTCCAGCCAGCAGCAGCAGGACCCGTCTCGATAAACAGCGACGAGAACATGATAACACTCGATACAAAGAAGAACCAGTACGAGAGCATGTTCATGAAGCCCGAAGCCATGTCACGAGCACCCACTTGCAGCGGAATCAGGAAGTTTGAGAACGTACCCGATAGGCCCGCAGTGAGCACAAAGAATACCATGATGGTACCGTGCATGGTCACAAGGGCTAAGTAGAACTCAGGAGCAATTTTACCCCCAATAACCCACTTACCCAATATAGGCTCTAGCCAGCCGAGAGTAGCTTGAGGCCAGCCCAACTGCAAGCGGAAAAGGCTTGATAATATGCCACCAATGATAGCCCAGAACATCCCCGTAATGAGGAACTGCCGAGCAATCATTTTGTGGTCTTGGCTGAACACGTACTTCCACAGCCAGTGTTGCTCGTGGTGGTCGTGCTCGTGCAGATGGTCGTCGTGCGTAGTTGCCGGTGCAGTAGCAGCTCCGACACTAGCCTGCCCATGCGAAGCACCAGTTAGATTAGTAGCCATATGAACGTTTGTTGATTACTTAAAGATAAGCGCAAACCTTATAGAGAGGCTTGACCAGCCAGCGGAGTAGCAGGCGACTCGCCCGTCTCGTCAATAGCGCTCTTTTTAGCCTCCTGGCTGTTGCCCTGACCTAGGCCGGTCTGCTTACTCATTTGCTTAAATGAAGCCATCATATCAGCATTTTGCGAGTTAGGCTTTTGAGCAGCATACCATGCTTGGTAGTCATCCGGCTCGTCTACTACAATGATGAACTTCATAGCATTGTGCCCTAGGCCGCAAATCTGGTTGCAAGCTAACTCATAGTTAAATGCAGGGTTGCCAAGCTTAGCCCGCATCTCATCAGTGGTAGTAGTCGGGGTAAACCAGAAACGAGTCGGCATGCCTGGCACTGCGTACATCTGCACTCGGAACTGCGGCATATACACAGCGTGCAAAACATCGCGTGAACGAATCTTAATGAGAACTGGGTGGCCTTTCGGAACGTGAATCTCCGATGCCATGAAGTCATCCAACGCGGCTTTATCGCTTAGGTCGAACCCTAAGTCATTCGAAGCATCAATCAAGCGGTAGTTTACCACACCCAATTTCATGTCGCGGCCAGGATAACGAGCAAACCAGTTGAACTGCTTACCGACTACCTCTAATACGATAGCATCCTTTGGAGCAGGGCCAGTAATGCGAGTCCAAGCCTTCCAACCAGCGAAAATTAGCGAAGCCATTACCACTGCAGGTATCAGCGTCCAGATAACTTCAATCTTGTTATTGTGCGAAAAGAAATAAGCACGACGGCCCTCCTTGTACTGGTATTTATATGAGTAAACAAACAGTAAAACGTGAGTGATTACGAAGGCAATACCAATCACAATCATAGTCGTCCAGAACATCTTCTCCATAGCATGGCCATGAATAGAAGCAATGGGCGGGTTCATTTTGGGGTAGGCCTCTACAAACGAGTAGAAAAACAAGCCACCTCCTACTACCATGAATACCAGCATTAGTACTGCGTTCACTCGGTTGCTAGTACCAATCTCGCGGGTAGTAGAGCCGGAGAATATAGCAGTTAGTATTTGGATGCGAAACAGCAAGCCAAACACTACCAGCAACAGAATCCCGACAAGTACAATAGTTAGGGTAGACATTTCTATCTGGGTTAAACTTAGAACGTATGCGAAAGAGCTTAGAACTTAAGCTAGGTAGGCCAAATATTGGTTTCTCCCTAGTATTTAAGCTCTAAGCTCTTCAGTAACTAATTACGTGGTGTGATGAACGCTTTCCTCCACAAATGGATGGTTAACCGGTACCAGCGAAGCCTCGCTTAGACGACGAGTAACTAGAATCAGGAAAGCACCCAGGAAAATCATTGCAATGCCGATTTCAATGAGAAACCCATTATTCCCCTGCATAGTGCCCGGCATTAACATTAAATAGAAGTCTGACCAGTGACCTACGAGAATGGCGATGCAAACTATCTTCATCATAATCATTTGACGCTTTGCGTCGCGCGTCATCAATGCCAAGAATGGGAAGACAAAGTTGACAAATATGTTGAAGTAGAACAACCACGTGTAGCTCCCGTTGAAGCCCCCTAGACGCTGGTTATAGTACACAGCCTCTTCAGGAAGGTTTGCATACCAAATCAGCATGAACTGAGCAAACCATACATAAGTCCAGAAGATACTGAACCCGAACATGAGCTTACCAAGGTCATGAAAGTGGTTGGAGTTCAAGAACCGGAGGTAGCCTGCTTGCTTTAGGAAAATGGCAATTAGCGTAGTAGCTGCAATACCTGATACCCACCAAGAAGCAAATACGTACCAGCCAAACATGGTGCTAAACCAATGAACGTCAACCGACATAATCCAGTCCCAAGCTGACATGGAAGACGACACTGCAAAGAGCACGAGGAATAGCGCAGCAGTAACGATGCTCTTGTGGAAATAGAATGTACCGCCTATACGGTCTTCCTCGAGCGATAGCTGACGCAGCTTGCGCGAGAATACTACCCATATTATCAGGTAGGAAACCATACGCACTAGGTAGAAGCCCGTAGTTAGAAAGCCCTTTTTACCAGCTATAATGTGGTCATAGTTGGCAGATTTTGGGTCCATAACCCCCGGTACAGTCCAGTGGAATATATAGTGCGTCATCGTTGAGTCGATGAGGAAAAGCACTACTAGCAATACGCCGCCTGGTACCAGCCAAGCACTTAGTGCTTCGTTGATACGCTTGACAACTACAGACCAGCCAGCGTAAGCTACATATTGGATGGCCATGAATACCGTACCTACCACCGATACGCCGATGAAGAACACGTTACTGTGCCATAAGCTTACTAAGATGCGACGAGCTAGGACAGAACCATGGTTATGAGCATCTGCGTCGTGGCCAGCATCCACAAGAGGGCCAACACCAGCAGGGGTATGACCTTTAGATAAAAGTGCGGCAATTACCCCAATGATAAACACTAGGATGCCTGCACCAATAATCATATAAAAAGTGCGTTGCGCTTTAGCGCTCGGCTGCAGTTGCTCGACTACGGGAGCTTCGTGATGTGCTACGTGTGCCATAGTATACTTACATGCTGCCGTTGCGGCCTTTGGTATTACCCTGACCGGGCGTTGCAGATTCTTTATTAGCACCTGCCTGAGCTTGTGCTCTCGTGCTTTGTCCGTCCGTCATAACTGAACTATTACCAGCAGTTGCGCTGGTGATAGGAGTCGGACCGTCAGCCTTAACTAGCTTAGGCAAATCAGCCGGGTCGTTATTAAGCTGGAGTACGTGCACGTACATAGCAATCTTCCAGCGTTCCTCAGGATTTACCTGCGAACCGTGCGGCATCATGCGGTTACGCCCCCATTCAATCACATGATAGATGTGACCGTCATTCATGGTTTTGTATGCGCCAGCCGAGTAGTTAGGCACCCCCTTGAATTTCTGACCTACTGGACCGTCACCTGCTCCCCCCTCACCATGGCAGTGCTGGCAATAGCGAGTGAACAGTACTTGGCCTTCTTCTAGGTTAGCTTTTGTGTACGCGTAGGGATTCTTCAATACGCGCTCAGCAATGCGAACACTATCTTTTGGAATATGGTCGTAATAGGCTAGTTTACCACGAGGAATGGTCCCGATAGCCGGGTCACGCTCGTTAATGCCGAATGGGTTGACCGTATTATAGCCAGTTTGGCGTAGTGGCTCGTATGGCAGCGACTCATACATCTCGGGCGCGTACTGAACCCCAGGGTCGTTAGGGTCGGGCGAACACGATGCTACGCTGAAGCTCAATGCCAGTGCAGCCGAAGCCAGTCCGTATTTAAAGAAGGTCGACATCATCAGAAGTTGGTCATTTCCTTGTGATTGACTTCACTAGCCCCGTTTTCACGGAATAGCGTCGTCAATTTCGAAAGCTGCGAGCTAGTATCGTCTAATTCCACTGCCAATACAAACTTGTCGTCAGTGGCACGCGCATCCAGCACATTCACCTTGTACCACGGATATAGACCGCTTATGGTAAAGAAGGTAATCATCATGCCGAAGGCCGTGAACAATACCGTAAGTTCGAAGGCTACTGGCACGAAGGAGGGAATGGCAATATTAGGTTTACCGCCAATAATCATTGGCCAGTCGAAACCCAACATGTAAATCTGCATCCACAATGCAAACGACAGACCGCAGCAACCGAAGAAGAATGCCGCGATAGGCAACCGCGAACGCTCAATCCCTAGGGCATCATCGATACCGTGTACCGGGTAAGGTGAGTACACGTCATAGATTTTTACGCCTTTCTCCCGGATATTCTCGACAGCCTGAAGAAGCACATCTTCATCGTCGAAGATGCCTACAGCAAAACGCTTGGTTTTGCTCGCCGAGGTATGGTGCGTATCCTGCACTACCGGACCGGCGGAAGATACAGCGGGGCTATTCATTGTGCTTATCGTAGTTTACCGGAGCCGAAGCGGGCACGCCGGGAGTGGAGTAAGGAGCCGGAGCAGCGGTACGGGTCACGGGTTGGCCACCATAGTTGGGACCACCGTAGGTCGGACCATCGTTAACAGTATACTTCAAGATGGTCTTCACTTCAGCCATGTTAATCACTGGGAAGAACTTAGCGAAGAGCAGGAACAGCGTGAAGAATAAGCCAATTGAACCTACATACACACCCACATCGATAATAGTAGGCGAGAACATAGCCCACGATGAGGGGAGGTAATCGCGGTGAAGCGACGATACAATGATTACGAAGCGCTCGAACCACATACCGATGTTCACGATGATTGACAGAATGAACGTGAATGTAATGCTATAGCGCACCTTGCGAATCCACACCACTTGGGGGGATATCACGTTGCAGCTCATCATGCTCAGATATGCCCACCAATAGGGACCTAGGGCACGGTTCAAGAAGCAGTATTGCTCATATTCTACCTGTGAGTACCAAGCAATGAAGAACTCAGTGATATACGCTACACCTACGATTGAGCCAGTCACCATCATGATTTTATTCATGAGTGCAATGTGCTCCAAGGTGATATAATCCTCTAGCTTAAATACTACACGGGTGATAAGCATCAGGGTTAGCACCATGGCGAAACCCGAGAAGATGGCACCAGCCACAAAGTAGGGCGGGAAGATTGTAGTGTGCCAGCCTGGTACTACCGAGGTAGCAAAGTCCATCGATACAATGGTGTGTACCGACAGTACAAGCGGAGTAGAAATACCAGCCAGAATGAGCGATACTGTTTCGTAACGCGACCAATGCTTAGCCGAACCACGCCAATTGAAGCTCAGCATCGAATAGCTGAACTTAGCAATCTTACCTTTTGCACGGTCGCGGATGGTAGCGAAATCAGGAATCAGACCCGTGTACCAGAAAACTAACGAAACCGAGAAGTAAGTCGAGATAGCAAACACATCCCACAGCAAGGGAGAGTTAAAGTTCACCCATAGCGAGCCAAACGTATTCTGCAGCGGCAATACCCAGAAGCCAACCCATGGGCGACCCATATGGAAGATAGGAAACTGACCGGCGCAGATTACGGCAAAAATGGTCATTGCCTCAGCTGCACGGTTAATGGAGCTCCGCCATTTTTGGCGGAACAGCAACAATACTGCGGAGATAAGTGTACCAGCGTGGCCAATACCTACCCACCATACAAAGTTGGTGATGTCCCAAGCCCAACCAACGGTTTTGTTGAGACCCCACTCACCAATACCAAACCATACGGTACGGTATATAGAGTAGAAGAATACGCCTAGGAAAAACAGCGCTACCCCAAAGGCCGCCATCCAGCGGATATTGGGCGCGGCCTCTACCTGCCGGCATACATCTTGCGTAACGTCGTGGTACGTTTTACCCCCGGTAACGAGCGGCTCGCGTACAGCTGAGATGTGCTGCATAGGAATATGGGGCTTTAGAATTAATAACTACTAAACAGGACGGTTAGAAGCAGGCTGCTTCTCTTCAACTTCTTCGCCTTCCTCAAGACCAAACATAAAGGATTCAGAATTGCGAATCTTAGTCAGGTACGTGACGTTGGGCTGCACGTTAATTGAATCTAGTACGTGGAAAGCGCGCTCGCCATCTTCGCGGCGAAGTACTTGGCTAATGCGGCTGCTGGGGTCACGCATATCACCGAAGAGGATAGCTTCAGTGGGGCAAGACTGTGCACAAGCTGTTACAATCTCACCATCCTTAGGACGACGCTTCTGCTTTTTGGCTTCTAGCTTACCTAGCTGGATACGCTGTACGCAGAAAGAACACTTCTCCATTACGCCACGCGCCCGTACGGTCACATCGGGGTTCAGCACCATGCGGCCGAGATCGGTGAACATATGGCCGTTCACATCCTCAAACTTCTCGTTAGAATAGTAAGAGAACCAGTTGAAGCGGCGTACTTTATATGGGCAGTTGTTGGCGCAGTAGCGAGTACCTACGCAACGGTTGTAGGTCATTTGGTTTAGACCTTCTGAGCTGTGAGTAGTAGCTAGCACTGGGCACACCGTTTCGCAGGGAGCATGGTTGCAGTGCTGGCACATCAGGGGCTGGAAAACAACCTGCGGGTTAGCCGAAGGGTCCTCCATAGCACGGTAAGTAGCTACTTTGCCCTTTTCGTCAAAATCGCTCTTATGCGCATCCGAGCTGTAGTAGCGGTCGATACGCATCCAGTGCATCTCGCGGCGGTTAATAACCTGCTGCTTTCCTACTACTGCGATGTTGTTTTCAGTCTGGCAACCAATTACGCAAGAACCACAGCCAATGCACGAGTTCAAGTCAATGGCCATACCCCAATGGTGGTCATTGTACTGGTAGTCCTGCCACAACGACACCTTGCTGGGCTTTTCTAGGCCCTCTGGGGTATATACCTTCTCGTATTCGGTTACTTCTTTAGGATTCTCGCGATACTTAGCCAGCGTATTTACCTGGACTACTTCGCGACGGTCCATCAAGGTGTGGTGCGTCTGCGTTTGGGCAATTGGGTTAGTAGCACCCGTTTTTTCCAGGGTTACAGTATTCATGTACTGTACCGTACCATTAGTGAACATCACCAATGGATAAGCATTCGCGCCTAGGTTATCGCCTACTTTACCGCTTTTTGAACGGCCATAGCCAACAGCTATGCTTACCGTACCGGAAGCCTGACCAGGCTGTACCAACACAGGAACTTCAATGCTCTGACCGTTAGAAGCAGTTACCTTAATTACATCACCTTGTTCCCACTTGTTGTCTATAGCCATTTGGCGCGGGACAGCAATATAGTTACCCCAGGTAGCCTTGCTAATGGGGTCTGGCAACTCATGCAGGAAAGGGTTGTTGGCTTCTACACCGCCTTCACCTATACCTACTTTCTCGTACAGAGATACTTCAATGCTCTGCTTAGCGGCAGTTCCACTAAGAGCGCTTGCAGCATCGGTGGCATTAACAGCACGCCCTGTAAAAGAAGGGGTAGGTAGTAACGAGCCAGCAGCGACGCCATCGTGGATTATCTTGTCCCACCCAGCTTGACCACCGGTTATTTGTTGCCAACCGGCGCGCAAGAAGTTATAATAAGTCTCGTTTGAGCCAGCCCAGCGCAAAAGGGTCTCTTGAGCTTGACGAGTCTTAAACAGCGGCATGATAGCCGGCTGAGCTAGACTTAGCTGACCGCGCTTAGGCTCGTAGTCATTCCACGATTCCAACCAATGGTGGTCGGGAGCCTGATACTGACACAACGAGCCTGATTCATCAAGACGGTCATTGAGAGAAACCGAGAAGCCTACTTTAGGTAGCGCTTGCGCAATTTCACGGCCGCGAGGATGGTTGTAAACTGGGTTTGCGTGGTAAAGAATTACGGCACCTACGGCCCCGCTCTTCATATCATCCACTAGTTGGTTCATACGGGCGTCGTCACCTTGACGCACGAACGAAGGAGTCGTTAAGTTTACCGATGCACCTACGTTGCCTAGGGTCTGGTTTATGCCAGCTACTAGAGCTTGTACGTTGGGATCGTTAGAGCCCGATACAACTAGTGAGGTACCACGGTTAGCTTGTAGCTCCTTGGCTGCAGCAGCTACTTCATTTTTAATCTCAGCTGGCAGGTTCACAGCACCACCGCCGGAAACAGCGTTATACAGCGCTAGTGCCAGCATCCCCTGTTGAGAGGGACGCACTGGCACGCGTACATCGGCGTTAGCACCAGTGAGCGTAAGTGTAGTCTCAAACTGGTAGTGCTTCGACATGGTACGCTTGTCGGTGTTCACCTTACGGTTTTGCACGTATTGACGAGCGTATTCAACAGGCGAAATCCACGTACCGAGAAAGTCAGCCCCTAGGCTCACAATCACGTTAGCGCGGCCAAAATCGTAAGAAGGCAGTACGCCGCCATTAGCTTGTAGCAGGGCCGACGCCGAATTAACATCGTATTGCACATGCTCTACGCGTGGATAACGGCTAGCAAGGGCTGCAATAGCACGTTTAGTGCTTGGGCTGATGATGGTGTGCGACAATACTACAATACGGCCAGTAGCATTAGCTAACCCGGCGCGTACAGCACGGTCTACGTCTTCAGCCTTAGCTTCTTTGCCTTTGATAGCAAAGTGTTGCAGGCGAGCACCATCGTACAGGTTTAGTACGGCAGCTTGCGCACGAGCCGAAAGGCCGCCGCGCGTTACAGGTGACTCTGGATTGCCTTCAAGCTTAATTGGCCGGCCCTCACGTGTCTTAACTAAGACAGCGTTATAATCGGAGCCGGTAAAATAAGTTGAAGCGTAGAAGTTAGAGATAGTAGGGTCAACTTCCTGCGGCTTATTCAGATACGGAATAGCCTTGTGCACGGGGGTTTCGCAAGCTGCTAGAGTAGCGGCGGCCACGCCAAAACCCATCAGCTTCAGGAAGTCACGGCGTGGTGCCGTGGTGTCGTCGTCGGGCACACCGGCGCGACCTTCCTTCACCGGCAGAAAGTCGGGAAATTCGGCGAAAGCATTCTTGACGAACTCCGGCGAATTTTCCAGCTCTTCAATTCCCTTCCAGTACTTCATTTTATCGAAAATGCGACTTGCGGCGCGGAACCGGCGTGGCCCCTAGGGGTAGTGGCAGCCAGGTTGGCTTCGGGTCTTGCTTAGAAATGCGTTATGAAATAAAAACCTTCTCGCGGCTTAGTAGTGGCACTTAGAGCACTCGGTACCACCGTTCGACGATACAGTGAACGGCACAGCGCTGTTCGACTTGTCGTGCAGCTTCACCAAGGCATCGTAGTAGCCGTTGCCCTTCGTATTGAGCGGCGTTTCGCGGTGGCAGTTGATGCACCAGCCCATGGTGAGAGCTGAATACTGGTATACCACTTCCATATTCTGGATAGGGCCGTGGCAAGTCTGGCACTGGATACCACCAACTTGCGTGTGCTGCGAGTGGTTAAAGTAGGCCAAGTCAGGCAGGTTGTGCACGCGCACCCACTGGATAGGCTGCTTACGCTCGATAGCTCGGTAAATCTTTTTAATCTCGGGCGACTCTGTTTTAATCTGCGAGTGGCAGTTCATACAGATGTTAGCTGACGGGATGTTAGCTGATTTGCCTTTGTACACCGAAGTGTGGCAATAGGCGCAGTTGATGTTATTCTCGCCAGCGTGAATCTTGTGCGAAAAGGCGATAGGCTGCGTCGGCTGGTATCCTTGGGTCAAACCGACGGCCATTACGCTTTGCACGCCTTCATACAGCAGTACTAGCGCAAACACAACCCCTACAATCCCACGAAGCACGGGTGAGCGGTACAGCCCGGCCCAGTCGAAGCGCTGATTGAGAGTTTCCACGTCACGGCCATCAAGGTCTTTACGACCATGCAGGACGTCCTTCATCAAGTTAGCGATGATGGCTAGCGTTACCACCAGCACAATCAGCACTACTACCAATACAATCAATAGGATGTCAGTATAGCCGCCAGCAGCGCCAGCAGTTGCACCGTCACCGGTTTGGCCATCAGCTTTACCTGCATTAGCTACAGTTGCCCCACCAATGGCAACTTGCGGACCACCTTCTTGCGTACCAATCCAAGCTACAATGTTCTTGATATCGGTATCCGAGAGCTGGGGGAAAGCAGGCATCTGCTGCTTGCCGTTATCGTTGTACAGCTTTACAGCATAGTCGTCGCCGCTGGCGATAACCTTGGCCGAATTGTGAATCCACGGAATCAGCCAGGAGATAGTACGGCGCTTAGAGATACCGGCGAGGGCTGGCCCTACAACCTTCTCATTCACAGCGTGGCACTGTTGACAGTTAGCCTTAAATAAGGCGTCACCGGCAGCAGCATCGGCTCCTCCACTAGGCGCCGCCGCAGGGGTGCTAGCTGGAGTTGCGGTGCTCTGCTTCGTAGGGGCCGTAGAGCCACCCGTTGATTGAGCTATTGCCGGGCTGGCTAGGGCCAGAAATAGGCCTAGTACCCAAGTGGTAGTACGAGTTAGAAAGCTATTCATTGTCCAAACGAACAGGTAAAACGGAATGCGGGAACACCCTTTCCGGGCTACAAATGTAGGCTAGGAAACGCGGGCAGCAAAGGTGAAAACCCTGCTAGAAGGGCCTTGCAGCTTATTTAGAACTATAACAAATAGTCTTTTTTGGCTCCTACTTTGCCCTATCATGCTCCCCCTTTCATACTAAGATATTGGGTATGGGCCAAATCCAACCCTGGTGGTTTTGTTTTTTTAAGTATTTGAACATGATACTATCACCAAGTATTTGATACCATATTCCTTTAAAATAATTGTTGGAATATTTTTAGTCTAGGCCGCCTGTTTGCTGGCTAAACTTTACTCAAGCTCTTCGGTCCACCACCCATAGCTGCTGACAGAGAGGCACCCCCTAGGGGCTACTATGTTAAATAGCTGGTCTACCCTTGGCAATCTAGCGGAAAGTCAGTACCTTTGCACCCCAATTAATTTTTTTCACTCTCAAAATTCAACCTCCGTCATGGACGTAAGAAATTACGAGACGGTCTTCATCCTCACCCCCGTGCTAAACGAGGGCCAGGTGCAAGAGACGGTCGAGAAGTTCTCGCAGGTGCTTAAGGAAAATGGCGCCGACATTATTGCTACTGAAGCCTGGGGCCTGCGCAAGCTAGCCTATCCGATTCAGAAGAAGACCACTGGCTACTACTTCACGCTGACTTACAACCTCAGCAGCGAAGGCAACATAGTAGACACCCTGGAACTGGCTTTCCGCCGCGATGAGCGCGTAATCCGTTTCCTGACTACGGTGCTCGACAAGCACGCCGTAACCTATAACGAGCGTCGCCGCAACGGCGAGATGAATCAGCAGCGCGCTGCTAAGGAAGAAGCCGTAGCCCAGTAACTCTTTTAAGAATTAACGCCATGGCAACGCCTAACACCCGCAATAACCAGAACGACCGCAACAACGGCGGCAAGCCCGTTGATACACGCAACAAGTACTGCCGCTTCAAGAAGAACGGTATCAAGTACGTGGATTACAAAGACCCGAACTTCCTGCTGAAGTTCGTGAACGAGCAGGGCCGCATTCTGCCCCGTCGTATCACGGGTACCAGCCTCAAGTTCCAGCGTAAAGTAGCCCAGGCAGTAGCCAAAGCTCGCCACCTGGCTCTAATGCCTTACGTAGCCGACGCCCTGAAATAGCCAGTCACTTAGTCGCTAGTTATCAGCTTCGTATAATTCGTCCGCGAGTTAAACCTAACTGACACCTAGCAGCTGACAACCTAAACAAGACAATGGAAGTACTTCTGAAAGACGACGTTAAGGGGCTGGGCTACAAGAACGACCTCGTAACTGTAAAGCCAGGCTACGGCCGCAACTACCTCCTGCCCCAGGGCCTGGCTGTAGTAGCCGACAAATCGGCTAAGAAAGTGGTGGCTGAGAATGTGCGCCAAGCTGCTCACAAAGCCGAGAAAGTTAAGGCTGACGCTCAGTCGATAGCCGACCAAATTGGTAGCCAAGTAGTTGAGCTGCCAGCTAAAGTAGGTGAGTCCGGCAAAATTTTCGGCCGCGTTACCACCCTGCAATTGGCTGAAGCTCTCAAAAACAAGGGCATCGACGTTGACCGCAAGCGTTTGAGCTTCGACCAGGAGCCCACCACTGCTGGCGATTACACCGCTACCGTTAACCTGCACAAGGAAGTAAAGCACACGGTTAATTTCCGCGTGGTAGCCGCCTAAAGTTGCCAGCCAACAGCCTACCGGTTGTTAGCTTTTCCTAAAAGCCCTGATGAGTTACTTCTTAGGAAGTACCATCAGGGCTTTTTTAATACCACTGACGTATTTCTGGTCAGGGCAGCCAGAGAAAAGTGTCAGCAACGAACAGGCTATTAGCGGCTACCTTTGCAAAGGATGTTTCGAACTGAGTTAACTATTACGCCGCAAGCGCGGCAGCTGCCACGCGCAGCGCGAATACTCACGGTGGGCTCGTGCTTCGCTGATAGTATTGGCGAGCGCCTGCGCCAAAACAAAGTACAAGCGCTGGTCAACCCTTTTGGCACTGTATTTCAGCCGCTAGCCTTAGCCAAGTTGCTACGAGCGGCAGCCGGCGAAGAGCAAGACTGGCAGCAGCACGTGGTGGAGGCGCGCGGCCGCTGGCAGAGCTATGACTTTCATAGTACCCTAGGGGCCGACTCGCCGGTAGAGCTGCTACAGCTTATTCAGCAGCGGGTGACGCAAGTGCGCGACTTTCTGCGCCAGACCGACTTAGTGGTGCTGACCCTGGGTACTGCCTGGGCGTACCGCCTGCGCGAAACCGACGAGCTGGTGAGCAATCTGCATAAGCTGCCCGCTGCTTTGTTCAGCAAAGAACTGCTAACGGCTGACGAAATAGTAAACAGCCTAGCTGAGGTACATGCCTTACTGCGGCAAGTAAAGCCCGACATTCGGATTGCCTTAACGGTAAGCCCGGTGCGCCACATAAAAGACACGCTGCCGCTGAACGCGGTTAGCAAATCGGTGCTGCGAGTTGCTTGCCACTACCTGAGCGAGCTACTTCCGGGGGTTAGCTACTTCCCCGCATTTGAGTTGCTGAACGACGAACTGCGCGACTACCGCTTTTATGCGGCAGACATGCTGCACCCTTCGGAAGTGGCAGAAGACTATGTGTGGGATAAGTTTGCTCAGACTTACTTCGACGCGGATTTTGGCCATTTCCGCAAGGAATGGGCGGCGGTGCAGCGGTCGCTAACGCACCGCCCGTTGCACTTAGGCGCGCCCGAGCACCGAACTTTCCTTGACCAGACGGCTCAGCGCCTAGAGCGTTTGGCCAGCCAAGGTGTAGAAGTACGCCACGAACTGCGCGATGTGCAGCGCCAACTAGCTGCTCTGCCCCCACCCCGCCCCGTCCGGCAGCCCGAGCCGCTGCCCGAAGACGATGGCGAGGAGCGCATTGATATAGGCACGGACGAACTAGCAGCCCCTAGCCCCCTTCCGGCAACTACGGCCGTTAGCCCTGACGAACGCCCCCGTGAAGGTCGGGGCCGTAACCGACGGGACCGAGACCGGGGCCGTGACCGGCAACACCGCGCCGAGCAGCCTAAGCCTGAAGCTGAAGAGGTGGCGCCCCTTGAGTTGCAAGCCGACCAGCCGTTGGCTGAGCTTGTGGCGGCCGAGCTACCCGATATTGAAAGCGAAGGGGATGACTCGCTAGAAGCTACTGAGGTGGCGACCGGCGACGATACAGCTGCGTATCCGGCCAAAAAGAAGAAGCGCCGCTCGCGGGGTGGTGCTAAGCGCACGGCCCGCAAAAATGCCGCTCGCCTAGCGGCCGAACAAGCCCTGGCTGACCCGGACAACCTGCCCACTGACCCAGAGACGGGCGCCATCGACGCGGGCCCAGCGGAAGAGCTGTCGCTGCTCGCCAATATGGTCGTTGATGAGCTGGCAAATGAAACGGCCCCGGCTGAAGTAGTACCCGCTAAGTCCAGCGAAGAAGCCCAAGCGCCGCTGGTATCTGCCTCGCTGCACGTGGAGGAAGCTGCTGAGCCCGTTGCTGAAGAAGTTAACGAAACTGAAAGCACTGCCGAAACTCCAGACGCCGACGAAGAGGTGGAAGTAGCCGCTGCACCTCGCCGCCGTGGGTCTGGGCCAACGCCGAAGAAATCGAAGGTGATAACTAAATCGGCCCAGGTAAAGCGACCGAAGCGCACGAACCTATTTCGCAATGCGACGCCTACCGAAGCAGAACCCAGCGAGCCAGTAGCCGACGCGCAAACGCCGGCCCCCCTCATCTCCACCCCCATTATTCCAGAAGCGCTGCTGGAGCGGCCCGTAGTGGCCGAGCTCATCGAGAACTCCGCTGCCTTAGCCGCGGCAGAACCAGCCCCGGCCAAACCCCGCCGCGGTCGGCCCAAAGCCGCCACCGCGCCCAGCGAAGCCGCTGCCGAGCCGGCTGCACCAGCTTAGGAGCCCGCTACTCCCCCTAGGGCCCGGCGGGCAGCTAAGCCCAAGGCAGATGGTGATGCGGCCCCGCGCCGTGGCCGGCCACCGGGACGCAAAACCCCGCCGGCCGCTGATAGCCCCACTGCTTAATACTCCGTAAAACCCGGCTTACCCAGCCGGGTTTTGCTTTATTAGTCACTCTAGCTGCGCCACGCCTTTTCCTACGCCCATGCCTACCCACACTAACCGCCTAGCCCACGAAACCAGCCCCTACCTGCTGCAGCACGCCCACAACCCCGTGGACTGGTACCCGTGGGGGCCCGAGGCCCTGGCCCGCGCTAGCGCCGAGCAAAAGCCGATTTTAGTAAGTATCGGCTACGCGGCCTGTCACTGGTGCCACGTCATGGAGCGCGAATCGTTTGAAAACGAGCAGGTAGCGCAGGTGATGAACGAGGGATTTGTGTGCATTAAGGTTGACCGGGAAGAGCGGCCCGACGTAGACCAGATTTACATGGACGCCGTGCAGGCGATGGGCATCCAGGGCGGCTGGCCGCTCAATGTGCTGCTGACGCCCGAGGCGAAGCCATTTTACGGGGGCACTTATTTCCCGCCGTCCAATTGGGTAAAGCTGTTGCAAAACGTGGCCCATGCCTACGCCGGCGAGCACCGCGCCGAACTCGACGCTTCGGCCGAGCGCTTTGCGGAAGTGCTGCAAACTAGCGAGCTGGTGAAGTATAGCAACGGCGAAACTGGCAGCCTGACGGAGCAGGACTTCAAGCTGCTGGCGTATAACCTAAGCCAACGCTTCGACACGGAGCGCGGCGGCACCAACCGGGCCCCAAAGTTTCCGATGCCTAGCATCTGGCGATTTCTACTGCGCACGTTCCGCATCTCGGGCAGTGAGGGGATGCTACGGCAGGCAAACCTGACGCTGCGCGAAATGGCCTGGGGCGGCATCTACGACCAAGTAGGCGGGGGCTGGGCGCGCTACTCGGTGGATGCCAAGTGGCTGGTGCCACACTTCGAGAAGATGCTGTACGACAACGGCCAGCTTTTAAGCTTGTATAGCGAGGCCTACCAGGTTACCCACGAGCCGCTGTACCGCGAGGTAGTGTACCAAACCGTGGCCTGGGTGCGCCGCGAGCTTACCAACCCGGAGGGCGGCTTCTACTCGTCGCTGGATGCTGACAGCGAGGGCGAGGAGGGTAAGTTCTACGTGTGGACCCTAGGGGAGCTAGAACATGCGCTAGGCGGCGAGGCACCGCTGGCGGCGGCTTATTACAATTGCACGGCCTTAGGCAACTGGGAGCACGGCCACAACATCCTGCACCGCACCGCGCCCGATGCTGACTTTGCCCAGCAGCACGACCTGGCGCCGGAAGTATTAGCTGAGCTAGTTGAAGGGTGGCAGCAGAAGCTGCTGGCCGTTCGTGCCGGTCGCATCCGCCCTGGCCTCGACGACAAAGTGCTCACCGGCTGGAACGCCTTGATGCTAAGCGGGCTGCTGAGCGCCTACCGAGCTTTCGGGGAAGCCGAGTTCCTACAGCTGGCCCTAGCAAACGCCGAGTTTATAGAGCAGCACCTGCGCCAGGGGCCGCGCTTGCACCGCACCTGGAAGAACGGCCGCGCTACTATCAGCGGCTTTCTGGAAGATTACGCGCTAGTGATTGAGGCCTACCTGGCGCTGTACGAAGCCACGTTTGCTGAGCAGTGGCTGCGCGAGGCCGACACGCTCACGCGTTACGTGCTGGAAAATTTCTTTGACCCAGCCGAGCAGCAATTCTTTTACACCGACGCCAGTGCCGAGCCGCTCATTGCCCGCAAGAAAGAACTGTTCGACAACGTAATACCGGCCTCCAACTCGGTGATGGCGCACAACCTGCTGCGCCTGGGTCGGCAGCTCGAAAACGAGGAGTATCAACGCCTAGCCACTACCATACTCGAGCAGGTGCAGCACCTGGTGGTGCGCGAGCCGCAGCACCTCACCAATTGGGCCAGCTTGTACGCGGCGCTGCTGCGGCCGGGCGCGGAGGTAGCCATCGTAGGTACTGACTACGAGACCTTTCGCGCCGAGCTGAGCCGGGAGTTTTTGCCCTTTGAGGTGCTAGCGGGGGGGCCTAGGGCCACCGAGCTACCGCTGCTACAAGGCCGCGGCGAAGCCAGCCAGACCACCGTGTACGTATGCCGCAACCGGGCCTGCCAGCTCCCGGTGCACTCGGTGCCCGAGGCGCTGGCCCAGCTGTAGCCCCGTAGCTGCTGGGCTGGCACCGCGCGGTAGTAAATGGAGGTAAGCCGAACTTCACGGTCGGTTTCGCTGTAGCCCTAGGGTTATCTTTACTATTCGCCCCCTGCCAAGAGTACCCTGTGTCGCTGACGTTTGAATTTGCTACGCCTGCCCCCGTGCCAACACCCGCGCCCGACCGCGTGACGTTGTTCGTGGACGTGATTTTGCCGCTACCCTTGCCCAAGCTCTACACCTACCGGGTGCCTTACGAGCTGAACGATAGTGTGGTAATTGGCGGCCGGGTCATCGTGCAGTTTGGCCCCAAGCGCACGCTCAGCTGCATTGTGGCGGCCGTGCACGAAATGCCGCCCAAGGAGTACGTGGCCAAGTACATCCTGGAGTTTATTGACGACGCCCCGGTGGTGACGCAGCCGCAGCTCAAGCTGTTTCGCTGGATGGCCGACTACTACCTCTGCACCCTAGGCGAGGTGATAAACGCGGCACTGCCGGCCGCACTCAAGCTGTCGTCGGAAAGCCGCATCCAGCTGCATCCGGCCTTTGCGGCCGAGGGCACGGCCTACCCGCTCGATGCGCAGGAGCAGCGCATTGTGGATGCCCTAGGAGGAGAAGATGGCAAGGCCCTGACTTTTACTGAAGTGGGCGACCTGCTAGGGATAGCTTCCTTCCACAAGGTCATTAAATCCTTGATGCAGAAAGACGTCATCTTTCTGTTTGAGCAACTGGCCGATAAATACACGCCCAAAGTGGTGAAGAAGGTGCGGCTGGCTCACCGCTATATCTCGCAAGATGCCGTCGAGCAGCTATTTGCCGAGCTGGCCAGCAAGCCGAAGCAGATTGACGTGCTGCTGAAGTTTTTGCAGCGCGTGCCCGTATACCGCGACGAGCATCTCAACCAGGTTGGCTTGGAGAAAGCGGCCCTAACCAGCTCGCCGCACCTGTCGCCCTCGGCGGTGAATACACTGATTAAGAACGGCATCCTGGAGCAGTTCGACCAGATTGTGTCGCGCTTTCCGCTCGACGAAAACCCGGTGGCGCAGCTGCAGTACCAGCTCAACGAAGCGCAAACGCAAGCGCGCGACCAGGTGCTTGACCTATTCGGGCGTAAGGACATTGTGCTGCTGCACGGCGTCACGGGCTCGGGCAAGACGGAGATTTACATCGACCTGATACGGAAGGCGCTGGATGGCGGCGGGCAGGTGCTGTACCTGCTGCCTGAAATTGCCCTCACGGCCCAGATTGTGACCCGGCTACTGCGCGTATTTGGCTCGCGCCTAGGGGTATACCACTCTAAATTCTCGGACAACGAGCGAGCCGAAATCTGGAACGGGGTGCTGTCGGGCCGTTTCCAGGTGGTGGTGGGCGTGCGCTCGGCAGTGTTTCTGCCGTTTGATAATCTGGCGCTGCTCATCGTGGATGAGGAGCACGAAAGCAGCTACAAGCAGTACGACCCCGCCCCGCGCTACAACGCCCGCGAAGTAGCCCTGATGATTGGCAACTTCCAGGGTGCCAAAGTGTTGCTTGGCTCGGCCACGCCCGCCGTTGAGACCTACTACATGGCCCGGCAGGGTCGCTACGGGCTCGTCATGCTGAGCAAGCGCTTTGGCGAGGCGGGGATGCCCGAGATTGAGTTGCTTGATACGCGCAAGGCCCGTGAGGCTAAGCACATGCACAACCACTTCTCGGCTGATTTGCTGGCCGCCATAGAAGCTAGGCTGGCTCAGCAAGAGCAGGTTATCCTGTTTCAGAACCGGCGGGGCTACGCGCCGGTGGTGGCCTGCCAGGACTGCGGCTACATCCCAAAGTGCCAGAGCTGCGCCGTGAGCCTGAGCTATCACAAGCACGCCCACGAACTGCGCTGCCACTACTGCGGCTACCACGAGGGCATGCCCACGCAGTGCCCGGCCTGCGGCTCGCGGGCGCTGCGCACCCAGGGCTTCGGCACCGAGAAGCTGGAGGACGACCTCAAGATTATGCTGCCCCAGGCCAACGTGCAGCGCATGGACCTGGACACCACCCGCGCCAAAAACGCCCACCAGCAGATTATCGGCGATTTTGAGCAGCAGAAAACCAATGTGCTGATAGGCACCCAGATGGTGACCAAGGGCCTTGACTTTGAAAACGTCAGCCTAGTGGGCATCATCAATGCCGACGCCATTATCCACTACCCCGACTACCGGGCACATGAGCGGGCCTACCAGCTGTTTGTGCAAGTGAGCGGGCGGGCCGGGCGCAAGGGCAAGAAGGGCAAGGTGCTCATCCAGACCCGCGACACCACTCAGGTCATCTTCGACAAAGTGATTCGCAACGACTACCAGGAGTTTTACGAGTACGAGATTGCGCAGCGCCGCGAGCACGAGTACCCGCCCTTCACGCGCATGATACGCCTGACGGTGAAACACATGGACCAGGAGCTGGCCCAAAAGGTAGCCATCCGGCTGGTGCAGGAGCTGGCCGACCGCCTAGGGCGCAGCCCGGTGCTGGGGCCCGAACCACCCTATATTTTCCGGATTCGCAATTTCTTCCTGCAAGAGATTCTCATCAAGCTGCCCCGCGAGCACACGGTGCTTAAGCAAGCCAAGCTTGATATTCAGGCGGCCATCGAGATAGTGCGCGACCAGAAGGAATTTAAGCAGGCCCGGCTGGTAGCCGACGTGGACCCGATGTAAACTACAACTTGCCTAAAACCACAACACCCCGGCAGCCCTAAGGCCACCGGGGTGTTGTATTTATATCTAGGGCTGCTTACGCTTCGTCAAGCACCCACAGCAGGAGGAATATCAGACCGATAACGATGAGGATAACGCCAAGCACGTAGAAGATGCCGGCCACGCCACCGAGCAGCGTTAGCAGCAAGCCTACTACGCCGAAAATCAAGGCAGACCGTAGGTTGCCACTCACGCGGGAAGTGCTAGCAGCAGCGTCGCGCTGCTTGAGCTGCGGCGAGTTGGCAGCCAGCTTTTCGAGCTTCTTGCTGATTTTCTTGAGGGCGAGGCGCTGCACCAGGTTCAGCTTGGGGGCGGCCGGGGCAGCTTCGGAGGAAGTAGCGGCAACGGCAACAGGAGCAGCGGCTACTACCGGAGCCGGAGCAACAGGAGCTGCTACTACGGGGGCGGCTGCTACAGCGGGAGTAGTTTTCGCTACTGGAGCACGACGTGGCACAACGTTGGCTACTGCGGCAGGCGCGGGCGTAGCTACGGGGACGGTTGGCTCAGTGGTGGCAGCTACGGTAGCAGGAGCGGGCTGCGCAGCGGGGCGGGGTGCTACGGCAACATTTTTAGTGCCGAGGTAAGCCGGCGATTTGGGCAACATGGCATACTCGGCGCGGCTGCAAGCCCCTAGGGCCAGGGCACCCGCCACGACTAGTGCTGCACGATGTACAAAAGAAAAAACGCTTTGCATAAGGTGAGGAAAAGAGTTAGAAAAAAGAGTGAAAGAAATCAGCCTCCTCTACGTTTTACTCATAGAAGGTTGCCCAAAGCGCAGTTTTTATTTCTATTACCGCAACCAATCGGTTGGCTTATAGCGAAAAGCTACTTCGTGTTACTTTGCCGAACGTAGCGGTGCCTTTACTTGTTTACCGCCCGTTGGTACTATTCTTATAGAGTCGATTTTCTGCTGAACTATGAAGTATACCGTTGTAGTATGGACTGGGCTGGCGGCCCTTGCCGTGGCCAGTGCCTGCACGCAGCTGCCCATCGAGTCGAGTGCGGCTAGCACCATGGCCTTCCAGGCTACTCCGCTGGCTGCCCGCCAGCCCGACTCGGCTGGTTATGAGCGCCGCCCGCCCCGCGACCCCAACGGCATTGGGCGCTACTACCAAGGCCGCCAAATTGCGCACGTAATGGGCCACGAAGGGGCCGACTGGCTGGAGCGCAGTGACCGCAAGGAAGACGAAGGCACCGATATTCTACTGCGCGAGCTGGCCCTGAAGCCCACAGATGTAGTAGCCGATATAGGGGCCGGCACGGGCTATTTCTCGTTTCGCATGGCGCGCCTGGTGCCCCAGGGCAAGGTGCTGGCCGTTGATATTCAGCCCGAGATGATAACCGAGCTGCGTGAGCGGCAGCGCAAAAACGGCCTGGCCAACGTGGAGCCCGTGCTTAGCACCTCGTCTAACCCGCACCTGCCCGCCAGTTCGCTCGACTTGGTGCTGATAGTGGACGCCTACCACGAGTTCAACCATCCGCGCGAGATGGCGCGGGCTATTGCGCACGCCTTGCGGCCCCGCACCGGCCGCTTGGCCCTGGTCGAGTACCGCGCCGAAGACCCGCAGGTGCCCATCAAGGCCATCCATAAAATGACCGTGGCCCAGGCCAAAAAGGAGATGCAAGCCGTGGGCCTGAAGCTGGTGAACGTAGATGAGAATCTGCCCCAGCAGCACCTCATGTTTTTTCAGCGGCAGTAGGTAGCCGGCGCTTGCGGGCGCCGGGCAGCCCTAGGCCCTCAGCGCAGCGGAGCCGTGGCCACGGCAATTTTCGAGTCGGCGGTGCCGTAGTAGAGGTTCCAGCGCCCGTTGAAGCGAGCCAGGCCTTCCAGAAAAACTACCTGGTTTACTTGCCCAGTAGTTTCGTAGGGGCGCTCGGGGCGCATGAAGTACCAATCCATGCGCTTCACGAGCCGACCGGGGTCATTCTTATCGAACAGGGCTTGGGCGGCGGTATAGGTGCCTTCGGGCAGCTTGCTGGTACCGATGGCGGGCACGTTGCGGCTGTTGCAAATGAGCCGGATGCCCTGCTCGGTGAGCATGGCCGGGGGCCCAGGCTCCACTAGGTCGCTGTCGAAGCTGCCTTTGCGCGTGGGCAGTGCCACTTTTAGGCGCGGCATAGTCAGGGCCTGGGCGCGCAGGGGCACTGGGGGCTGCTCACCGGCTGCCATTTCCACGGGCGTCCAGTGAATGAGGTCGGGCGAGGTAGCTACCCAGATTTGGGTGTCGCCGAAGTACATCCAGTAACGGTCGTTCACCTTCGCCGCTACAATGCGGCCATCAGCAAGATAGCGAGCTACAATGGAGCCCGATTTTGTCCACTTGTCCACATATTTTCCACCGTAGGCCTGCGCAAACGCCGAGCCGTGCTTGGTCCAGTGCACGAGGTCGGGCGAGGTAGCTACGCGCAGGCGAGCCAACTTGCCATCGTAGGAGGTATAGGTGAGGATGTAGCGGCCGTTCTCGTCTTCTACCACCCTAGGGTCCTCGGTGCCGCCGGGCCATTCGTACTGCTTCTGCGCGTCGTTATCGGGGTAGAATACCGGGGTTGGCTGGCGCTGGAAGTGGACGCCATCGGTGCTCACGGCCAGGCCTAGGCGCGAGGTTTTGGGCACGCCAGGACCCGTCTGGTTTTCGGCCCGGTACAGCAGATACAGCTTGCCCTTGCGCACTACCGTAGCTGGATTGTACACGTCTTTTTCTTCCCAGCGCACTAGTTTGCGCAAAATGGGGTCGGTGAACACGCCAACCGGGCTGGGGCCCATAATGGGGTTCACGCTGTCGAGCTTGGTGAAGTTGACCAGGCGCCAGTCCGAGGGGGCTTCGCCGCCGTGGGTAGGCGCACCAGTGGGCTCTTGGCGGGCTTGCGAGCAGGCTAGCAGGCCTAGGGGCAACAGCACTGCCAGGCGAACAAGCGGAAAGCGAACAGCCATAGACGTCACAGCAAGATGGTTAGCTCGGCTATAAACGCAAAGCAGCGCGGGGGGGGGTGGCCCCGCGCTGCTTAAAAACTCCTCTTATTCTCAGTTATTTCCGCATCAAGCGCTCGATGTCGGCTAGCTCAAGCGGGATGTTGGCCATCAGGTCCTCATTGCCGCCGGGCGTGAGCAGGAAGTCGTTTTCGAGGCGAATGCCCAGCTTTTCCTCACGGATGTAGATGCCGGGCTCGATGGTGTACACCATGCCCGCTTCGAAGTTGCGGTACTTGTTGCCCACGTCGTGCACGTCGAGGCCCAGGTAGTGGCTGGTGCCGTGCGGGAAATACTTCTTGTAAAGCGGCGCGTCGGGGTCTTGGTTGCGCACGTCGCTGGCGTTTAGCAGGTCCAGCTTTAGCAGCTCCTGCTCCATCGTGGCGCCCACTTCCTTGTGGTAGGCCTCAATGTTGTGGCCCGGCACCAAGCGGCTCTGGCAAAACCGGAAAACGCGCAGCACGGCTTCGTACACCTGACGCTGCCTAGGGCTGAACGTGCCATTCACCGGAATGCTGCGCGAAAGGTCGGCTGCGTAGTTGGCGTACTCAGCGCCGAAGTCCATTAGCAGCACGTCGCCGTCCTGGCACTGCCGGTCGTTCGAGATGTAATGCAGAATGGTGGCGCTGTCGCCGCTGCCAATGATGCTGGTGTAGGCTGGCCCCCGCGAGCCGCTTTTCACGAACTCGTGCAGGATTTCGGCCTCCACCTCGTATTCCCACACGCCGGGCTTCACAAAGCCGAGCAGGCGCCGAAAAGCATTGCCGGTAATCTCGGCGGCGCGGCGCATCAGCCGGATTTCTTCGGGACTCTTGATGGCGCGCAGCTGGTGCAGCAGACGAGCGGCGCGGCGGTACTGGTGCAGCGGGTAGCGCGCCTGCAAGTCCTTGATGAAGCGCGCGTCGCGGGTTTCCACCTCCACTACCGAGCGGATGTGCTCGTTGGAGTTCAGGTACACGTACTCGGCCTCATTCATGAGCGTAGCCAGCACGGCCGGAAACTGGTCGAGCCACATCACCGTGCGGACGCCCGACACCTGGCGGCCTTCTTCCTTGGTCAGCTTGTAGCCCTCCCACACCAGAATGTGCTCCGAGGTTTCGCGCAGAAACAGAATTTCGCGGTGCTTCTCCAGGGCCGCGTCGGGGCAGATGAGCAGGATGGTTTCTTCCTGGTCAACGCCACTCAGGTAAAACAAGTCGGTGTTTTGCTTGAGCGCCAGCGTACCGTCGGCATTGGTCGGCAAAATATCGTTGGCGTTGAAAATAGCCAGCGATTGAGCTGGCAGCAGCTCGCGGAAGCGGCGGCGGTTTTCAACAAATAGGGCGGGGTCGATGGGGCCGTAGCGCATGGGCAGGCAGGTAATAGATAGAGGGCGCAAGTTAGCCCGTAGCGCCAAGCTCCGGCTGCGCGCCCCGCGGCCGCCCCCGCCAGCTAGCAGCGACACCGTATGCAGCGCAGTGCTTCGCGCTACGGCCAAGCGGTATTTTTGCCCGCTATGGCCGACCTATTTCGACAACTCCGCACCTTTCTCCTCCCCTACCTCGTGCTGCTGCTGGCGGTGGGCGGCCTCGTGCTTGCCACGCCCAAGCACACCGCCTTTTTCTGGGTAAACGGCCATAACTCTCCTTTTCTCGACCAGTTCTTTCGCCCTTTCACCAACGTGGGCGACGGGGCTTTTTACGTGCTGGTATGCCTAGGGCTACTGTTTGTGCGGTTTCGCTGGGCGCTGGTAGGCTTCGTATGCTTCGCCGCTACGTCGCTGGCTGCGCAGCTGGCCAAGCACCTCATCTTCACCGGCCACCCCAGGCCGGCGCGCTACTTCGCCGAGCACCTTGGCTACCCGGCCCTGCACACCGTGGAGGGCGTGGTGCTGGGCACGCTCAAGAGCTTTCCGTCGGGCCACACCACATCGGCGTTTTCGGTGTTTCTGCTGCTCACCTACCTGGTGCGGCGCAAGGCCTGGGGCTACGTCTTTCTGGTGCTGGCGACGGCAGCAGCCTGGTCGCGCGTGTACCTGGCCCAGCACTTCGTGGAAGACGTGGTGGGCGGTTCGGTGCTGGGCACCGGCCTCACGCTGGCGCTGCTGGCCTGGTTCCCCAACTGGCTGGCCCGGCACCATAGTGCCTGGTACGACTACCGCCTGCAACTGCGGCTGCGGCGCGACTAGCCACTTATTTCTTCACCAGCCCTTGCGGGGTCAACTTCACCAAGCTCAAGTCTAGCCCGTTGCAGCGGAAAGTGCTGGCGATGGACGAACGAAACTGCGCCTCCTGCCCATTTTGCTTAGCCGACTGCCAGCCTAAGCACAGCAGTACTGCTTAGAGCTTAAGCTCCTCGCCAGCTTTGGCCACGGCAGTTACTGAGGAAAAGGCTTTGTTTTGGCTCAGTATGCCGCTGGCTTGGCACTCGTCCGGCTTTCCGTGCCGCCTCAGCCTAAGCTAGGGGCGCCTAGTGTAGCTCAGCCGAGCTAGGCAGACTGCACCACCAACTCGGCTTGCCGAATGCGGGTGGTGCGAGCGCGTAGCAGGTCTATTACCTCGCTTTCGGTGCGCCTAGGGCCATCTAGCTCCACGTAGTGCCGCGCCAGCAAGTCGTAGCGCTTACCCATGAGGTAAAAGAAGATGTGCAGAAGATGGATGCCATCGAACACAATAGCCTCATTAGCAACATACTCTTGCACGTTACGACGGAAATGCGCTGGGTGCTCGGTCCAGTGCAGGGCAGGCTTTAAATGGTGACTGATGTGGTAGCCGTCGTTCCAGCACTTATGGTTGTAGGGCGTGTTAATGCAGGTGACGCTGTTGGTGTAGCAGTTGTCGGGGCTTTCGGGCGCAATGAACGCGTGCTGGGCCCAGTTGCCTAGCATCATAATGAGGCGCGAGAGCACGAACGGCACTACGAACACCCCTATGGCCGCGGGCAAATTGACAAAGCACAGCCCTATGCCTGCCAACAGGTAGACTAGTTCACCGCGCAGCACGCGGCGACGCAGCAACGGCTTGTTGCGCCGCGTAAAGTAGCCCCACAGCCGCACCGCGCCCAGCAGAAAGAAGTCGCCGAAGTAATGCAGGAAGCTCCACACCGAATCACGCTGGTAGTGCATGGTTGAGCTTTCATCATCGGGCATGTTGTTTTCGGGGTGGTGCATGCGCAAGTGGTGCACGAAGTACGTTTCGGGCGTTTGGCCAAACAGCGGCCCGATTACCCACGGAATGTAATGGTTGAGGTAGCCGTACTTCTTCTTAAAGAGCATCCGGTGGCTGGTGCAATGCAGCATCAGCCCAAACGAGCCCTTGTAGCGCGCCAGGCTCAGGTACAGAAACAGCCCTAGGGCCACCCACCACAGCCCACCCGTGAGAGCAGGCACGAACAGCGCCACAGCTAGCGGTAGCACCGTCAGCGTCAGCTTCAGCAGCAGGTGAGCAAACGGCAAGTCGCGCTTATCCTGCAAGTATTCGAAGAGGAAGGCATCTAGCCGGGAGGGTGCGGCTAGCTCGGTATAAACCGGGTCAGTCGAAGCAGTAAGGAGCTTCATAAGTGCTTTGGTAGCGAGTAAGACGCTGACCATAAGTCGATTACGCACCCCCTACCCCTGCCAGAAGGGTCTAAAGCACCAGCCGAAGTACAGGCAGCAGGGAGAATGACCTGTCTTGCCCGCGGCAAGAACAGTGTGGCAAGCTAACCCCGATTAGTGGAATTGGGTTCGTGTCTTACCTCGGCACTAGACCGGCGGGCCCCCTGAATCTGTGAACCTGGCTTTTCGGCCGGTTGTTTTTTCTAGCCTGACCCCTAGGCTCCTCCCTGTTCTCAGCTTGCCGGGCGCCCTACCACGGGGTAACTTTAGGTTTTAGCTGTCCTGGTTGCTTTGCCTTCGCAGCTCAGTTGGGTGCTACCTAAGTTGCTCCCTCAAAGATTACCCTAGGCGGCGCGGCTGAGTTGCTCCGGCTGCGTTCGGCCAGGCTTTTTTCCTTTTTTCCTCTCTTTACCGTGCCTACTTTCTCGCACCTCCACAGCCACACCCAGTACTCCTTGCTCGACGGCCAGGCCAGCATTGGGGCGCTCATGAAGAAAGCGCAGGCCGACGGAATGCCCGCCGTAGCCCTCACCGACCACGGCAACATGTTTGGGGCGTTCAACTTCGTGGCCGAGGCCAACAAGTACAACGTCAAGCCCATCATCGGCTCGGAGTTCTATATGGTGGCCGACCGCCACAAAAAGACCTTTCTGCGCGAGAAGGGCGAAAAAGACAACCGCTTTCACCAGCTGCTGCTGGCCAAGGACCAGGCCGGCTACCATAACCTGGCCAAGCTCAGCTCGATGAGCTACATCGAGGGCGTGTACTCCAAGTTTCCGCGCATCGACAAGGAGTTGATTCTGAAGTACCACGAGGGCCTCATTGCCACCAGCTGCTGCATCGGCGCTGAGATTCCGCAGGCCATCCTGTTTGAAGGCGAGGCCAAGGCCGAGGAGCTGCTGAAGTGGTGGCTCGACGTGTTTGGCGACGACTACTACATCGAGATTCAGCGCCATGGGCTGCAAAACTTCGACGGCACTGGCAAAAGCCAGGAGGACGTGAACCAGGTGCTGCTGGGCTTTGCGAAGAAGTACGGCGTGAAGGTGATTTGCACCAACGACTCGCACTACGTGAACCAGGATGACTACGCGCCGCATGACCTGCTGCTGTGCGTGAATACGGCCGAGGAGCGCAGCATCCCGGTGGGGGACTTCGAAACCAACTACTACACCATCCTGACCGCCGACCAGCGCGTGCACTACGACACGCTGGACAACCTGCGGGCCAACCACCTGCACGACGAGCACGCCCGGCGCATGCTCTCGCGCATCGACGAAGAGTTGCAAAAGCCACCCAAGCAGCGCCGCCGCCGCTTCGGCTTCGCCAACGACCAGTTCTATTTCAAGACGCAGGCCGAGATGAACAAGCTCTTCGAAGATGTGCCGGAGAGCGTGGACAACACCAACGAGATTGTGGACAAGATTACGCCGCCCAAGCTGGCACGCGACATCCTGCTCCCCAACTTCCCGCTGCCCGCCGGCTTCGCCACTGCCGACGACTTCCTGCGCGAGTTGACTTACGTGGGTGCCTTCGGGCCGGCGGCCGGCAACGGCACCGTGACGATGAATAAGCCCCCTAGGTACTCCGACCGCACGCCCGAGGTGGAGGAGCGCCTGGAGTACGAGCTGCGCATCATCAAGACGATGGGCTTTGCGGGCTACTTCCTCATCACCCAGGATTTTATCAACAAGGGCCGGAGCATGGGCGTGGCCGTGGGGCCGGGCCGCGGCTCGGCGGCGGGCTCGGCGGTGGCCTACTGCGTGGGCATCACCAACATCGACCCCATCAAGTACTCGCTGCTGTTCGAGCGCTTCCTGAACCCCGAGCGCGTGTCGATGCCCGATATCGACATCGACTTTGACGACGTGAACCGCCAGAAAGTCATTGACTACGTGGTGGGTAAGTACGGTAAAACGCAGGTAGCCCAGATTATCACCTTCGGCACGATGGCGGCCAAAAGCTCCATCAAGGATGTGGCCCGCGCCGTGGAGCTACCCCTGCCGGCCGCCAACGAGTTGGCCAAGCTAGTGCCCGAGAAGCCTGGTACCACCCTGGCCGGCGCCTTCCGCGACGTGCCCGAGCTGCAAGCCATTCGGGCTGACCACACCGACCTGAAGGGCCAGATTTTGGCCCTAGCCGAGCGGCTGGAAGGCTCGATGCGCAACACTGGTATTCACGCGGCCGGCGTCATCATCGCCCCCGACGACATCACGAAGTACATCCCGGTTTCGACCTCCAAAGACTCGGACCTGCTCGTGACGCAGTTCGACGGCAAGGTGATAGAGAGCGCCGGCATGCTCAAGATGGACTTCCTAGGGCTCAAAACCCTGACCATCATCGAGGATGCCATGCGGCTGATTGAGCGCAACCACAATGTCAAGATTGATATTGATAACATCCCGCTCGACGACCCCAAGACCTACGCCCTCTACCAGCGCGGCGATACGGTAGGCACGTTCCAGTTCGAGTCCGAGGGCATGCGCATGTACCTCAAGGACTTAAAGCCCACCAACATCGAGGACCTGATTGCCATGAACGCCCTGTACCGGCCGGGCCCCATGCAGTTCATCCCCGACTTCATCAACCGCAAGCACGGCCGCGAGCCGGTAGAGTACCCACACGAGCTGCTGAAGCCCATCCTAGAGTACAGCCAGGGCATTATGGTGTACCAGGAGCAGATTATGCAAACGGCCCAAATCTTGGCCGGCTACTCCCTAGGGGGGGCCGACCTGCTGCGCCGCGCCATGGGCAAGAAGGACATGAAGAAGATGGCCCTGGAGCGCGAGAAATTTGTGGAGGGCGCCGGCAAAATCCACAAAATTCCGGCCAAGAAGGCGTCCGAAGTCTTCGACGTGATGGAGAAGTTTGCTGAGTACGGCTTCAACCGCTCGCACTCGGCCGCCTACTCGGTAGTGGCGTATCAGACTGGCTACCTGAAGGCCAACTACCCGGCCGAGTACATGGCCGCCGTACTCACCAACAACATGGGCGACATCAAGAAGGTGACGTTCTTCATTGAGGAGGCTCGCAAGCAAGGGGTGGCGGTGCTCGGGCCCGACGTGAACGAAAGCGAGCAGAAGTTCAACGTACCACGCGCTAACCAAATCCGCTTCGGCCTGGCTGCCGTGAAGGGCGCGGGCGAAGCGGCGGTGCTAGAGCTAGTGGAGGAGCGCCAGAAAGGCGGACCGTTTACCGACGTGTTCGACTTTACCAAGCGCGTGAATCTGCGGGCCGTGAACAAGAAAACCTGGGAAAGCTTGGCCCAGGCCGGCGCCTTCGACGGCTTCGAGAAGTACCACCGGCGCCAGTTTATGGATGCGCCGGCCGGCGACCAGAGCCTGATTGAGAAGGCCATGCGCATGGGCCAGCAGCACCAAGCGGCCAAAGAATCGGCCCAGCACAGCCTGTTTGGCGCGGGCGCGTTTGGGGCGGTGGCCGCGCCGCTGCCCAAGGTGAACGACCTGGAGCCCTGGAGCGCCACCGAAAAGCTGCGCCGCGAAAAAGAGGTAGTAGGCTTTTACCTGAGCGGCCACCCGCTCGACCTCTACCGCATGGAAATAGACGCCTACTGCACTTGCCCGCTCGACAAGCTGGAGGCGCAAAAAGGCAAGGACGTGAACATTGCGGGCCTGATTTCGGGCGTGACGTTCCGCACCACCAAGAGCGGGCAACCCATGGTATCGTTCAACGTGGAGGACTACGACAGCAGCCTCAACCTGGCGCTGTTTCGCGACGACTACACCAAATTCGGCCCGCTTATCAACCCCAAAAATCACCCGCAGGACCAGGTGCCGCCCATGTACATCCGCGGCAAGATGGAGCTGCGCTACGGTACCCAGGACCAGTGGGAATTGAAAATCAAGCACCTAGAGCCGCTGAGCGGCGTGGCCGACAAAATGAGCCGCGGGGTGCGCGTGAAGCTGGACCTGCGTACCGTGACCGGCCCCATGATTGACCGCTTGCAGGAAGCCATTGAGCACGCCCGTGGCTCGAAGCGGCTCGAAATTCAGTTTGTGGAGCCGCACGAAAAGCTGGCCGTAGATATGTTCTCGCGCCGCTTCCAAATTGAGCCTAAGGCCTTTATTGAAAAGATGCGTGAGTTTGAGCTGGATGTGTGCGCGTTGATATAGTTGTCAGCTGCTTGGCGTTAGCAACAGCGGCCGGCTGTTAGCCGGCAACGAACGACTAGCAACAACCAAACCCACCAACTTTTCATATCGTACCTTTGTTACAACACAGCTCCGCTACCTTACGGCCCAAGGACGACCGTACCGCCGGACGTTTTTTAACCTAACAGAACCTAGCGTCATGGCGCATAAAGCAATTGAAATAACCGATGCCAACTTCGAGGAGATTATCAATTCTGATAAGCCTGTACTCGTAGACTTCTGGGCTGAATGGTGTGGCCCCTGCCGCATGGTGGGCCCGGTGGTAGAAGAGCTAGCCGGCGAATACGAAGGCAAAGTCATCGTAGGCAAAATGGATGTTGACGCCAACTCGCAAGTACCCAGCAAGTTTGGTATCCGCAGCATCCCGACCCTGCTGGTATTTAAGAACGGTCAAATCGTAGACAAGCAAGTGGGCGCTGTGCCGAAGCACGTGCTAGCCCAGAAGCTAGAAGCGCAAGTATCGGCCTAGGGCTTAGTTTCCCTTAGCTATTAAAAAGCCCCACTCTTAGCTGAGCGGGGCTTTTTAATTGGTAGCTAATACAATGCCTAGGCATTGAAGCCGAACCGACGCTTATCACGGCGGATGCGCTGCGCCGACTGGCGGTGCAGGCGGCGACGCGTGCGCTCCATGCGGGTGGGGCTACCAGCTACAGCTACCGGAGCCGCTACTGAGTAAGATTCTTCGGCCGCACCGGCCAGGAGGAGAGCCAAGAGTAGAAACTTTTTCATAGGGGAGAGGGAAATAAGTAAGGCTCTGCAAATAAACTACTGTAGCACTAAGTAATGCACTATTAATTAGTAGAGTACTACAATTTCTTAACAATCCAGTCGCATTCTTCAGCCAGCACCCCCCTAGGGGCATATTAGGGTGTGTCTGAGAATAAGTGCTTGAGCAAGCGCTTGATGCAGGCTAGGCGCACCATATCGAGGTACGCATCGGCCAGTTTCTCAAAGCGCGTAGCCAGGCGCCGGTGCTCCTTTAGCCAG